>WNGI01002096.1_pt1 | contig 17040 bp, 17 predicted proteins | sample 5400621 | NCBI WGS metagenome assembly WNGI01 (sample SAMN13153374, study PRJNA577476) | soil metagenome | isolation source: 20 cm soil or saprolite under Garry oak tree replicate 1 | place: USA:California | collected 2016-06-15 | reverse complement strand
TGCGAGAGACGCTCAACGACCAGGAGTCGCTGTTTCACATGCGCAACGTCTCGGCGGAGCCGCTGCTGCCAGGCGCTGTGCAGTTGAACGGAGTGCCGGAAGGCCTGTTCAACAAGGCTCTGATCGGCGGAATCCGCACGATTGATCCCGAACCGCCACCGGTCGACCCGCAGATGGAGACGATCCGTCGTTACGCCATGTACCAGGCTGCAGAGTTCATGGTCAGCGGGTTCGCAGAGTTTGCCAAGGCGGCTTCGCCCGAGATGCACACCGAGATCCTGCTCAAGGGCCGGTTCTTCCAGATGTTCGACGTCACCGTGACAGTTATCGGCGTGGCGGGCAAGAGCTGGGCGCAGCCCAATATCTGGGCCAACCGCGACCACATGCTAGCCCTCTTTCTCGGCTAGGTCGGTTAGCTCGAGCGGGCTCCGAACAGCCGGCGGATTCCCGCCCACAGGACCTGGAAGAACATCGGGACCGCGTTGACCGGCTGGGCCGTCACCGGCGCCGGTGCCGGCGTGTCGGCGCTCACCGATCCTCCCGACACGGCCGCCTCGTGCTGCTCGCCGCCCTCGACGTTGGCCTTGATGCAGGCGGCCATCTCGTTGATGATCCGCCGCGACACGTCTTCCATCACGCCCCGCCCGAACTGCGCCACGCGCCCCGCCACGCTGTAGTCGGTCGAGATCTTGACCATCGACCCCGAGCCCTCGGCATCGACCTTCATCACAGCCTTGGCGCGGGCGGAGCCCGGCCCGGTGGTTTCGCGGCCCTCCGCCTCGATGGCGGCCGACCGGCCGGCGTCGTCACGATCGGTGATGCGCGCGGTCCCGTTGTAGGCGACCGTGATCGGCCCGACCTTGACCTTCACCTTGCCCTTGAACGTGGCCGGATCGACGACCTCCGACAGCTCCGCGCCGGGTACACAGCCGACTACTTTGTTGATGTCGAGCAGGTAGGCGAACACCCGATCGGGGGGCGCATTGACCGAGAAGGAATTTTCCAGTTGCATTTCAGAAGTAAAAGTAGCCGAATAGTAGGTGTCCGACAGGTTCGGACACGGTTCGAATTGCGTCCGCGCGGCCGCCCGTCATGCGCCGCCCGCGCCTCGAGCGCGCCGCCCGCTAGCTAGGAGGAGCCGGATGAAGCACAAGGTCGCAGTCACCGTCAACGGGCATAAGCACGAGCATGAGGTAGAGCCTCGGCTGCTGCTCGTGCACTACCTCCGGGACGTCATTGGCCTGACCGGAACGCACATCGGCTGCGACACCAGCCAGTGCGGCGCGTGCACGATCCACGTGGACGGCAAGGCGGTCAAGAGCTGCACGATGTTCGCCGTCCAGGCCGAGGGCCGCAACCTCACGACGATCGAGGGCATGGCCAACGGCGATGAGCTCCACCCGATCCAGCAGGCCTTCTGGGATGAGCACGGACTGCAGTGCGGTTACTGCACGCCCGGCTTCATCATGGCCGCGGCCTACCTGCTCGAGCAGAACCCCAACCCGACCGAGGATGAGATCCGCAGGGGCCTCGAAGGCAACCTGTGCCGGTGCACGGGTTACGTGAACATCGTCAAGGCAGTGCAGACCGCCGCCAGGACTATGAGCAGCACGCCGGCCCGGAAGACCCAGGTCACGGCGGGAGGGAACTGACATGGCGGTCACCCAGCTCGTTGGGGCCAAGATCCATCGTCGCGAAGATCCGCGGCTCATCACGGGCCACGGCCACTACATCGACGACTTCACTCGCCAGGGCACCGCGTATGCATCGTTCGTGCGCAGCCCCGTCGCTCACGCGCGCGTCAAGAGCATCGACGTCACGGACGCGAGCAAGGCGCCCGGCGTCGTCGGCGTCTACACCGCGCGCGATTTCAAGGGCCAGCTCGCCGGCACGCATCCGGCCGCGCCCGCTTTCGTGGCCGAGAAGAAGTACGTCCCCGAGCGGTTCCCCATCGCCGAGAAGGAGGTCACCTATCAGGGCGAGATCGTCGCCGTGGTGCTCGCGGAGAGCAAGGGGCAGGCGGCCGACGCGGCCAACATGATCCAGGTCGACTACGACGACCTGCCCGTTGTGATGGACCTCGAGAAGGCGCTCGCGAAGGGCGCTCCGAAGGCGCATGAGGCCGGACCGGACAACGTGTGCTGGGACTTCACCTACACGCCGCTCGACCTGACTGAAGCCGCATTCAAGGAAGCGGACATCGTGGTGAAGGAGCGAGTCCTGCAGAACCGGCTCGCCCCCGTACCGATGGAGCCGCGCGGCGTGCTGGCCGATTACGAAGGCTTCGACAAGAAGCTGACCATGTGGTTGTCCAGCCAGAACCCGCACTTCATCAGGCTGTTCGTGTCCGGCGCATTGGGGCTGAGGGAAAGCCAGGTGCGCGTGATCTCGCCCGATGTGGGCGGCGGGTTCGGCAGCAAGATCAGCCCTTACCCGGAGGACTACCTGGTCCCGGCGCTGTCGCGCATGACCGCCCGCCCGGTCAAGTGGATCGAGACGCGCACCGAATCGATCCAGAACTCGACGCACGGTCGCGGCCAGTTCTACGACTGTGAGGTCGCGGCCAAGAAGGACGGCACGCTGCTCGCGATGCGCGTCGTCCAGTACGTGGACGTTGGCGCATATCACGGCACGTTCGGCGCATTCCAGCCGGTCGCCTGCCTGATGGCCGGTGGCGGCTACAAGTGGAAGGGCATCTCGGCGCGCACAGTCGGCGTGCTGACCAACCGCGTGCCGACCGATCCATATCGAGGCGCGGGCCGGCCCGAGGCGACTCACCTCGTCGAGAGGATGGTCGACCTCGTCGCGCTCGAGCTGAAGATGGATCCAGTCGATATTCGGAGGAAGAACTTCATCCAGCCTGAAGACTTCCCGTTCACGCAGAACTTCGGACTGGTGGTCGACTCGGGCGACTACGACAAATCGCTCGACAAGGCGCTGGAGCTCGCGGGCTACGCGGAGCTCCGCAAGAAGCAGGCCGACCTGCGCAAGCAGGGCCGCTACATGGGCATCGGGCTGTCGACGTGGATCGAGCTGTGCGGCTTCGGCCCCAGCGCGGCCACGGCGCCGGCCACCGGAGGCATCGCGCTGGTGGAGTCGGCGCAGGTACGCGTCACGCCAACCGGCGCGGTCATCGTCTACACGGGCACGCACTCACACGGCCAGGGCCACGAGACGACGTTCAGCCAGATCGTCGCCGACCAGCTGGGCGTGCCGCTCGACAGCGTCGAGCTGCGCCACGGCGACACGGCCGAAGGCACGTCATTCGGATACGGCACCTACGGCAGCCGCAGCCTCGCCGTCGGCGGCGTGGCGATCAGCAAGGCAGTAGGCAAGGTGATCGACAAAGGCAAGAAGCTCGCCGCCCACATCTTCGAAGCGGCGGAAGAGGACGTGGTGTTCGAGCACGGGAACTTCCACGTCAAGGGTTCACCGGACAAGTCGAAGGCCTTCGGCGAGGTCGCGTTCGCGAGCTACGGAATGGGGCTTCCTGAAGGCATGGAGCAAGGGCTCGAGGCGGTCGCGTACTTCGATCCGCCCAACCTCGTGTGGCCGTTCGGCGCGCACGTGGCGGTGGTCGAGATCGACGCCGAGACCGGCAGCGTGAAGCTCGAGAAGTACGTCGCTGTCGACGACTGCGGAAACATCATCAACCCGATGATCGTCGACGGCCAGATCCACGGCGGCGTCGTGCAGGCGATCGCGCAGGCGCTGTACGAAGAGGTCGTCTACGACGAAAGCAACGGTCAGCTGAAGACCGGAACGATGATCGACTACCTGGTTCCGTCGGCGGGCGAGATCCCGCCGTTCATCCTCGACAAGACGATCACGCCAAGCCCTACCAACGACCTGGGCGTGAAAGGCATCGGCGAGGCGGGCACCATCGCGGCCAGTGTGGCGGTCATCAACGCCATCTGCGACGCGCTCAGCCCGCTGGGCATCAAGCACGTCGACATGCCCGCGACCCCGGACAAGCTGTGGCACATGATGAAGGAGGCGCGCAAGTGATCCCCGCCGCATTCGAATACGCGAAGGCCTCCTCAGTCGATGAGGCGGTCAAATTGCTTGACAAGTTTGGAGAGGATGCCAAGGTGCTGGCGGGCGGCCACAGCCTCATCCCGCTGATGCGGCTTCGCCTCGCCCAGCCCAAGGCCCTCGTCGACATCAACGGCATCAAGGGACTCGACCACATCGAGGCCAAGGGCGACAAGCTGCATGTGGGCGCGCTCACGCGCCATTTCGCGATTCACAGCTCGGACGTCATCAGGGACAAGCTGCCCATCCTCGCCGAGGTGGCGAGCGAGGTCGGCGACAACCAGGTGCGCAACATGGGCACGATCGGCGGTGTCGTCGCGCACGCCGACGCGGCCGGCGACTATCCGACCATCGCACTGATGCTCGACGCCGACATCGTCACCAACCGGCGGACGATCCCGGCCAAGGATTTCTTCAAAGACCTGTTCACCACGCCGCTGCAAGCGAACGAGATCGTCACCGAGGTCGTGTTCCCCGTGGCAAACGGCCCTCACAAGTACATCAAGTTCCGCCGCCGGCTGTTCGACTGGGCAATCGTCGGAGCCGCAGCCCAGAAGGTGGACGGCCACTGGCGCATCGGGCTGACCAATGTGGGCCCGACGCCCGTGCGCGCCAAGGCGGTTGAGGATGCGCTCGGCAAGGGCGCGAAGCCTGAAGAGGCGGCGCAGCACGCGTCCGACGGCCTGAACCCCGCGGGCGACCTGCGGGCGAGCCCCGAATACAAGAAGCATCTCGCCAGGGTCCTCACGCGGAGGGCAATCGAGCAGGCTCAGTAGCCTGGAGCCGATGCGGAAGCTGTTGATGACCAGCGCTGCGGCGCTGGTCATCGCCGCCTGCGGGCTGCCGTTCGGGCTCGGGCGCGCCTCGACGTCCCAGCTGGAGAACGGGGCCGCGGACAACCTCGCCAAGGCCAAGAGCGTCGAGGCGAAGGGCACGTTCACACAAGACACGACGCTCTACAAGTTCGACACGAAGTACGTTGCGCCCGCCACCGAGGACGTCCAGGTCACGCAGGGCTCGCTGAGCTATGAAGCCCTGCAGATCAACGGCAAGATCTACTTCAAAGGCTCGGGATACCTGGAGAGCCAGATCACGGATCCGACTGAGGCCCGGCAGCTGGCGAAGGTAGTGGGTGATCGCTGGTACACGTCCAAGAACGCGCAGCCCGTCGACACCAGCGCGATCACCGACGCCAACAAGGTGAAGGCGAACTTCCTGAGCACGATCGCTGACAAGCGAACCGACGATGTCGTGGTCGACGGCCAGAAGACGGCCGAGCTGACGCTGAGCGACTTCATCCTGAACATCACCGAGGACTCGCCGTACCGCCTGGTCCGGCTGCGGTCGGCCAACAGCAAGACGGTGCAGGGCATCTCGAAGGTCGACATGAAGTTCACGAGCTACGGCAAGGACTTCGCGCTTGCGGCGCCGAACAACGTCTTCGATTTCGATGACCCCACCACCTGGCCGCCGCGCTACCAGGTGGACGCGGTCCATCAGCAGGAGGCCAGCGCCGGATCGTGCGGTGACCCGTGCGTCCTTTCCGCGGATGTCGAGAACACCGGAGGCCTCAATGGCGCGGCGGCGCCGTCGACCGTCACATTTGTCCTGACGGCTAGCGACCAGAGCTCGCTCGGCAGCTGCAAGGCGACGATCCAGCCCGACCGTCCACACGGCCAGAAGTTCACAGTCAGCTGCAGCATCCAGACGTCGGCCTGGACGAACTACGCAGGCGACTACAAGTACGGCGCGACCGCCGACAACCCGGCATACGACTAGCTCGGCGTTGGCGGGCGGTAGTCTGTTGCAGGTGAGCACGGCCGCCCCGGCAACCATCGACGACGTCGAGGCTCGTCTGCGTGAGCGGCGGTACATCGGCGACCGGGCGCTGGCGACCTCCATCTACCTCGCCCTGAAGCTCGAAAAGCCCCTGTTCATCGAGGGCGAGGCCGGGGTCGGCAAGACCGAGGCGGCCAAGGTCATGGCCGACGTGCTCGGCGCGCGGCTGATCCGCCTGCAGTGCTACGAAGGCATCGACCTCGCGCACGCGGTCTATGAATGGAACTACCCGCGCCAGCTCTTGCACATCCGGCTGCTCAACGAGAGCGAGGATCGCCGGCTCGCGGAGCGCGAGATCTTCAGTCAGGAGTTCCTGCTGCGGCGGCCGCTGCTGGACGCGATCGACAACGAGGATGAGACGCCGCCTGTCCTGCTGATCGACGAGATCGACAGGTCGGACGAGGAGTTCGAGGCGTTCCTGCTCGAGCTGCTGTCGGACTTCCAGGTCTCGATTCCCGAGATCGGGACCATCAAGGCGAAGAAGCCGCCGTTCGTGGTCATCACGTCGAACCGCACCCGCGAGGTGCACGACGCGCTGAAGCGGCGCTGCCTGTACCACTGGATCGACTACCCGAATCTCGAGAAAGAGGTCGAGATCGTGCGCGCCCGTGCACCGGAAGCTGCCGACGGGCTGGCGCGAGAGGTGGCGGCGCTGGTGCAGGGGCTGCGCGGGATGGACCTGTACAAGGTGCCTGGGGTGGCCGAGACGCTGGACTGGGCCCGGGCGCTTGCCGCGCTGGGCGCGCGCTCGATCGATACCTCGCTCGTCGACGCCACGCTCGGCGCCGCGCTCAAGTACCAGGAAGACCTGGAGCGAGTGCGCGAGAAGGTGCCTGCCCTGGTCGAGCAGGCAAAGCGTGCCTGAGGAGGGCTCGCTCCGGCCGGACCTGCTGCCGCGGCTCGGCGCCTTCGCCAGGCTGCTGCACGACGCGGGCCTGGAGGCGGGGCCGCGCCGGCTGACCGACGCCACGCGCGCGCTGGTCCACATCGACATGAAGCGCGAGGTGGACTTCCGCAGCGCACTGCGTACCGTGTTCGTGAGCCGCAAGGAAGACATCCCGACCTTCGAGGCCGCGTTCGACATCTTCTGGGCGCCGCCTGACCCACGCGTCACTGCGGGCGTGATCCCGGGTCGCAGCCGGCCGCTGCCTATGTCGCCCGAGCGCGCCAAGGCATGGTCGTCGGTGCTTGGACTCAACACGTCGCAGATGAACCGCGAGCAGAACCCGCGCGAGGTTCCCGTCAGCTCGAGCGGATACAGCGCCGAAGAGCTTTTGCGGCACAAGGACTTCGACGAGATGACGTGGTCGGAGACGGAGCAGGTCCGCAGGCTGCTCGAGCAGGCGGCTTGGCGCGTGGCCGAGCGGCGCACTCGCCGCATGCGCCCGGCGCGGGCGGGTCGGATCGACCTCCGCCGCTCGGCGAGGCACGCGATCCGGTCGAGCGGCGAGCTTATGAGGCTGTTCCGGCGGCGCCCCTCGATGCGGCGCCGGCCGCTTGTCCTCATCTGCGACGTCAGCGGCTCGATGGAGCGCTACTCGCGGTTGCTGATGATCTTTGCGTACGCAGTGGCGCGCCGCGAGGACCTCGAGGCGTTCGTCTTCTCGACGCGCCTCACGCGCATCACGCGCCTGCTGCGCCAGCGCGACGTCGACAAGGTGCTCGACTCGGTCACCAAGGGTGTGCACGACTTCAGCGGTGGCACGCGCATCGGCACCGCGCTCGGCGACTTCAATCGCAAGTGGGCGCGCCGCGTGCTCGGACACGGAGCGGTCGTGATCATCATCAGCGACGGCTGGGATCGTGGCGACCCCGCTCAGCTGGCGGCCGAGCTCGGCCATCTGCGCCGCTCAGCACACCGCCTCATCTGGCTGAACCCGCTCATCGGCAGCGAGGGCTACGAGCCGCTGACGCGCGGCATGGCGGCAGCGCTGCCGTACTGCGACGACTTCCTGGCCGCTCACAACGTGCAGGCCCTCGACGACCTGGGCCGGCTGCTGGCCGGGCTTGGTCGCCGCCCCGCGTATAAGTAGGTTCGCAAACATGCGGGAGATCCTCGACGAGCTGCGAGCGTGGAACGAGTCGAATGAGCAGATCGCGCTCGCCACGGTGGTGGAGACGTGGGGCTCGAGCCCGCGGCCGCTTGGCTCGCGGATGGCGGTGACGCGCTCGGGCAAGATGGCCGGCTCGGTTTCGAACGGTTGCATCGAAGGCGCGGTGTTCGAAGAGGCGCAGAAGGTGTTGAAGTCGGGCGAGCCGAAGATCGCGGCTTTCGGCGTCGCCGACGATGTCGCCTTCGAGGTCGGGCTTGCCTGCGGCGGGCACATCGAGGTGTTCGTGCAGCCGCTCGACGCCGTGCAGAAGAAGCTGATAGGCATGCTCGAGAAGGACGAGCCGGCGACGCTGCGCACGAACCTGGTGACCGGCGAATCGCAGCTGGTCGAGGGCACGCCGCCGGGCACCGAGCTCGCGCGGCGCGATGGCGACTGGTTCATCGAACCGTTCCGCCGGCCCCCGCACCTGATCATCGTCGGCGCGATCCACATCGCGATCCCTCTGCACCGGCTCGCGAAGGTGATGGGCTATCGCGTCACAGTCATCGACGCGCGTGCCAAGTTCGCGACGCGCGAGAGGTTTCCCGAGGCCGATGAGCTGCTCGTTTCGTGGCCCGACGAGGGGCTGGGCAAGCTCACGCTGGACCGGTCGGCGTACGTCGTGGTCCTGACTCACGATCCGAAGTTCGACCTGCCCGCGCTCCGATCGGTGCTGAAGAAGGATGTCGGCTACATCGGCGCGATCGGCAGCCGCAAGACGAACGCCAACCGCTTCGACGCGCTTCGCAAGGAAGGCTTCACCGAGGAGCAGATCGCGCGCGTCCACGGACCGATCGGCCTGGACCTCGGCAGCCGCGGAGCGGAGGAGACTGCGCTGGGGATCCTGGCCCAGCTGACGGCGGTGCGCTTCGGCGGGTCAGCGGCATCGATGAAATCGACGAAGGCAGCCGTCGCCTAGCGGCTCTGCCTCATGCGCCGTTCGCGCAGAAGCGGCAGCACCATGTAGAAGACGGCCGTCGCGGCGTAGACGGCCAGCGCCAGCTGGTAGTTGAACAGCGCAATCACCGTGCCGAGCGGGTACGCCAGCATCCCCGTGGAGAAGCCGAGCAGGCTGAACGGCGTGGTGAAGAGGTGGCGCGCCTTGGCATACGAGTTCATCAGGGTGAAGGCCAGCGCCATGCCCGACATGGTCAGCCCGTATGCGAACGCGGCCAGGGCCTGGTCATGGCCAACTTCCAAGTAGCGCGCGACGAGTCCTGTCGGAAACGGGATGACCGCGACAGTCATCAGGACAAGGCCGTTGAGCAGCAGGAGCGGGCGGTCCAGGCTGCGGATGGCGTCGATGGTCGCGTGATGGTTGAGCCAGATCACCAGGATCGTCATGAAGCTGATGACATACGCGGCATAGGACGGCCACTGGGCCACCAGAGCCGGTCCGAGCGAGGCGTGCACGTCCGGCACCGGGATCGAGAACACGAGGAGCGTCGCGGCGACGGCGAACACGCCGTCGCTGAAAGCCTCAGCCCTTGACTTGCTCAACTCTCCGTGCCGGTCGCTGGGCGGCGTGCTCTCGACGGAATCGTCGGGCCTTCTCGCGATTGCCGCACGATGCCATGGTGCACCAGCGGCTCGAGTGGTTCCGAGATCGGTCGAAAAACGCCCACCGGCACGTCTGCGAGCCGCACAGCTTGAGCCTGGCCCAGTCGTCGTCGGCCATGGCTGCGAACGCCGCGGCAACGATCCGGCCGAGCGCACCTGTGACGCCGCTGACCTCCGGCTCGAGGCGCGCCGCTCCGTCGGAACCGAATCGTGCCCGAAGCTTGCTGGCCGACGCGGCCTCGTTCAGCGTGGCCACGTCGACGGGGTAGACGGCGGCGCCCGAGTTGGCGCCGATGATGCCCCGCAGCGCCGCTCTCAGCGCGATCGCATGGCGCAGGTCGTCCTGGTCGGAAGCCTCCCCGGCCGGAATGAGGCCGCGGTCGGAGAGCCACGTGGCGAGGGCCTCGGGGCTGGTCAGCGCGTCCGGACCGTCCTCGAGGTCGACGCTGTTGACGAAGGCCTGGACGATCCCGATCGCGCCGGTGGCCGTCTCCCTGTCCGCCATCAGAAGAATCTCATGGTACTGGAACCGCCGTTGCTCATACGAAGGTTATAATAACCGACATAGAGGCTATGGTGGTTAAGGAGGTCGAGCCATGAACGAGTCGTTCAACGAGGAGATGGCCTGGAGGCATCTGCAGGACATGCAGCGCGAGATGGAGAACCGCCGGCTGGTCGACGGCGGCGGTCCGGCGCTTCGCTGGTGGCTGCCGAAGCTGGCCAGGCGAGTCTGGATCGTGGCAGGCCTCGCCAGCCGGCGTGCTCCGCGATGGAACCCGGCGCTGGTCGAGCCGGTCGCTGACAGCGGCCGCGCGCGGCGCCCGGCCGACATCGACGCTGCCTAGGTCGCGGCCAGCCGCCGCAGGAGGGAGAGCTGCTCGGCGTCCGGTCCCTCGCCAGCCCCTGGGACCTCGAGGATGAAGGGCAGGCGGTCGAGCCGCGGCTCGTGCAGCAGGGCGCGAAAGCCCTCGTCGCCTATCTGTCCGGCGCCGATGTTGGCATGGCGGTCGCGATTGGACCCGAGCCCGGTGACTGAATCGTTGCAGTGGACGACGTCGACGTTCTTCAAGCCCACCACCTTGTCCAGCTCGTCGATCGTCTTGCGCACGGTGTCGGCGCTGCGCTCGTCGTAGCCCGACGCGAACGCGTGGCATGTGTCGAAGCACACGCCGACGCGCTTGTCCTTCAGCTTCGCCATCATCGTCGCGATCTCTTCGAAGCGCGCGCCTACGCAGCCGCCGAGACCTGCGTTGTTCTCGATGAGCAGTCGCGCGTGCTTTGGGTCCGCGCGCTCGAGCACCTTCTGCAGGTGGCCGATGATCGTGGGCAGCGTCTTCTCGAATCCGGCACCTTTGTGCGAGCCGGTGTGGAAGATCACGCCGTCGATTCCCAGCTCATCCGCGGATCGCAAGTAACCGGTAAGGGTGCTTTCGGAGCGCTGCCGCAGCGTCGCGTCGTCGCCCGCGAGGTTGATCAGGTAGACAGCGTGAAAGTAGAAAGGCGGATGGCCGTATTTGTCCGCCGCCTCCTTGAAAGTCGCGATGCGCGTCTCGTCGAGCTTCGGTGAACCCCAGAAGCCGGGCGGAGTCGGGTGGCACTGAATTGCATCTGCGTCCATGGCCTTCGCACGCTCGAACGCGTTGTGCAGGCCGCCCGAGGAATCGACATGAGCCCCAAGGATCGGCATCACGTCAAGACTACCTGCGCACCATGGCATGCTGGATATGTGCCCGTGTTCGTAATGAGCGACCTAGAGGTGCCCATCCGAGGGCGCACGTACCGCGAGCCTGACGGTCCGCACAGCGTGGTCGTGCGCGGACGCGATGTGGTGCCGGCGCTGCAGCATGTCGCGTCGCGACCTGACTGCGCGACGCTCGCGGTCGTAGGCGTGCCCGACGCCATTCCCGACCTGTCGGCGCTCGCCGGACGGAAGGTGATCGCCGTCGACGCCGACAGCGCGCGCCTGCACGATTTCGCCAAGGCCGCCACCGCGGCCGCGGCCGAGGTGGAGTGGATCCGCGCGGCGCGGCCTTCGAGCGAGCGCCTTGCCGCATCGCTGCTGCCGGTCGGCGCGGTGGTGCTCGCCGCGGGCTCGAGCTCGCGCATGGGCGGCACCGAGAAGCTGCTCCTGGACTTCGACGGCCAGCCGATGGTGAGGCACGCGATCGAGGCCGCTTCGAACGGCGGCTGCCACCAGGTCGTGGTCGTGTACGCGTCGAAGGATGTCGCGAGCGCCGTCGATGGAGCAGCCGAGCTCATCCACAACCCCGACGCTGCGCAAGGCATGTCGACGTCCCTGCGCCGCGGGCTCGCCGCATTGCGCTCCGACATGGAGGGGGCGCTCATCGTCCTTGGTGACCAGCCGCTGGTCGGGTCGCGCACGGTGGCCGCACTGCTGCGCTCCTGGCGGCGCGAAGGATCGCGGCCGGCTGTCGCGATGGCCTCTTCAACGCCCAAGCCGAGGTGGACGCCACCGGTCGTGCTGGCGCGCGAGCTGTGGCCTGAGCTCGAGCAGCTGGAAGGTGACTCGGGGGCGAGGCAGCTCCTCGACGCCCATCCGGAGCTGCTCGACGTGGTGCCGGCCCAGGGCAGGCCTGACGACATCGACACGCCTGACGACTACGCCAAGATCGTCCGCCTGTTTCCGAGGAAGAAGCCGACCCGTCGCCCCTGATTCGTCTACGATTCCAATAGTGCTAGCGATCGCTCTAGGAGTGTGAGCTTGAAAGATCAGGCACGGCGTGAGGGCGGGTGGGTCACGGCCGGCGAGTACGAGGACATCCTCTACGAGACCTGGGACGGGATCGCCAAGATCACGATCAACCGGCCGAAGGTCCGCAACGCGTTCCGGCCGACCACCGTGACGGAGATGTCGGCCGCGTTCGAGGCGGCGCGCAACGACCCGTCGATTGGTGTGGTCATCCTCACCGGGGCGGGCACCGAGGCTTTCTGCTCGGGCGGCGACCAGCGCATCCGCGGCGACGACGGCTACGTCGACCCCAAGGGAGTCGGCCGGCTGAACGTGCTCGACCTGCAGGTCCAGATCCGCCGCCTGCCCAAACCTGTGGTGGCGATGGTGGCGGGCTACGCGATCGGCGGCGGGCACGTGCTTCACATCGTGTGCGACCTGACGATCGCCGCCGACAACGCGCGCTTCGGTCAGACCGGGCCGCGCGTCGGCAGCTTCGACGGCGGCTACGGCGCGGGCTTGCTCGCGCGCATCGTCGGGCAGAAGAAGGCGCGCGAGATCTGGTTCCTGTGCGAGCAGTACGACGCGCAGCAGGCGCTCGACATGGGCCTGGTCAACAAGGTAGTGCCGCTCGACAAGCTCGAAGAGGAGACGGTCGCGTGGTGCCGGCGCATGCTCGAGCTCAGCCCGCTGGCGCTGCGCCTGCTCAAGGCCGGCTTCAACGCCGCCGACGATGGGCTCGCGGGCATCCAGCAGCTCGCCGGTGACGCCACGCTCCTGTACTACCTCAGCGAGGAGGCGCAGGAGGGGCGCGACGCGTATGTGCAGAAACGGAAACCTGACTTCAAGAAATTTCCTAAGCGTCCGTAGATGGCTGTCGCCACCAGCACGCTGACGGCGCGCGCGGTCTGGTGGTCGGCTGTTCGCCCGGCCACTCTCGCCGCTTCGGTGGCGCCGGTGCTCGCGGGCACAGCGATCGCGATCCACCAAGGTGGCATCCGGCCGCTCGCGGGTCTTGGCGCCCTGGTGGTCGCGATATGCATGCAGCTAGGGGTCAACTTCGCGAACGACTACTCCGACCACCTCCGCGGCGCCGATTCGCCGGCGCGCGTCGGGCCGATGCGTGCGGCTTCGTCGGGTGTCGTGCCGCCGGCCCAGGTGAGGTTCGCGGCAATCGGCGCGTTCGGCGTGGCTGCTCTGGTGGGCGTGGTGCTGAGCATCGCGACCGACTGGCGGCTCCTCATCGCGGGCGCGGCGTGCCTGGCTGCGGGCTGGCTCTACACAGGCGGCCCGAGGCCGTACGGCTACCTCGGCCTGGGCGAGCTCTTCGTGTTCGTGTTCTTCGGGCTGGTTGCGACGTGCGGAACCGTGTACGTCGAGTCGCTCCGGATAACGCCCCTCGCGATTCTCTTCGGATGCTCGATGGGCTTCCTGGCCAGCGCGATCCTCGTGCTGAACAACCTGCGCGACATGGAGAGCGACGCCGCAGCCGGCAAGCGGACGCTGGCGACGCTCATCGGGCGGCAGCGCACTCTGTATCTCCTTGCGGTTCTCGCCGCTGCCGCGTTCGCGATCCCGATCGTCGTCTTCATGTCGCACCTCGCCCCCGTCACGGTCATGGCCGTGCACTTCGCGATCCCCATTGCAGCTGTGCCCGTGCGCACCGCCTTCGCCACGACATCGCCGCCCCGGCTGGTGGCCGCGCTGAAGCGGATGGCCGTGGCCGAGCTCGCCTTCGCGCTGCTGCTCACGGTCGGGCTGGTGCTCATCTGATGGACGCGCTCATCACAGCGATTCGGCCGCAGGATGTCGCGCGCGAGGTCGAATCGATACTGCAGCGAGGCAAGGTGAACAGGTTCGTGCTGCGGCCGGTCGCGCGCGGCGGCATGCTCGACCAGGAGCGACTCGGCGCCGCGCGCTACGCGGCCGGTCTTCAGGCAGTGGTCGTGCTCGATGTGGCCGTGGCCGCCCACCCGAGGTGATCGGCGAGTATCGACGCGGTCGCATCGGGCTGCTCGAACTGCACCGAGTGGCCGCTGCCGGCGACACTGCGAATGCGCGAGCGATCGACGGTCTCGTTGAGCCGCGCCGCCGCTAGCACGAAAGGCACATCGTCCTCGCCGGCGACGAAGGTGCAAGGTAGGTCGATAGCCTCGAGCTCGTCCCACAACGGCTCCATCGCGCCTGCACCCATGCCCCTGAGAGACGCGGCGAGTCCCTCGGCATTGTTGCCAGTTCTAAGCCGGTGGAGCCAGGCCGCGAAATCAGGCCCGCGGCGCCTGATGCCGGCGAACATGGGCAGCGATTCCCAGTACTGGAGGAACGACTCGACCCCCTCGCGCTCGATTCGCTCGGCGAGCGCCTCATCGGCCTGGCGCCGCTTCCCGCGAGCTTCGTCATCGAGCCCGGCGTGTGCGCCGATTGTCAGCAATGATCGAGTTCGCTCGGGTAGTCTGACCGCCACGTGCAGCGCGAGCCGGCCGCCCATCGAGTAACCGACGACGTGGCTACGTTCGATTCCAAGGTGGTTCCACAACGCCACGAGGTCGGCGGCGCAGTCATCCATCGTCGCGGGCGAGGTCCTGGCGCTGCCGTGGCCGCGGAGGTCGGGCGCGATCCACTTCCAGCCCGCGGGCATCTTCGCGACCAGCTCATCCCAGCTCGCGCCGCTGAGCGTGAAGCCGTGCAGAAGCGTCACCACCTCGTCCACGAGATAAGCCTATGGACGTAGCGCAGTCGTTCGCGGCGACCTTCGTGGACGAGCTCGCCGTGCAGGGCGTCGAGTACGCGTGCGTGTCACCTGGCTCGCGGTCCGCCCCGATCGCGATGGCGCTGCAGCGGCACCCGAAGACGAACGTCTTCATGCAGATCGACGAGAGGTCGGGCTCGTTCTTCGGCATTGGTCTCGCCAAGGCCACGGGCAAGCCGGTGGTGCTGCTCTCGACGTCGGGCACCGCCGCGGCCGAGTTTCATCCCGCGGTGGTGGAGGCGTTTCACTCGCGCACGCCGCTCATCGTGCTCACCGCGGACAGGCCGCCTGAGCTGCGCGATGTCGGGGCCAACCAGGCGATCGACCAGCAGAGGCTTTTCGGCACGGCGGTGCGCTGGTTCTTCGACCCCGGCCCGCCGGTCGAGGCCCCGAACGCGGCGCGTCTGTGGCGACGCCTCGCGGCGCGCGCCTACGCCGAGGCGCTGAACGGGCCAGTTCATCTAAACCTTCCGTTTCGCGAGCCGCTGGTGCCTCCGCCAGGGCAGGTGCCGTCGCCGCTTGGCGAGTCGCCCCAGTCGATGACCGCGGGCCGCATCGCGCCCACGTCCCAACAGGTCTCGTCACTCGCCGCCGCGGTCCGCGGGTCGAAACGGCCGCTCGTGATCGCGGGAGAGATGCGCGACGGCGCGCGATTGGCAGAGGGCCTGAACCGTTTGGGCATCCCGCTGCTCGCCGAGCCCAGCTCGCAGCTGCGGCGCGCGGAGTCGGGCGCGGCGGTCGAGTCCTATGAGGCCCTGCTGCGTGCGGGCTGGTCGCTCCAGCACGGCCCAGACCTCGTGATCAGGCTGGGCAGCACGCCGACCTCGAAGGTGATGAACGCGTGGCTCGCCGCTGCCGCGGCGCCGACGTTCCTCGTCGATCCCGACCGGATGTGGCGCGACGAGGACCAGGTCGCGAGCAACGTCCTGGTTTGCGATCCGCAGCCGCTCATCGAAAGCCTGCCGGCGGCCGACGTCGGCGCGTGGCGGGACGAGTGGGTCAGCGCCGGCAGGAAGGCGACCGCCGCGATCGGCGCGACGCTGGTGTCCACGCCGATACACGAAGGCCACATCGTGCGTGCGCTCGCCGCGAGAGTGCCGGACACCGCTCAGGTTTTCGTGGGCTCCAGCATGCCGATTCGCGCCGCTGACAGCTTCTGGCCTTACGCGCGAGGGGGTCAGACGTTCTATGGCAACCGAGGCGCAAGCGGAATCGACGGACTGGTGTCGACCGGTCTCGGCATCGCCGCGGGGCGGTCCTCGAATCCGACGGTGCTTCTGCTCGGCGACCTTTCCGTCTATCACGACATGAACGGTCTGTGGTCGCTGCGCCGCCACGGCATCAAGGCGACGATCGTGGTCTGCGACAACAACGGCGGCGGCGTCTTCAACTTCCTCCCGCAGGCGCAGCACACCGACGTGTTCGAAGAGATCTTCGCGACGCCGCTGGGCCTCGACTTCGCGCAGGTCGCGCGGCTGTACGGGCTCGTCTACAGCCCTGTCACCGATCGCTCAGGCCTCGAGCCCGCGATCACCGATGCGCTGGGCGCGCAGACGTCGACGATGGTGGTCGTGCGCTACAAGCGCGAGGACAGCGTCAACGGCCACCGGGTGTGCTGGGAGGCAGCCGCCGCCGCGCTACGCGCCTGATCCACGCCGAGTGCCGGCACTCGCACTCGGTTGATTCGTTGCCGAGGCGCCAGTGCCGGCACTCGCACATGATCAGGTGAGCGCAGAGAGCAGCGCCTTGAACTTCAGATCCGTCTCCTCGAGCTCGCGCGCTGGGTCCGAGTCGGACATCACGCCGACGCCTGCGTAAAGGCGCGCGCCGTCCTCCCACAGCAGGCCGCAGCGCAGCGCGACCGCGAACTCGCCATCGCCGTTGCCGTCGGTCCAGCCGACCGCGCCCGCGTACCAGCCGCGCTCCATCGACTCGAGGTCGTCGATGATGCGGTCCGCCGCCTCGCGCGGCCAGCCGCCGACCGCGGGGGTGGGGTGGAGGGCGGCCGCCAGGTGGAGCGCGTCGGCCGCCGGCGCGGTCAGCTCCGCATCGACCGAGGTCGCGAGGTGCTGGAT
>WNGI01002095.1_pt1 | contig 17046 bp, 14 predicted proteins | sample 5400621 | NCBI WGS metagenome assembly WNGI01 (sample SAMN13153374, study PRJNA577476) | soil metagenome | isolation source: 20 cm soil or saprolite under Garry oak tree replicate 1 | place: USA:California | collected 2016-06-15 | reverse complement strand
GCGCGGCAAAATTTTTTGCGGTTGCCATCACCGGCGCAATATTTTAAAAGCTTTTAATCCGATTGTTCAGGGGGGACTCGATGGCGGATGTTCAACCGGGGATATTGGCGCCGGTGCCGAAAGTGGCACGCTATCTAAGTTATGTACGTTCCGTCACATTTTGAAGAGCAACGGGTCGAAGTTCTGCATCAGCTGATCCGCGAGCGGCCGCTCGCCACGCTGGTGACGCTCGGTTCCGGCGTTTTGAACGCGAATCATATTCCGTTTGAGCTCGATGCCGAGCCCACGCCGTTCGGCACACTGCATGGGCATGTCGCGCGCGCTAATCCCGTGTGGCGCGATTTTTCCAGCGAAGTCGATGCACTGCTGATCTTTCATGGGCCGCAAACGTACGTCTCGCCGTCGTGGTATCCGACCAAAAACGACACGGGCGAGGTGGTGCCGACTTATAACTACATCGTCGTTCACGCCTCCGGGGCAATGAAGATTGTGCACGATCGCGAGTGGCTGCGCGGTTTGGTGACCCGTCTGACACATCGCTTTGAGTCTGACCGCGCCGCGCCGTGGCACGTTACCGACGCGCCGCCGCCGTTCATCGACAAACAGCTCGCGGCCATCGTCGGCATCGAGATCCCGATCACAAAATTGATCGGCAAGTGGAAGGTGAGTCAGAATCGGCCGGCGGTGGATCGGGAGGGTGTCGCGCGCGGACTGGGTGAATTTACGGATGCCGACAGCTTATCGATTGCTCGCTGGGTCAAAGATAAATCGGCATCGTGAGAGGGTTTACCGCGCGTAATTCGGAGCAATGAAGCCTTTAATGGCTATGATAATAAAGACGCGTGAAACATCACCGTGTCGACGCCCGATTTGCCGCACCGGTTCCCGACGCATTGCCTACAGAGTATGCCCCCCTCTTTGTAGTACTCCGCCGCCGATCCTTCAAGGAAACCCCCCGTTGTGAGGTTAAGGCAAAACAGCGTCCGCTATCGCGTGGTATGGGTGAATGAGGTTTAACTCGGGGTTCTTGACCGATCGATGATCACATCCGTTTACATATTGGTCGCTGCCATCATGGTGCTCATGACTTTGGGCCGGGTAGTTTTCCGTCCGGCGCCCAAAGGGATCGACTGGGCATTGGAGGTTGCGTTCATACGCCTGGAGTTTCCGCCCGACCAGCGGGTCGTGGCGCAGCAACTGGCGGCCGGGCTTGCTGAAATCGTCGGTATGAAAATCAAGCAACTCACGCCTGAAAATAATCTCAGCCAAATTGCCGAGTGGGCCGAGAATCACATCTATGCCAACGATTTGATCACGCTCTTTGTCGTTGCGTTTAACGTGAAATGCGATGCCGATACGACCTTTCGCGATTTGGTCGAGAAGGTTGCGCGGAAAAAGGCGGAGCGTGGCGTAGCCGTCGCACAGCGTAGCATGCCGCAGCACCGAGGTGCTTGATGGATTCCATCGACCCAGGGTTAACGAGCATGCCGAGCGTACAATGATCCACTTATTTGCCGATTACCCTCAAACACGCCGATAATCGCAGGCAGTCATTGACCGACGAGGTGCTGGAAAAAATCCCGACGCGCCAGCAAACGCAAACGCAATTGAATGCAGCACTCCAAGTCGGCATCGGGCGATTAGGGCGGTCGGGTTGTCCTATCTGGCGCACTCGTTAGGCCGGCGGCGCGTGCTGGCGACCTACAGCGTCGGATTGGCAGCGGCGGCGCTCGTTTATTTTCTGACAGCTTTTTCCGGTGCCGGCTGGAAAAGTGTCTTAGTCGAATTCGTTGGGCTTGGCCTATTTGGCTCGCTGGCATTGGTCGGCGTGCGTCGCTCTTCTGTGCTATCGGCGTTGGTTGGATGCTGCACGTCGCTTGGGATTTTATCGGCGCAAGCATCGATCGCGGGCAGTCGGATGCCCTATTGGTATCGCTGGGCGTGTGCCGGTTTTGATCTTGTCATTGCCGGTTATATTCTCGGTCGATTCGGCGGCAGAGGGGCATGAAGCGGAGAAAGAAATATTGATGAGGTGCTTCGGATTTATTATCACGTTAGCGCTGTGTCTCGGCTGTTTCGCGGCGACGAGCCGTGCCCAAACCGCGCTCGATAAACTTCGAGTCACCTACAGCGCCATCGGCGGCTCGCAGGCGTCGGTGTGGGTACCGTACGAAACCGGCATCTTTCGCAAGCACGGATTGGACGTCGAGCTTCTCTATGTTGCCGGCGGCGGCCGCGCCGGTCAGGTGGTTCAATCCGGCGAGGTGCCGATCGGTGTTTTCACCGGCGGCGCGGTGATTAATGCCAATCTCGCAGGCGGCGATTTAGTCGTGATCGCCAGCTCGATGAACGTCATGACGTTCGTCATCATGGCCCGCCCCGAGATCAAGCGGGTTGAAGATCTCAAAGGAAAAAAGGTCGGCGTGTCGCGTTTCGGCTCGGCCACTGATTTTGGCCTGCGTTACGCTGAAGAGCAGTGGCCGCTCAAGCGCCAGCGGGATTTCGCCGTGATTCAAGTCGGCGGCGTGACCGACGTCTATAACGCGCTACGAGCGGGGGTTCTCGACGCCGCGGTGATTAACGCCGAGCTGGCGATCCTCGCGCGCCGGGAAGGCTACCGCGAGCTGGCGGACATTGCCAAGATGGGAATCAATTTCCCCACGTCCTCGATCGTTACGACGCGCTCGTTCATCAAGCGCAACGAGAACACCGTGCGCAAGTTCATCCGCGGCTTCGTTGAAGGCGTCTATTTCGGCAAGACGCAGCGCGCCGCCACGATCAAGGTCATGCAGAAATATCTGCGCAGCAGCGACGCTTCGATGTTTGATGAGCTGTATGAGATGTACATCGTGCGCAATATTCCGCGCGTTCCACGCCCCTCGCCGGAATCCCTCAAGACTGTTCTCGATCAAATGGCGGAGACCGATCCGCGGGTGGCGAATCTCAAACCCGAACAGTTCATCGACGCACGATTTTTTCAGGAGCTCGACAAAGAAGGATTTATTCAGCGGTTGTGGAAGTAAACTTGGCGCCGTCGGCGCGATAAATCGCAGCGTGCATTCTCAGTCGCTAGCGCTTTACGCTTTATAGTGGAAGATGCGGGCATCATTCGCTACACTAATTGTCAGTGACAGCTCGCGACCCGATTGCAGTTCAATCGCCCGACGTTTCAAACTCGACCGCTCAAGCCAGAACCGAAATCCAGGAATATCTCCAGGTCAGTCACGAGCGGCACAAGCTATTTCCGCGCGCCGCACTCGTCGGACTTTGCGCCGGCAGCGTTGCAGTGCTTTTCCGCGCGCTGCTCGCCGGCGCCGACAGGCTGCGGAATTTTTTGATCGACTGGAGCTACGGCGTGCCGATTTGCGGCTGGATTTTCCCGATGCTCTTCAGCGCCGCCGGCGCGCTCATCTCTGTGACGCTCGTTCTTCGCTACGCTCCGGAGACTAGCGGCAGCGGCATCCCGCATCTTAAGGCGGTCTTGCATCGTCTGCGAGACCTTTCCTGGAGCCGGGTGTTGATTATTAAAATGGCCAGCGGTGTGCTCGCGATCGGCGGCGGTCTGGCGCTTGGCCGCGAAGGACCCACCGTGCAGATGGGCGGAGCGGTAGCCGACGGGATTGCGCGCGGACTGAAAGCCTCGCCGCAAGACCGCTTGACGCTCACGGCGGCGGGAGCGGGTGCGGGGCTCGCGGCGGCGTTCAATGCGCCGTTGTCCGGATTGGCTTTTGTTCTCGAGGAGATGCAACGCGACTTTCGTCCAGCGGTGTTCGGCGCATCTTTTATTGCCGCCGCCTCGGCGGATGTCGTGACGCGCTCGGCATCCGGTCAGCTGCCGGTCTTTGCGGTGCCCGATTACGCGATGCCGCCGTTATCGGCACTGCCGATGTTTGCGCTACTTGGAATTTTCGCCGGCTTGCTGGGCGTGGCTTTTAATCGCGGTCTTCTCGGCACACTCGATTTGATGGCGCGGGTTCCCCATCGCTGGAGGGTGGGAATCTGCGCCGCTATCGGCGCCGTGGCCGGGCTGATTGCGTGGTTTTCACCGAGGGTCGTCGGCGATGGTCATACGCTGGCAGAAGCTGTGCTAACAAACGAGGTCTCGCTTCTGGCGATCCCTCTATTGTTTGTTGTGCGATTCGGACTGACGCTGACGAGCTATGGAACCGGCGCGGCGGGCGGACTTTTTGCACCGCTGCTGGCGCTGGGCGCGCTCCTCGGCTTGGGGTTCGGCCACTTGGTTCACATCTTTTTGCCTCCTCTTGCTGTCGAACCGGGCGTGTTCGCCGTGGTCGGCATGGCCGCCTATTTCGCCGCAATCGTGCGCGCGCCGTTGACGGGAATTCTCTTAATTACCGAAATGACTGGCAGCTACGAGCAGATGCTGCCTCTGTTGGTCAGCAGTTTTTGCGCTTATGCGGTGGCGGAGTATTTACGAGACTTTCCGATCTATGAAGCGCTGCTCGAACGCGATCTCGTCCGCGCTGGAATTGGCAGCACACACGCCGAGCCGATCGTGGTGGAGTTCGAGGTCAACGCAACCGCGCCCTTTGCCGGCCAACTGGTGCGCGAGCTTGGCTTGCCCGCCGGATGCGTTTTGGTCCGGAGTTACGCAGACGGTCGCGAGCGGGTCGTGACCGCAAGCACACGGCTGGAGCCTTACATGCGCATCACAGCGGTCATCGCGCCGGAAGCCAACCATGCTCTGGAAATACTTCGGCGCGGCTGTGCTGCGCGAGAACAAGATAAGGCTTCACTGGAGCAAACCATCACATGACGGTGAGCCACGCTGAGAGAAAAATTTGTGTCTTTACCGGTTCCAGACACGGAGTCGCGCCGGCATATGCCGATGCGGCCAAAGAGCTTGCGCGCGATTTAGTCGCGCGCGGCTTTGGCTTGGTTTACGGCGGCGGCAACGTTGGCTTGATGAGCGTGATTGCCGATACCGTGTTGGACCTTGGCGGTCATGTGACCGGAGTGATTCCCAATGCGCTGGTGAGTCAAGAAGTGGCGCATCGCGGCTTGTCGGAATTGCGCGTGGTGAATTCGATGCACGAGCGCAAGGCGCTCATGGCCGAGCTGTCCGACGGCTTCGTCGCTTTGCCGGGCGGCATCGGCACGATGGAAGAATTTTTCGAAGTGCTCAGTTGGGCTCAGCTCGGCATTCACAACAAACCCTGCGGTCTGTTGAATGTCTCGGCATACTACGATCCGCTGATTCAATTTCTCGATCACGCCGTGAAGCAGGATTTTCTCAAGGCCACACATCGAGCATTGCTAATCGTTGAAAGAGAACCGGCCGCGCTGCTCGACCGGTTCGAAAAAATTCTTGCCGCGCCGTCGGTAAAAAAATTCGATCCGGCGATAACTTAAACTATCGACATCGCGTTGATGAAAAGGCATTGACCCGGCGAATTCGATTGCGCTAGAAGTTGCGACGGCTGCGGGCGTTGCTCGGCTTAGCCACCGGTTTGCGGCAAGTGGAAACAGCCAATGGGGGGCAACCTATGTTTCACCGTTTTTACTTGACGGTACTATGGGGATCGCTTGCGTTGCTGGCGCTGCTCAAGGAATCGCCGGCGCAGACCAGCCTCGAGGCCGCGAAAAAAGAGGGTCAAGTCGTTTTCTACACACCGCTCAATATCAATGACTCGCGCTTGTTGTTGCAGCGTTTCGAGCAGCGCTATCCGTTCATCAAAACCGAGCTTTTGCGCCTGAGCGCCGAGCCGCTGCTCAATCGCATCTTTACCGAAGATCGGGCAGGGCGAAACGTCGTCGATGTGATCAACAACACGATGATCAATCCACTGAAGAAAAGACGATTGCTGCAAGCGTATCGATCGCCTGAGCACGCGGCCTATTTGGATTCATTCAAAGATCCGGACGGCTATTGGGCAAGCCTGAACAATAATTATTACGTCGTGGGTTACAACAGCCGGCTGGTAAGCGCGAAGGACGCGCCCGCCGACTGGCAAGATCTGCTGAATCCCAAGTGGAAGGGCAAGATCGGCATGGATCAGGAAGAATACGAATGGTTCGGCGCGACCATGGAGGTCTGGGGACGCGAACGGGCGCTCAAGTATCATCGCGCTCTGGCGCAGCAGGAAGTTCAATGGCGCAAGGGCCACACCTTGATCTCGCAGCTGATCGCCGCGGGCGAATTTCCCATCGGTATGGTTTACGCGCATCGGGTCGAGTCTATGAAGAAAGCGGGCGCGCCAATCGAATGGGCCAAGACCAGCAATCCGGTTTTCGTCGCGCTTTCGCCCACCGGTCTGGCCGCCAAGGCACCTCATCCCAACGCTGGAAAGCTGTTAGTGGATTTCATGCTTTCCTACCAATCGCAGCAGCAGTTGCGCAGCGCCAATCGTCTGTCGGGCCGGGCAGACATCGAGCCTTTGGTACCCGAGATGCATCACAGCAAACTCAAACTCGCCGCCATCGATCCCAAAGTCTCCGACGACATCAACCGCCACGCCAAGGAGTTCCGCGAGATCTATTTTCATTGATCGGCTAAACCGAGCGCTCCGTCTCGACAACCTGCACGTCAATGCCGAGGGTTCGGTAGAATTTTCGCCGCATCGTCTTTGCCGATAAATCCGCTACCCACGGGCCTGAGATTTCTGCTATTGAAGAAAGAAATTTTTCAGCAGGAGCGCAGCGAATACCATGGATTCTAGGAATAGGAGCCCGAGCGTTCTAACCGTCGGCGAAACTAAAACCTTGGCAGCGGTTGCCGATCGAATCTTTCCCAAGACCGACACGCCCGGCGCCGTGGAAGTCGGCGCAGTTGACTATATAGAAATCGCTCTGGCCGGCGATTACGCGCCGCTGGCGCCTTTTTATCGCCAGGGACTACGCCTGGTGAATCGTCATGCGCAGGCAAAATACGGCCGTAAATTTCGCGCACTGACCGCTGATCAGAGAGATGCCGTGCTCGCAGACTTTGAAGCCGGCGCGGTGCCTGGCTTCAAGAAGGCCGCGGAGTTTTTCGAAACCGTGCGTTACCATGTTTTGGAGGGCGTGTTCTGCGAGCCCCAGTACGGCGGCAATAAAGACATGATCGGTTGGCGTTTGGTGAATTTTCCCGGCCAGCAGTTCGGCTACGCCGACGCATACATCAATAAACGCGTCGATCTCGAACCGGTGGCCGTGGATTATACAAAAATCGAGGAGAAGTGAGCATGGCGGACGCGGCGGCGGATGTGTGCGATGTCTGTATTGTCGGCGTCGGAGGCATGGGTGGCATCATGGCCAAAGAACTTGCCTCCGCCGGATTGAAAGTCGTCGGCCTCGAGCGCGGTCCGGCGCCAAAGAAGGAAGACTACGCGCCGCGCGATTCGATCCGTTTCCTCGTGCGACCGGAACAGTTGGCATGGGTGCGTGACGAACCCACCACGACCAGAAATAAAGCCGGCGAGAAGACACGTCTGCAATATCGCACCAGCCCGCTCAATGTGCTGGGCGGCGCGCTGCTTCACTGGACCGGCCAATCGTCGCGCTACATGCCCGGCGACTTCAAGCTTTTTACCAACGAGATCCAAAGCGGCAACGCCGAGCGCGCCGGCGCCGATCTCACCGGCTACGACATCATCGATTGGCCGGTGAGCTACGACGACCTCGAGCCGTTTTACGAGCGCTTCGAGTGGGAGTTCGGCGTCTCGGGCGAAGCCGGTGTGAATCCGTTCGCGGGACCGCGTAACCGCGGCTTTCCGCTACCGCCGCTGCGCCATAGCGCGCGCATGCAACTGTTCGCCGAAGCCTGCAAAAAATTGGGTTATCATCCCTACGACACGGCGGCGGGAATTCTTCCTCAGCCCTATCGCCCGCCGGAGCCGTTCGACACGCGCATTGCCGAGCGACCCGGTTGTGTCTACTGCGGTCATTGCAATTTTTACGGCTGCCATGTGCACGCAAAATCCGCGACGCTCTATACGACAATTCCCGTGGCGCTGGAAACCGGCAACTTCGATCTCAGGACGCGATCGAAAGTGTTCCGTATCAACAGCGACGGCAACGAAAAAGTGACCGGCGTCAGTTATTTCGATCCCGACGGACAAGCCCGTGAATTGCGCACCCGCGTGGTGATCTTGAGCGCCTTTGTCTTCGAACATGTGCGTCTGTTGTTGTTGTCGAAGACGGGACGAGGAGCATTTGCCAAAGGCTTGGCCAACAGCAGTGGCTATGTCGGCCGCAATATCATGGCGCACGGCGACGTGCGCGCCATGGGCATCTTCGATGACTTTATTATCAACGGTTTCATCGGCCCGGGCTCGGCGGCGATGCGCATCGACGATTTCAACGGCAATAACTTCGATCACACCGGACTTGGTTTCATCCGCGGCGGCACCATCGGCACCAGCGGCGACGGCACGCCGGTGACGCGAATCGACGTCCTGCCGCCGGATGTTCGCTCCTGGGGAAAAGAGTTCAAAGATTTTTACATGCGATATTACACGCGCACGATGGATCTCAACATGCAGCCGGAGACGCTGCCGCATAGGGACAATCGGGTCGATCTCGATCCGCGTCATCGCGACCGCTGGGGGCTGCCGCTGCCGCGGGTGACGTTCGAATTCCACCAGAACGAGCGGCGGCTGCAGAAGTTCATGGCCGGAATTGGCGACGAAATCATGCGCGCCACCGGCGCGAGCAAAGTTTGGACGGAAGAAAAAGGCCGACCGAACCGCTGGGCGGGCGGTACCCGGATGGGCGCCGATCCGACAAATTCGGTGGTCAACGAGTTTTGCCAGACTCACGATATTCCGAATCTATTTGTCGTTGGTTCGTCGGTGTTCCCGACCATGGCCGGCTATCCGCCAACGGCGACCGTAGCGGCGCTGAGCTATCGCACTGCGGAATATATTCTGCGGCAGAAGCAGTGGTTCGATTAGCGGAATTTCTCCCGGTGCAATTGGAAATAAGATACAATGATGGACGGAAAATTGTTTGAGTAAGTTACTGAGGAATTGTCATGAAACGAATCGTCATTTGCTTTGACGGAACCTGGAACAAACCAGCGGATGAAGCCTTACCGGCCAATCAGCGGGTGGAAACCAACGTGTGCCGCTTTTATGAGTCGATCAAAGCGCAGTCGGCGGACGGTATTAAACAAATCAAGTGGTATGACGAAGGCGTCGGCACCCAATGGTACGATAGGTTTATCGGCGGCGGTATCGGCGCCGGACTGGAGCTCAACATCGTTCAAGGTTATGAATTTCTTGCTAAGGAGTACCAAGACGGCGACGAGGTTTACGTCCTCGGATTCAGCCGCGGCGCCTATACCGCACGGAGCTTCGTCGGCATGATCCGCAACTGCGGCTTGATCTTGCCGAAGCATCTGGCGCTGCGCGTGGCGATGGCTTACGGTATTTACCGTACGCGGGATGACAACGTCGATTCGTTCACCGCCAAGGCTTTTCGCGCCGCGTTTTGCCGCGAAATCAAAATCAAATTCATCGGCGTTTGGGACACCGTCGGCGCGCTCGGGATACCGCTCGCGGTGCTCAAGGACGCCAACATGAAATTCTATGAGTTTCATGACACCAAGCTCAGCACCATCGTCGAAAACGCCTATCATGCGCTCGCCATCGACGAGCATCGCCAAGATTACCTCGCCACGCTGTGGAATCCGAACACCGCGCCGCAGCAGAAGCTCGAGCAGCGCTGGTTTGTCGGCGCCCACTGCGACGTGGGCGGCGGCTACAAGGATCGGCGCCTTTCCGATATGACGCTCAGTTGGATGCAACAGAAGGCGAGCGCGCTCGGGCCGGCGCTCGACCCCGTACAAGTCGGGGCAAAAAATTATCTGGGCGAGTGGACGGATTCTTACGGCAAGTTTCTCGGTGGCATTTATGCCAAAACCAATCCTCGTTACTATCGGCCCATCGGCGCCACTAAGTTCGGCGACGAAGTCATCGATGAGTCGGTGCAGAAACGACGCAAGGAAGACCACACTTACGAGCCGCAAAATAACGGACTGCGGAAGTTAACCTGACCCGCTCGATATCGATTCTCGCAATTTGCTCGACATGCCCACAGCCCTCGATATTCTTATCACCGGCGGCACCGGATACATTGGCCAGAATTTGATTCCGATGCTGCTGGCGCGCGGACACCGAGTACGCGTGCTGGCGCGCCAGGATTCTCTGAGTCGCGTGCCGGCGGGCGCGAAGGCGGTGATCGGTGACGCGCTCAATGATGATTCCGTCGCCGGTGTGCTACGCGATGGTGACACGTTGATTCATTTAGTTGGCACGGCGCATCCGACGCCGAGCAAAGCCGAGCAATTTGAAAAGGTTGATCTGATTTCCATCCGCGCGACCGTGAACGCCGCGCGGCGAGTCGCGATCGCTCACTTGCTGTACGTCAGCGTCGCTCAGCCGGCGCCGATCATGCAAGCCTATCTTTGGGTCCGCTCGCTTGGCGAAGCGATGATTCGCGAGGCGCGGCTCACGGCGACGATTATCCGGCCTTGGTACGTGCTCGGTCCCGGCCGTCAGTGGCCCAAAGCGATTGTGCCGTTGTACAAGCTTGCCGAATTATTTGCCGCGACCCGCGCGACCGCGGAAAGATTGGGCCTAGTGACCATCGAGCAGTTTATCAACGCGATGGTTGCCGCGGTGGAAAATCCGCCGGCGCGCGGTCAAAGCCGAATCGTCGATGTGCCGGCGATCAAACGCGCTCGGTTGTGAGAGTGGTACTTGATAACCAACCGGTGGTTTGCATCAGAAGTTGGGGAGTACTCGATGAGAGAAGTTTAACATCAGAGGCTAAGGAAATATCAAAACACGCGGAAGGCAGGCGCGAGACGGTCTGTAACTCAGCGCGTCTCGGTTTTGCTTCCTGAGCCTGGCGCGCGGTATTCGGACGTATTCGGTTGGAATAGTTCAATGAGATTCCCCGAAGGGTCCTCCAGTAAAATTTGCTTGCCGCCGACGCCTTGGACAATGTCGTTGCGGAAGCGGCCGCCGGCCGCTTTGAGGTTCGCAATCGTGGCATCCAAATCCTCGACGACGAGGTGGATGCGGTTCCAGCCGCCGGGCCTCTGCTGCTCGCCCGAAGGCATGGGCGCACCGCCGCCCACGCGGAACGGTTGAGTCAGATACAGGTGCATGTCCCCGTGAGAGATCTCGGCGAACGGCGGGGCCGGGTGCATCTCAAGCTTGAAACCGAGAAGTTTGGTATAGAATTCAATGGCGACATTTACATCGTCGACGATGTAGCGAAAGCATGCGGCCATAAGTCTCACACCTCAACTTTGATCTACCTAAGACAACTAACAGTTTCACCGCGATACTCAACCTTTCATAGGCCTGTGCTCGTGTTGCGTGGCTAGCCTCGGAGCACCGGGCCCTACAGTACCCAAATGTGCCAAGGGCGGAGTAACTACTCGGTTATTCGAAATTCGATATGATTAATGGAGCAGGTTGTTGCGCAAATGGATTTTTCTAGTGCAGTGACGATGCCGGTCGAACGTAGAAGAATGATTGCGGTTTGTCCTGGATAAAGACCTTGTCCTATAGTGTGTGCGTCGATGTGCCGTTGCTTCACTGCGCGCGGCTCTGAGCGGCCATGATAACCGTTAAAAATTTATTTGCACCTATTCGCAAAGGCTTAGGTGAAGAAGAGTTTTTGACACTCTGGGAGAATACGTCGGCGAAAATCGAGCGGATCGTATCACATGCGCACAGCAGCCCGCCGGGGTTTTGGTACGATCAAAAAGAAGATGAGTGGGTACTGGTGGTGCGCGGCAGGGCGATTTTAGAATTCGAAAATCACGAGACCGTCGAACTTAAAGCCGGCGACTACCTGACGATTCCGCGTCACATGAAACATCGCGTCGTGCGCACCGGCGAGGAAACCATTTGGCTGGTGGTGCATCTCAAATAGGCGAGATCCGTTCAAAGTTCCGAGTTCAACCTTCAAAGTTGGGATATGCGTGTTGGTTGGCGCGCAGACGTCGAACGTTGAACCTGCAGCCGGCGCAGGCTATTCCGATTCGCCGTTGGCCGCGGCTTTGACCCGCCGTTGGCGCGCGGCGTCGGCGAGGGCGTCGATTAAATTCCGAGTGTCTTCCCAGCCGATGCAGCCATCCGTGATGCTCTGACCATACATCAGCGCCCTTCCCGGGATCAGATCTTGGCGGCCGGCTTTGAGATGGCTTTCCACCATGACGCCGAAAATCCGCGCGTCCCCGGCGGCGATCTGCGCCGCGACGTCGTGACCGACCGTCACCTGGTTCGCCGGATCTTTGTCGCTGTTGCCGTGGCTACAGTCGATCATGATGCGCGCCGGAATGCCGGCTTCGGCGAGGCTCTTCGCCGCCGCGTCGACATTGGCGGCGTCGTAGTTCGGCTGTTTTCCGCCGCGCAAAATAATATGGCAATCTTCGTTGCCGGCGGTTGATACGATCGCCGAATGGCCTGCTTTGGTCACCGACAGAAAATGGTGCGGCGCCTGGGCGGCGCGAATCGCGTCCATGGCAATGCGCACGTTGCCGTCGGTGCCGTTCTTGAAGCCGACGGGGCACGAGAGACCGGAGGCGAGCTCGCGATGCACTTGGCTTTCCGTCGTGCGCGCGCCGATGGCGCCCCAGGACACGAGATCGGCGAAATATTGCGGCGTGATCATGTCGAGAAATTCGCATCCCGCCGGCATCCCCGCTTCGTTTAATTCCAGCAGCAGTTTTCGCGCGAGCCGTAGCCCGTCGTTGATCCGGAAGCTGCCGTCGAGATTGGGATCGTTGATCAAGCCTTTCCAGCCGACGGTGGTACGCGGTTTCTCGAAATAAACCCGCATGACAATCAACAGATCGGCAACGCAGCGCTCCTTGGCGTCTTTGAGCCGCGCGGCGTATTCTTTGGCGGCCTTGGTATCGTGGATCGAGCACGGCCCCATGATCGCGAGCAAGCGATCATCAGCGCCGTGCAGAATGCGATGAATCTCCTGGCGGGTTTCAAAAACGGTCTTGGCGGCTTTTTCGGTTATCGGAAAATCACCGAGCAGATTTTCCGGCGGAAGCAGTTCTTTGATTTCTTTGATTCGTAAATCGTCTGTTGCGTACTTCATATCATTCCACGGCTGCGGATAATCGAGTTATTATAAACAAAAATCCAACAAAATCGAATCGGCGCATGTCGCGCTATTTCTCTAAGGTTTCCCGTCCGACGACGGCTAAAAGTATCGCCGACAACACCAAGAGCGGCGCGTAGGCGAGAAACGGCACGCCGGGATTGAAAGTGTCGGCGAGATACCCGCCGATCAATGGCGCGCCGACGCTGCCGATCTCCGCGATCGTGCGGCGCGCCGCCTGCAAACGGCCGCGGGCGCTTGGCGGCACGACATCATAGGTCGAAGTTGCCAAAGAGCCGAGCGAGAGGCCATTGGCGATGCCGAGAAAGGAAATCAGCACGGCGAGTTGGAAAAAATTTGGCGCAAATGGAATCAGCAAGAACGCCACCGCGGGAATTCCCGTGCTTGGCACCGTCGCCCATTTTCGACCGATCTTGTCGATCACGAAACCCGCGGGGAGAATCATTGCGAAAACCGAAATCCCTGAAATTGTGAACAGCATGCCGACTTCTTTCGGCGACAAGCCGAGCTTGGAGCTGGCCAGGAGCGGCAGCATGCTTTGAGTCGTCACCCGATGCACGAAGCTTGTCAGCGTGGCGAAAACCAGGACCACATAAGTCGTGCGCAGATCGGGATGAATTTGCCGAAACAGATCTCGCAGACCGCGCAATCGCCGGCGGAGAGCGGCAAAGTTCAAGCCCCGTACGGTGGCGGTTGCAGGTGGCACCGGCGACGGTACGTGCGCTGCAATGGCGGCTGTGCCCAGAAACGCGGATGCCAGCGCGCACGCGGCGTAGCCGAAAAAGACCGCCCGGAAGCCGACGGCTTCCGTGAGCAGCCCGCCGAAGAGCGGACCCAAAGCGAGACCGAGATTATTGATGCCGTGAAAGCCGCTCAAGACGCGGCCGCGCTGATCGAGGCGCGCGAGGTCGATGCCCGCCACTTCCCGCGCGATGACCCAAATACTTTCGCCGACGCCGATTAAAAATACCATGGCCAAGATCAGACCGAACCACGGCGTGATTCCAGCGAGAATGGCGGCGCCGCATGCTAGTGTCGGCCCCGAGGTCAGTGCCGCGCGCGTTCCCAAGCGATCGAGTACCGTGCCGCTGAGCGGCATACCGGCAAACCTGCCGAGCGCAAGCGCGGTGATGATTTGCGCGGCGGTGCCCGGACTGACGCCGAACGACGTTGCAATCACCGGTACGGCAGGCACCATCATCGACCACATACCGGCGAGCAGCGCGCTGGTGTAGAGCGTCGTGAGTCCGCGCGCCGTGGGGCTGAGATTAAAGCGGAAAGTCATCAGCGAATATTTAGACGATCAGCGAGTGTTGCCATCATTCATTGTTTTCGCCGTCAATCGGTCAGGCCGCTGCGAACCAGCGAGAGAATCCTGGCACAAACTTAAGCGTCGTAATTCTTCCCAGTGCGTGCTATGAGATTGCAATAGAGAGGATCAAGTCCGAAGCGCCGAAAACCCCTCGTCGTCTTACTTGTCATGCATTTTGACTTCGAGCAAGGCATGAGGTGAGAGGCCATTGCCTCTATCCCGTCACTGAGGAAGATCCACTCTCATAAGAAACTCAATCATGCGACCCGTCTGTTTTTACATCGGCGTATTTTTACTCAGCTTCGCCGCCTTGATGTTGGAAATCGTCCAGACGCGGATACTTTCCGTCGTTGTCTGGTATCACTTGGCGTTTTTCGTGATCAGCCTGGCGATGTTCGGACTGACCGCCGGCGCGGTATGGGTTTATCTCAAGGGCGAGCGGTTTACCGAAAAAACGTTGTCGTACGATCTCGGGTATTTTAGCGGTCTCTTCGCATTCGCTACCGCCATTTGTCTTGGGATCCAAATGACGCTCGCGCCGGTGATTACCCGATTGTTCACCACGTTGTGGATTTGGACCGAGCTTGCGCTTTGCTTGTCCGTGCCGTTCTTCTTCGCCGGCGTCGCGATCAGTCTCGCGCTGACACGGAGCTCGTATTCGATCGCCAGGGTTTACGGCGTCGATCTGTTCGGCGCGGCGAGCGGAGCCGTGGGCGCGCTGCTCTTATTGAACCTAACCGATGGGCCATCGGCGGTTCTCTGGATAGCGGTCAGTGGCGCGGCGGCTGCGCTTGCATTCTCGACGTCGGGTATCGGCGGTTTACCGGAGGTGAAACCGCCGTTTCACGTCTGGCTTTGGCATCGCCAGTGGATTTTTCTGTTGCTTGTCTTAGTCGCTTTCATCAATCCTAACCTTGAACAGGGGCTCCAGCCGGTCGCGGTGAAAGGCAAGTTCGAATTTCCCGGGACCCATGCGCTGCGCCAGTGGAATTCCTTCTCGCGAGTCGACGTGAGTCCCACGTTTAGGGGGTCGCCGATTATGTGGGGCCCGTCGCCGAAGATGTTCGAAAGGAACTGGATCGCCGACCAAGTGGATTTGTTTATCGACGGCGACGCGGGCACGACGGCGTACCGATTCGACGGGAACTTCGACGCCGTCGGATTTTTGAAATACGACGTTACGAATCTTGCCTACTTTCTCCCCGGACGTGAACGCGGTGTCGTCGTCGGTGTCGGCGGCGGCCGAGATGTGTTGTCCGCGGCGCTTTTCGGGCTGAAAGAGATCACGGCGGTCGAGCTCAATCCGATCCTTGTCGATTTGCAAACGAGCGAAAAAGGTCTTCTGCCGTTCACCAATATCGCGCGGATTCCCGGGGTACGGCTGATCGCGGACGAGGGCAGAAGTTGGCTGGCGCGAACTCGTGAGTCCTTCGACGTCATCCAGATGAGTTTGGTCGACACCTGGGCGGCGACCGGAGCCGGCGCCTTTACGCTGAGTGAAAATGGCCTCTACACCGTCGACGCGTGGAAGATATTTTTTAGCCGTTTGACGCCGAAGGGTGTGCTCACGGTAAGCCGGTGGTACGATCCGGCCTCTCCCGACGAAACCGGTAGGATGGTTAGCTTGGCAGTGGCGACGTTAATGGAAATGGGTGTGCGCGAGCCGCGCCGCCACTTGTTTCTTGCGGCGCAGAAGCGCATCGCGACCCTCGTGCTGTCAAAGACGCCGTTGTCCACGACTGACCTCGAGGCTCTCGAAAGCGCGGCGTCTTCGTATGAGCATGAGGTTTTGATCACTCCAAGTCGTGAACCGACATCGAGCGTGCTCGCTCGCATCGTCGGCGCGCCGGATTTATCATCGCTTCGCGCTTTTACTTCCAGCCTGCCATTTGATCTGACCCCGCCGACGGATACGCGGCCGTTCTTTTTCAATCAGCTGCCGCTGTCACGGCCGTTACAAGCGTTTGCATTCGCGCGCCAGGCGCTCGCGACAGGTTCCGCGGGCGGCGGTGTCAGGCGGGGAAATCTTGTCGCGACGGTTACGTTACTCATTCTGTTCATCATTGCACTGATGCTCGTCGTCGTCGTGCTGATCATCCCGTTGCGCGCCGCACTGAAAGATGTCGGGGCTCGACTTGTCATTAACGGCACGCTCTATTTTTCCTTGATTGGAATAGGCTTTATGATGATCGAGATCGGCCTGCTGCAACGCATGAGCATCTTCCTCGGCCATCCGGTTTATTCTTTGAGCGTGGTCCTTTCGACGCTGATCCTGTCGACCGGTATCGGCAGTTTTCTCTCCGAAAAATTACCGCTGCAAAGCACTCGACGGCTCGTTATCTGGAGCGTGGCGACCGGAGCTTATGCCGTTGGATTGGCGGTGTTTATGGGATCGGTGTTCGCTACGCTGGTCGACGCGGAGCTTACAACCCGGATTGCTCTTTGTGTGTGGTGGATAGCTCCATTCGGGATTCTTTTGGGTTTCGGTTTTCCCACCGGCATGCGCTTGATTACGGCGATCGATCCCAAGCCAACGCCGTGGTTTTGGGGCATCAACGGCGCCGCCGGTGTGCTCGCGTCGATCGTCGCTGTGGTGCTCAGCCTTGCATTAGGGATCAGTGCGACGTTGGTGGTCGGAG
>WNGI01018049.1_pt1 | contig 17047 bp, 22 predicted proteins | sample 5400621 | NCBI WGS metagenome assembly WNGI01 (sample SAMN13153374, study PRJNA577476) | soil metagenome | isolation source: 20 cm soil or saprolite under Garry oak tree replicate 1 | place: USA:California | collected 2016-06-15 | reverse complement strand
GATCCGCCTCTTTTCTAAGAGGGCCCTGTGGGCGGTCTGAGCGGCGGGTATGGAATCGCCCTAGACAAGCGCTCTTTGGAGTCTTATGAAGGTCGTGATGGAAATGGATCGCCGGGAGTCCGAGGTGCGGGTTCGGGTGCTCGTCGCCGACGATCACCCCTCGGTCCGCGAGAACCTCCGCTACCTCATCGATTCGGAGAACGATCTCGCCTGCGTCGGTGCGGCCAAGGACGGACCCGCCACCGTGCAGCTCTGCCAGGAGCTCCTCCCGGACGTGCTCGTGCTCGATGAGGACATGCCCGGCGCCGATGGGCTGCGCGTTCTCAAGTACCTCCGCCGCGAGCTGCCCGACATCAAGGTCGTGATGTACACGCTCGACGGCGACGTGTGCCAGGCGGCCCGAACTCTCGGCGCGGTCGCCTGCGTGATGAAGGACGCGCGCTACGAGGTTCTTCTGCGCGCGATCCGCGAGGCCGCCCCCGCCTACTACGTGCCGAGCGAGCTGAACTAGCCTCGTCGCGCGGCGCGGCCCTTCGGCGCGTTCGCCGATGGCGGCGTGACACCAAACATCTTCGCGAGGCCCGCGGGCATCACGTGCGATGGCTCATCCTCGAAGATCGCCGCGGTCCGCTCGAGCGCCCGCGCGACGAGGCCGCTGCAGATCAGCTGACCCGCGAAGCCGAAGCTGAACTTCGCACCGGTGAGAAGCGAGAGTCCGATGCTCACGATCGTCGCCCAGTCGTACTGCGCGCCGATCCAGTGCTCGGCGAAGGCGACCATCTCGGCGCGATCCTCGGCGGATGCGTCGATCGCCACCACGGTGTACTGCGTCTGGTCGTACGCGGCGAGCGTGGTGCGATGTACCCCCGCGCCGAGCGCTTCGACGAGCGCTCCATCGTTCGAGACGATGAGCGCGGCGTGGTTCCAGTAGGTGTACGGCTGGTCCGCGCCGGCGTAGCGCAGCTGCTGGCCGATCTGGGTGAGCCGCGAGAAGAGCTCACCTCCGTGAGTGAGAATGAAATCGCCTGGACGCGGGTCGGGCGTCCGCTCGCCGGGCGGCACGTGCTCGAAGCGGGCCACGCCGCGAGCGTAACGGGGCACGCCGCCTGCACGGCCGGCGCGTATGGCCAAGCTTCGGGCCTCCACGGTCGCGGGCGAGGTGCGGAAGGTCACTGCGAGCCGGTCACGACCGCACAAGCCGCCCGCGAAAGAGCTCTCCCGACGCAAGGCCGCGGCCCTGTCATCGGGCGGCGGCAAGCTACCGCCACGGATCCGCGAGGAGCTCGACCGCGAGCCGATGCCGAAGCGCGTCCGGGCCACGCCGGCGAAGGGCGCGATCACGCGCACTCGCGCGGGCAAGCGCGAGCCAAAGGGCGGGCGTCATGACCGCGCGACCGAGGCGCGCGAGGCGCCCCGACCGGGCTAGTCCCTCACTTCGCCGCCTGATCGACGCGTTCATCCGGGGCCGGTTCGTTCAGGTTGTAGTCGCGGAGCGGCGTGAAGTAGGTGACCGCGACGGCGAGGAGCGCTGAGGCGCCCGCCACCGCGAAGGCGGTAGCCGAGTTCGTCCAGACGACGATGGCCGAGAGGAACGGAGCCGAGACGCTGTTCGCGATGATCACGATCGTGCGGAACGCTCCGTTTGCCCGGCCGCGGATCCGCGCGGGGACCTCGCGCTGGCGCGGGACGAACGCGTAGATGATGAAGCCCATCCACGCGGTCTCGCGTGCGGCGTATCCAGCGACGATGAGCCGCCAATCGTGCGCGAGAGCGGTCGCCGCCATGACGAGGCCCGCGAGCGCCGTCGATCCGAGCAACGTGTGGCCGAGCGGCCGGCCCTGGGCGAGCCGAGGCGCGATGAAGCTCGCGAGCACCGTCACCACCCCGGCGAGCGAGAGGGCGAGGCCGATGGTGACCCCGCTGAGCTGGTTCTCCTCACGGAGGACGTAGAGCACGAGCGTCTGGACCCCTTGCTGGCCGAGGTTGGCGATGAACATGAGGACGAGGAGCCAGCGGAGCACCTTGCTGTGCCAGACGAACGAGAATCCTTCGCCGAGCTCTCGCGCGAGGTTCGCCGGCGTGATCGCCGTCGTCGGCCGGTCGACGTCGTAGATCGGCGGCATCAGAAAGAAGACGACGATCGTCGGAACGAACGCGAGCGCGGCGATGTACATGGCGTTCGCTGTCCCGAAGGCAGCGATCGCGAGGCCACCGATGGTCGGTCCGAGGATGCGCGCGGACCGGTCGACGCCGAAATACGCGGCGTTCGCGCTGGTGAGCTCATCAGGCTCGACGAGAGCGGGCACGACGCTGAAGTCGGTGGTCACGCCCCAGGCGACCTCGACCGTGCCGAGAAGGAATCCGATCACGTAGAGCAGGTTGAGCGAGAACACTCCCGCGGCGACCGAGACCGGGATCGCGAGCGTCAGCGCGACGCTCAGCAGATCGCAGCCGATGAGGAGGCGACGCTTGTCCGCCCGGTCGATGAGGACTCCGGCGATCCCACCGAAGAAGACGTAGGGAAGCGCCTGCACGAGCCGCAGCGTGGCCGCCGCGGCGATCGAGTGGGTCAGGTCAAGGATGAGGATCGGTAATGCGAGCCGGGCGACCTCATCGCCAAGACCGCCGAGGCCGATCGATCCGGTGAATGCCGCGAACCAGCGATGCCGGAGAGGTCCTAAGCGCATGAGCGCCGAGCATACGAACGAGCGCGCGGTTCCGGCACGGTGCTTGCGAGGACGTCGAGCGACTTAGCACGAGGAGGTTGTACATGGGCCAGGTCAACGTCAATCCGCCCGCTGGCGGGCCGGTCGTGACGAATGACGGAGGGTTCGGCGCTGGGATGATCATCGGGATCATCCTGCTGATCCTCATCGTCCTCGTCCTTGTTTTCTACGCCGGTCCCCAGATCTTCAACTCGGGCACCAACACGCGCTCTTTCCTGGACATCCTTTCGCTCGCATAACCGCTTAACCGCGGACAACGGACGCGCCGCAGGCGCCCCTGGTGGGGCGAGGCGGCGCGTCCTCTTTCTGTGCGCGCACAACGCCGCGCGCTCGCAGATGGCGGAAGGGTTCCTTCGCGAGGTCGCCGGAGATCGCTTCGAGGTCGAGAGCGCCGGTACGGTCGCGGCGGAGCTGCACCCCCTCGCGGTGCAGGTCATGCGGGAGGTCGGCGTCGACATCAGCGGCCAGCGCAGCAAGTCGGTCGATGAGGTCGGCGAGGGCTGGGACATCGTCGTCACCGTCTGCGACGCCCAGTGCCCGATACCGCCGCGCTCGGGGATGCGGCTTCGCTGGAACTTCGCCGACCCCGCGCTCGCCCGCGGCACGGAGGAGGAACGGCTCGCCGCGTTCCGGATCGTGCGCGATGGGATCCGCAAACGAGTCCGCTCGCTCGCACTTCGACTCGGTTGATTTAACGTCATCACGCAACTTTGTTACAGATCGGCGTTCGGCACGGGGTCTGCTCGTTCGTTCGGCGCGCCTCCACAGAGGCGACATCCGCAGGAGGAAAGTCGATGCAGGAGAAGACCAAGGAGCCTGGCCAGGGCGACACCGGGGGCGGCAAGCAGTGGCCGCAGGAAGAGACCGGGAAGCAGGGTGGCCAGGGCGGCGACATCGGCAAGAAGGGCGGCTCCGGCGACGTCGGCCGTGAGGGCGACAAGGGCGGCTCCCAGCCCGGCACCGAGAAGAAGCTCTAGTGGAGAACAAGGATCTGCCCAAGCGCCCCGGCGAGTACGGACCCGATGATGTCGGGAAGAAGGGCGCACGTCGGAAGGTGTGACGCGTGAGAGCGCCGGCAACTTGCCGGCGTTCTCTCTTTTACGACCCGTTGTTCAGCGTGTTGATCGCTCCACCCGACTCGAGCAGCGAACCGAAGATCGCGAAGATCGCGTAGCCCGCGATGACCGCGGTCACCACGAGAGCGGCGAGGAGCACCAGCGAGATGAGCGCGGTCTCGCGTGTGGCCGCGCCGCGCGAGAGCTGCCGCTCCATCACGCGATACGCGACGCTGCCGAGCTGCACGGCCGAGCGGGCCACGATGAAGACGCCGCCGGCGATACCTGCGCCGATCGCCAGCCAGATGAGGATCGCGCCTTCGATGGACGTCACCAGATTGATATTGCGCCCCCTTAGACGCTCCTTAGAGCCCTCGCCCACACGGGGGGTGTATCGAAAACCGACTAGCGTCGTTGCCACCTCAGATGCCCCGGAGCCCGTAGATCGTCCCGGACGCCGGCGTCACCGGCGAGACGGCCACAGGCAACGCGTCGCGTCGAGGTATCGACGCGGCGCTCGTCAAGGCCGCCCAGGCCGGCGATGCCGCAGCGTTCGGCCAGCTCTACGAGCGCTATCGCGACCCGGTCTTTCGCTACTGCTTGGCGAGGACCGGCGCGAGACACGAGGCGGAGGACCTGGTGGCGGACGTGTTCTTGCGGGCGATGGAAGCGCTCGACCGGTACGAAGACCGCGGGCTGCCGTTTGTCGCCTTCCTGTTCCGCGTCGCGCGCAACGCGGCGATCGACAAGTCGCGCCGCACGAGGCCGGACCTGTCGGTCGACGAGCTCGTGAACCATCCCGAGTCCGGCCAGAACGTCGAGGCCGACGCGATGCGGTCGATAGAGCGCACCGCGCTGATGAACGCGATGGCGAAACTGAAAAGTGACTATCGCGAGGTCCTGCTCCTGCGTTTTGTCGAGGGGTATGGCGCGGCGGAAGTCGGCAAGATGACCGGTCGCAGCGAGGGAGCGGTGCGGACGCTGCAGCACCGCGCGCTCGAGCGCCTGCGCCGCGAGCTCGAGCGCATGGGTGAGCTCTCCTTGTTCGACCGCTGGGCCGGCGCGGAGGCCGCGAAGTGACCGACGAGACCCTCGCCCGCGCGCTCGGTTCCCTGCGCACCGTGCGGATGTCCGAGATCGCGTCCGACCGGGTGCGCGACGAGCTCGAGGCCGCGTGGCGCACGCGCGCGGCGCGCCCGCGTCGCAGCGGGTTCGCGATCCCGTCGTTCGTCCGGGCGGTCGCCGTCGCGGCGGGCGTCCTCGCCGTGGCCTACGCGACGGTGAACGCCAGCGCCGACACGCCCCTGTACGCGGCACGCGTCGCCGTCGAGGACGCCTTTGTCGCGCTGCAGTCCGATCCGGTCGCGTACGTGACCGAGCTGTACGACGAGCGTCTCGCGGAGGCCGCGCACCAGGAGGCGACCGGGAACGCGCTCGCGGCATCGCGCGCCCGTCAGGCGACCGAGGACGCGCTCCGTCTTCTCAACCAGGTCGCGCCGAGGCAGAACGACGAGGCGCCCTCGCCCGAGCCGACCGGCGCGATCATCACGCTGCCCTCGCCAACGCTGTCGCCCGAGCCGACCGTCACCCCGACGCCCTCGCCGACGCCGACCGCGGCCCCGCCGCGCACGCCGCTGCCGACGACCGCGAAGACGCCGACGCCCGCGCCCCCGAAGCCAACGCCTTTGCCAACGCCGACGCAGTTCGCGGTCCACGCGACGGGGACGGTGCAGTACGCCGACGGCACTCCGGTGAACGAGGCGTGCGTATCGACGTCGAGCACGGCGGGCTCGTGCATCGCGACGACGACGAACGGCAGCGTGGATTTCTGGTTCATCGGCCGCAAGGGCGACACGCTGAGCTTCTACCTGACGAAGGCCGACGTCATGACCGGCCGCACCTATCGCGGCAAGGTCACGATCACCGTTCAGGGTCCGAGCGCGCCGCTCGGCACGACGACACTCCGGCTCGTCTAGCCGCCTCGCCCCGGCCTAGCGGCCGGCGAGGTACTCGAAGAAGATCGCCTCGGCGAGTGTCGAGCGCTCGAGGTCGGCAAGGTCCACGCTCTCGTCCTCGGAATGCGCGTTCGAGAACGGATCGCCCGCGCCCGTGAGAAGGAGCGCCGCCTTCGGGAAGGCGCTCGCGAAGTCCGATACGAACGGGATCGTGCCGCCGGCGCCCATGAGAACGGGATCTCTGCCAAACGCGTCCGCCATCGCCCGGCGCATGGCGTCATACGCCGTTCCTTCCGCAGCTAGCCGGTAGGGCTTGCCCGCGCCGCGCGGCGTGATCGTGACCTCGGCGCCCCAGGGCACGTGCGAGCGCAGGTGCTCGGTCAGGGCGCGCATCGCCGCATCGGGATCCTGACCGGGCGGGATGCGCATCGAGACGCGGGCCTTCGCCGACGGCACGAGCTGGTTCGTCGACTCCGTGAGCCGCGGCGCGTCGATCCCGAGGATCGAGATCGCCGGCTTCATCCACATGCGATCGGTGATGCCGCCGTCGCCGATGAGCTTGGTGCCGGGGCGCATGCCGACCTGCTTGCGGAGCTCGGCCTCGGTGAGATCGAGCGGATCGGCCTTCCCACGCGCGATGCCGGCGACGGCGACCTCGCCACGATCGTCGTGCAACGTGGCGAGCGTCTTCGCGAGGACGGTGAGCGCATCAGGCACCGGACCGCCGAACTCGCCGCTATGCACGGCGTGATCGAGCGTCCGGACCTCGATGTCCGCGGCGACGATCCCGCGGAGGGACGTCGTCAGGCCAGGCTGTCCGGCGCGCCAGTTCCCCGAGTCGGCGAGGATGACGGCGTCGGCGCGAAGCTCGTCGCCGTAACGCTCGAGGAACTTTCCGAGGTTCGGCGACCCCCACTCCTCCTCGCCCTCGACGAAGAGGCGCACGCCGACCGGCGTTTGTCCGTCGAAGGCGCGGATCGCTCCGGCGTGGATGACGACGCCGCACTTGTCGTCGGACGTCCCGCGGCCGTAGAGCCGTCCGTTCTTCTCGATCGGCTCGAACGGCTCGGAATGCCAGAGCTCCCGCGCGCCGGTCGGCTGGACGTCGTGATGCGCGTAGAGCAGGACGGTCGGAGCGCCGGCCGGAGCCTCGATCCGGCCGAGGACGGCGGGCACGCCCTCGATCTCGACGATGTGCGTCTTGACGCCCGCCTCACGCAGGATTTTTTCGGTCGCCGCTGCCGACCGGCCGAGCTGCGACGGATCGTGGCCGGGGTGGCTGATCGAGGGAATGCGCACGAGCGTCTCGAGGTCAACGCGAATCCGAGGCATGAGCGCGCGCACCCGCTCGCGCAACGTTACGGAGGGAGCTTCGGTCTTCATTGGAAGAAGCGGAGCCTACTCCGTCGCCCGCCGCAGCGCGCACGACCACAACGCAGCAGGATCGATTTCGTTGCGGGATGCGCTTGATACCGCGAGAGCCTTGACGCGCTGCCTGCTTCCGAAATTGAATGCCCGCATATGAAGAACCCCACATGGCCAAAGGTCTTCGCGTACGTCGGTCTCGTCGTCTTCGGTTTCGTGCTCGCGTTCTACTCGACCGCGGTCGCGACCGCCGGCATCGCCGGGAGCCATCTCGGCACCGACCGCAACGGCGACACGCTCACCATGGGCAGCGCGGTCCTCATCGCGGGGATCGCCGTCGCCGCGGTGTTCGCGTTCCTCGCCTTCGTGAACGCTCGCCAGCTCATGCGCCGGGGCTAGGAATCTCAAGCGGCTCGGGCGCCGGAGAGCGCTAGGAGACGACCTCCGGCGCCCAGAGCTCGAGCATCCTCAGATACCGCGGCGGGCGGTCGATCAGGTCCGTGGTCCCCTTGAGGCGTCGGCGTCGCGCTGGTAGATCGGGCGGGCGATGGGCTTGCCGCCCTTTACGCCGACGATCTCGTGGACGGCCTCGACGGCCCGGCGCGTCGGGGCCTGCCACTTCCCGAACGAGCGGAGATACACAACGAGCGAGAGCTTCGCGGCGTCCGCGTCGGGTACGCCACAGCCGCCACAGATGATCTCGAACGCCTCGTCCGGATCGGCCGCGTGGAGCGCGACGGCCAGCGCGACCGTCGTGCTAATGCCCGCGAACACTCTTCGTACCGGGGCGCCCCAGATGTAGCCGGGCGCGACCGGGTGCTGGCTGATTTCGGGTATGTCGATGTAGCCGTTCGCGCTTTGCGCCAGGAGCAGATCGATGTCGTCGCCGTCCTCGCCCACCGTGCGCACCGGCGCGCCCTTCGGCCGCTCGGCAAGGATCGCCGCCTTGACCGTGGTCTTTCCCGCCAGGCGCGGGACCGCCATGACGAGGAACGACCGGCGCGCCCGGGCGGCTTCGCGCAGCGTCGACGCGATCGGCCGGGGCATTGTGCCGTTCTCGACGAGGGTGTTGAGATCGATGGTTTCCGCGATGGCCGGATGGTACGGGGGCTGGCACACCGATTGCCTGAGCGCTGGGCCGTGAAGCTGCTCCTCCTTCCCGCCGTGCTCGCGCTCGCCGTGCTCACCGGCGCCAGCGGTCCGGGCCCTCTGAAGGACAACCTCGGGAGCCTCTTCACCATCCGCGACGAGCTCGCCCGCGGCCGCGCGGAGATCGCCGACCTGCGTCAGGGCCGCGGCGCGGCAGCACCGGCATGGCTCACCCAATACGCGAACGCGATCTGCTCGCACGATGCCGAGTACGTCGAGACGCACACCGACGCCGCGCTCGGGATGACCCTGGATGAGGTGACGACGCAGTTCGACACGATGCATGCGCGGGGTCAGGACTGCACCGCCGTGCGGTACCTCGGATCGGTGAACGAGAAGCAGTTCATCTACGTGCTGAAGCAGGGACCGAAAGAGGTCTGGTACGTCTTCACGCTGAGCGACGATGGCGCGAGCGTGGTGAACGTCGAGTAGCACGGTCGCACGGCGCGCTCTAGCCTCTCGGCGTGCCCCAAGCGATCGGACCGATCCCTCTGCCGCGCGCCGGCGAGCGAACGACCGGGACATTCACGTTCGCCGGTGATCCCGGTCTCGCGAAGTACGAGTGGCCGTACATCGCCATGGCAGGGCACATCGCGGGGCCGACGGTGCTCATCACGGCGGGGATCCACGCGGCCGAGTACACGGGCATCGAGGCCGCGATCCGGCTCGGTCGAACGATCATGCCCGGCGCGATTCGCGGAACGATCCTGATCATCCCGCTGCTCAACAGACCCGGCTTCTACGAGCGCAGCATCTACGTCAACCCGGAGGACGGCGACAACCTGAATCGGCTCTTCCCAGGGAAGCCCGACGGGACGTGGGGGGAGCGCTTCGCGCACCGACTGCTCACCGAGGTCATCGTCAAATGCGACCACGCGATCGACCTCCATGCGGGCGATCTCGTCGAGGACCTCGTCCCGTTCGTCATTTACCGCGAGACGGGAAATGGCGAGCTCGACGAGAAGATCACGCGGATGGCGAACGCGTATGGGGCCGAATGGGCGGTAAGGAGCGCGCCGACCGGGGAGCGGCCGGGCCAGCTCTTCGCGGTCGCTGCGCTCAGTGGGGTCGCGGCGATGCTGGCGGAATCGGGCGGCCGCGGTCTGCTCATCGAGGAGGACATCACCCGACACGTGCGCGGCGTGACCAACATCCTGAAGGCGATCGGCGTGCTGAGCGGCGACGCCGCCGGCGCCCCGCCCACGGTCGTGAAGAGCTTCGATTGGGTGCGCTCGCCGGTCCAAGGCATGTTCCACTGCTCGGTGCGCGTCGGCCAGAAAGTGTCGGCGCGTCAGACCCTCGGCGAGATCACCGACCTCGTCGGCGAGCCGATCGCCGCGATCACCGCGTCCGTTGGCGGCGTCGTCCTCTTCACCGTCACCAGCCCGGCGATCAAGAAGGACGGGCTCCTGCTCGCGATCGGCGCGCTCTGACTATGCTCGCGAGGTGATCCCGAAGGCGCCGTTCGGGAAGACCGGACACCAAAGCAGCCGGACGCTCTTCGGCGCCGCGGCCCTGGGCCGGGTGACCGATGCCGAGGCCGATCGCGCGCTCGAGCTCGTCCTGCGCTACGACCTCAAGCACATCGACACGGCGGCGAGCTACGGCGATTCGGAGCTGCGCGTCGCGCCATGGCTCGCGCGCGAGGGACGGGACCGCTTCTTTCTCGCCACGAAGACCGGGAAGCGGACCTACTCCGAGGCGCGTGACCAGATCCGTGAGTCGCTCCGCAGGCTCGGCGTCGGCCACGTCGATCTCCTCCAGCTGCACAACCTCGTCGACCGCGACGAGTGGGAGATCGCGCTCGGACCCGATGGCGCGCTCCGCGCGGCCGTGGAAGCGCGGGATGCCGGCCTGGTCCGCTTCATCGGCGTAACGGGTCACGGCGTGCTCGCGCCCCGCCGTCACCGCGAGAGCCTCGAGCGCTTTCCCTTCGACAGCGTGCTCTTTCCCTACAACCCGGTACAGCTCCGCGACCCGGCCTACGCCGCCGACGTCGAGGCGCTGATCGCTTTGTGCGTCGATCGCGGCGTGGCGATCCAGACGATCAAGAGCATCACGCTTCGACCATGGTCGGAAGCTCGTCCTCCGCGCCCGACGACCTGGTACGAACCGCTCACCGAGCGATGTCGCGGTCCGCTTCGTGCTCGGCCGTGCGGGCCTCTTCCTCAACACCGCAAGCGACATCGAGCTGGTCGCGAAGGTCCTCGAAGCCGCCGATCGCGGCGGCCCGCCGCCGGCGCCCGCGGAGCTGGACGATCTCATCCGTCGCCGCGAGATGGCGCCGCTCTTCGTCTAGCTCGCGGTCGCTCGCTCGGCAGCGGAGCGAATCCGAGTGGCGCGCGCGCCGCCGGGCACGGGCGCGCAACCGCGCTAATGTAGGGACCCGCAGAGGAGGTGTGGCATGGTGCGCTCTCCGCGGTCGGTATTCGTCGTCGCTCTCGCTGCTCTCCTGGCGGCGACGGCGTGCACGCAGCAACCCAGCGGGCAGCCTTCTTCGTCCGGATCCCCCGCCGCCGGCAGCACGATCAACGTCATGTCGCTCTGGGGCGGCAGCGAGCAGGACTCCTTCCAAAAAGTGCTCGACGCCTTCAAGGCGAAGACGGGTATCACCGCGAAGTACGAGTCGGTCCGCGCGGACTACGCGACGACGCTCCAGACACGAATCTCCGGCGGCAATCCGCCGGACGTGGCGATCATTCCCGGCATCGGCTTCCTGCGCCAGTTCGCGCGTCAAGGGTCTCTCAAGAAGATCTCCGACGTCGGGATCGATCCGAACTCGCTGAAGTCGAACTATCCGCCTGGGATCCTCGAGATCGGCCAGGTCGACGGGACCCAGTACGCGATCATGGTGAAGTTCAACAGCAAGAGCACCATGTGGTACCGGCCGGACAAGTTCAAGACACTCGGCGTGCAGCCGGCCGCGGACTGGAACGCGTTCACCAAGCTGTTGGCCGACATCAAGGCGAAGGGCCAGGCGCCGCTCGGCCTCGGCGCAGGCGACTCGTGGACGCTCACGGACTGGTTCGAAAGCGTCTACGTGCGGCAGGCCGGGCCTGACAAATACGACCAGCTCTTCAGCGGCAAGCTGGCCTGGAGCGACGCCTCCGTCCAGGCGGCGGTCGACACGATGAAGCAGGCGCTCAAGGACGACTACGTCGCCGGTGGCATCACGCCGGCGCTCGGACGCAACTTCACCGACGGGATCGGCCAGGCGTTCAGCGCGAATCCGCAGGCCGTTCTGTACTACGAAGGCGGCTTCGTCGGCGGCATCGCCACCGGCCAGACCAACACGGCGCTCAAGGTCGGCGACACGATCGACTGGTTCGACTTCCCGAGCATCAACGGCAACAAGGGCGTCACCATCGGCGGTGACGTGATTTCCGCGTTCACGACGAAGCCGGGAGTCAAAGAGTTCATCCAGTACATGACCACCGCCGACTCCGGCTCGGTCTGGGCCGGCACGGGAGCGGTCATCTCGCCGGTCAAGACCGTCCCGGCAAGCGCCTACCCGAACGACCTGGCGAAGCGCGAGGCGGCACAGGTCGCGAACGCGACCGCGGTCCGCTTCGACGGTTCGGACCTCTTGCCATCGGGTGGCGGCGACGACATGGGCGCCGCGCTCCAGGATGCGCTTCGCGGCAAGACCGTCGACTGGGCGAAGTTCGAAACATCGATACAGGCCAAGTGGAAGGCGGAGAAGTAACGAGGCGCTCGACCTGAGTCCACGGAGCGGGTGGGCAGACCGCCCTCCCGCTCCGCTACGAACGGAGACAGATGGGGCTCGCGCCAACACCAGTCATCCCGGCCCGCGACCTGCCCGCACGGGCGGGTCTCACCGCCACGCGCGCGCGCAGGCCAGAGGGCCCGAACTACGTCGCCGCGGTCCTTTTCCTGTTGCCGGCGACGGTCCTACTCGCGGTTTTCCTGCTGTACCCCGCGCTCTACACGGTCCTGCTCAGCTTCAACCGGGGTCGAAACGGCGTCTTCACGGAGTGGGTCGGCCTCGATAACTACGTTCGCCTCTTCAGCGACCCCGATTTCCTGAACCTGACGTTCCCGCCCTCGGGAGCGCTCTGGAACAACGTTCTCTGGATCGTCTTCTACACGAGCATCGTCATCTTCCTGGGGCTGATCATCGCGGTCGTCGCCGCCCGCGTCCGATATGAATCGATCATCAAGGCGATCGTCTTCATTCCAATGGCGATCGCCGCGACGGCGCTCGCCGTGATCTGGAAGTTCGTCTACTCGCCGGACGCGAACATCGGACTGCTGAACGCCATCCTCGGCGCCGTCGGGGTGTCGCCGATCTCCTGGCTTGGCGACGAGCGAATCGTGAACTTCGCCTTGATCGCCGTCGGCATCTGGGGATCCGTCGGTTTCGCGACCGTCATCCTCTCGGCGGCGGTGAAGAGCATCCCTGCCGAGATCATCGAGTCGGCACGCGTCGAAGGCGCGAAGGAGCGGCAGATCTTCTTCCGGATCATCCTCCCGATGGTCAGTCTCCCCATGTCGGTCCTCGCGGTGACGCTCATCGTCAACGTCATCAAGCTCTTCGACCTCATCTACGTGATGACGGCTGGCGGACCGGGGAAGGCCAGTCGCGTGATCGCCTTCACGATGTATCAGCAGGCGATGCAGGCCGGGCAGTTCGGCTACGGGTCCGCGGTCGCGGTCATCATGCTCGTCGTGCTCATACCGATCATGGTCTTCAACGTGCGGCGCTTCCGCACGAAGTCGGTCACGTGAGCGTCCTCGCCGAGTCGCTCGCCGGGTCGCGCCCCCGGACGCCCGCGGGACGCGCGGTCGCCGCCCTCAACCACGCCGTGATCCACATCGTGCTCGGCCTCATCGGACTCATCTGGCTGGTCCCGACCATCGGGTTGCTCGTCACCTCGTTCCGGCCGCGCTCGGACATCCAGGCCACGGGCTGGTGGGACATCTTCGAGCTGCACTTCACCCTCGACAACTACCGCCAGGTGCTCGAGGCCCAGGGCATGCTCCAGGCGTTCATGAACACCGTGTTCATCGCGGTCCCCTCGACGCTCCTTCCGCTCGGGATCGGCGCGCTCGCCGCGTACGCGTTCTCCTGGATCCGCTTCCCGTTCCGGGACACGCTCTTCCTGATCGTGACCGCGTTCCTCCTGGTGCCGGTCCAGGTCGCCTTCATCCCGCTGCTCACGATGTCCCGCGATCTGCTGCCGGACCTTCAGCTCACGCGTGGCTTCGGTGCGATCTGGCTCGCCCACACCGCCTTCGCGTTGCCGTTCGGGATCTTCCTGCTTCGCAATTTCTTCATCACTCTGCCGCCGGACATGATCGAGGCGGCGCGCATGGACGGCGCCTCGGACTTCCGCCTCTTCCGCACCATCGTCGTGCCCGTGTCCGTGCCGGCGATCGCGGCCTACGGCATCTTCCAGTTCCTCTGGGTGTGGAACGACCTGCTCATGGCCCTGGTCTTCGTGCAGGACCCGAGCAAGGTCCCGATGACCCGAGCGATCCAGAACCTGCTGAGCCAGTACGGCACCGAGTGGCACCTGCTCGCGGCGGGCGCGTTCCTCTTGATGATCGTCCCGCTGCTCGTCTTCTTCAGCCTGCAGCGCTACTTCGTCCAGGGCCTTCTCGCCGGCTCGATCAAGTAGCCCGCGACCGCGGGCCTCTCTAGAGGACCGGTCAGTTCTCGAAGACGAGGCTGCGGCGAATCTCGTAGCCGCTGCGCACGCAGTCACGCTCGGAGCGAAGCGTGTTCGCCACATAGTCGCGAGGGACGATCACGTAGTTGAACTGCCAGATCGGGCTGTACTTCCTCATGCCGGGGACCGAGTCGTAGATGTTCAGCTGCCCCTTCACGCGCGGCGGTTCGCGGCGCAGCTTGCGGCGCGCCGTGAGCGCGACCGAGTAGACGATCTGGTACTCCTGCGCGACCTTCACCTTCTTCGGGTCGACGTCGACCTCGCCCTGTTCGGTCGCGAACACGACGCGTCCGTCGAACCAGACGCGCTCGATGTTGTAGCCGTAGGGATTGTTGTAGTCGAGGTGTTCGACGCGGCGAGGCGCCGTCGGACGGCGCTTGCGGTGGACCTCGCCGTGCCGGATCTGCCAGATGCCTTCGGTCGCGAGAGGCTTCACCACCGCGGCGGTGAGGATACCCGTCTCGGGCTTTGGGGATCGCGATCACGCCCGGGTGCCGGATGATCCAGGCGATCGCGACCTGAGCGGCCGTCGCGCCGTGACGCGCGGCGATCTCGCCGAGCGTCGGATGCGCCGTGCACGAGAGCAATCCTTCCTCGACTGGCGAATAGGCGAGGACCGGCCGCCGCCGGCGCCGCGACCACGGCAGGAGATCCCATTCGGGACCGCGATGCTCGAGATTGAACAACACCTCGTTCGTGACGATCCGCTCGAGGCCGTTCTTCAGGCGCGCGAGCTCGCCAAGATCGTCGACGTCGAAGTTGCTGACGCCGGCGTAGCGGATCTTTCCCTCGGCGAGGAGCTCGGCGAAGCCGTCGACCGTCTCGCCGAGCGGCACGTCGCCCCGCCAGTGCAGGAGGTAGAGGTCGAGGCGGTCCGTCGCGAGGCGTCGCAGGCTGCGCTCGCACGCCTTGCGCATCCGTTCGCGCGTCCCGTTCTGCGGATAGAACTTGCTCACCAGGAAGATCTTTTCGCGGCGGCCCGCGATCGCCTCGCCGACGATCCGTTCGGCGCCGCCGTCGGCGTACATCTCGGCGGTGTCGACGAGCGTCATGCCGAGATCGAACCCGGTCCGGAGCGCGGCGATCTCACGCCGCCGGTGCGCGCGGTCCTCGCCCATGCGGTAGGTGCCCTGGCCGAGGACCGGCACGGCCTCGCCGCCGGGAAGCCTCGTCGTGGGCATCGCCTTCATCCGACAGGACGAGCGAGCAGGAGCGGTGCCGCCGCTACGCGATATCGCTGTGAATGAGGACGCCGCCGGGCCTCAGCACGCGACGCTCCTGGCGCGCGAGCTCGGCCTTGATGTGTGCGTGATCGCCGCGACTTGGGTACGCGGCGAGGAACTCCGGAGAGCCGAAGACCCGGCTGTCTTGAACGCCGTCGAACGACGCCGCCGGCAGAAAGTCGAGCGCTCCCGGCTTGCCCAGATCGACACGGTGGTGGACGAAGGTCTCGCCCGCGAGGTCGCCCGCATCCAAGGCGACCGGTTCCCCGCCGAGCTCGAGTACCAGACGAGAGAACCATGGCTCGAACTGAGCCGTCCGCTTCCCTGTGACCGGCGAGCGGCTCGAGTTCGATCCGGACCCGATGTCCAGGATGCGTTTGCCGCGGACCCCGGCGAGCGATCCGAACGCGCGCTGCAGCCGACCGATGAACTCCTCGAGTATCCCGGCGAGCTCCGGTTCGCGCGCGACTTTCGTGGCGAGCCCGTAGCGCTCGGCGAGCGCGGCGATCGCGCTCCCGAGGAGGCGCCGCTCCTCGGGCGTCTTGGCCAGCGCGGAAAAGCCTCGTGCCGCGCTCACGCCGATCGCCTTGCGCCGCCGCGCGTGCGCGGCGTGCTCAGGTAGTGATGCCAGAGCACCCGTGCGGCGACGGCCCGCCACGGCCGCCACGCGCGGCTGATGGTGGCGAGCCGTTCCGGGCCGGGCACTTTGCGGAGCCGCTTGACCTCGCGGACCGCGATGGCGAGAGCGAGATCGCCGCCGGGCCAAACGTCCGCGCGGCGCAGCGCCATCAACAGGTAGATGTCGGCGCTCCACCCGCCGATCCCCTTGAGCGTGAGCAGCGCGGACCGCGCGCGCTCGTCGTCGAGCGAGTCCAGCGCGCCGATCTCGAAGGCGCCGCTGACGATCGCCTGCGCGAGGGCGCGAACGTACGCGGCCTTCTGCCGACTGAAGCCCACACGCTCCAACTGATCGTCGGTGAGCACGAGGACCCGCTCGGGCAACGGCTCGCCGATCACCGCAAGCAACCGGAGATACGCGGCACGAGCCGAGGCAAGCGACACCTGCTGCTCGAGGATGATTTGGATGAGCGTTCCGAAGCCCGGGTCTCGTGCCCAGAGTGGCGGCGGCCCGAACCGCGCCACGACCGCGGCGAGGTCGCGATCGCGAGCCGAAAGCGCGACGATTCCCGTCGCAAGCGTCTCTTCGCTGAGCTGGGCGGCCCTCATCCCTACAGGATGCGGGAGAGCGCGCGAATTAGCTGTGCGAGAGCCGAAGCTTCAGCTCCGCGAGGTCGACGTCGCTGACCGCTCGCCACTCATGCGGCGTAGCGCTCCCACTCGGGCAATACGCCCACAGGTCCTCATGCATGGTGAGCGAATCCTGCGGTCGAGCGGTCTGATGCTCGACGCGGACGCAGACATACGCGACACGACCGTCCATACATTTACTAACGTCCCGGCGCACGACGTGCGCTCACTCCGGCAGGGGAGGAGTTTGGTCGCACCCGACGGAGACCGGTCTGCTGCGGGAACTCACCCGAACGGGCGAGAATTCTTTTCGATTAGTTGCGACGCGGGCTGAGGATGCGGATGGTGCGCACCAGCTCGTCGGCGTCATACGGTTTGGAAAGCGTCGCCGCCGCGTGCATCGACCTCGCGACCTCGTGGGCACGCGGCACTCCGCTCAGCACGATGACGCGCGGGGAGCGACCGGCGCGCCGCGCGTATTCGGCCGCGAACTGGTCGCCGCGCATTCCGGGTCCGAGATCGAGGTCGAGGACGACGACGTCGGCGTTGAAGCCGAGCTCGTCGGCCACCTGCAGGGCTTGCTCACCGTCGCGCGCGACCCACACGGCGAACTCGTCGCGGAGCGTTGCCGCG
>WNGI01007729.1_pt1 | contig 17052 bp, 8 predicted proteins | sample 5400621 | NCBI WGS metagenome assembly WNGI01 (sample SAMN13153374, study PRJNA577476) | soil metagenome | isolation source: 20 cm soil or saprolite under Garry oak tree replicate 1 | place: USA:California | collected 2016-06-15 | reverse complement strand
CGGCCGCCGCTTGCCGCGACCGTGTGCTGGCCGAAGCCATAGGCGCTCCAGGAGGCGCTGGAATCGAACTTCACCTGCGCGACCGCGTCCGTGCGCTCGCCCTGTATCTGCGTTAGGGGAACAACCGGCGAATTGTCCTTACGCAGGTCGTTGCGCACTCCGGTGCTGACGGTCCATTTTTCGGCTAGCTTGTAGGCCACGTCCAATTCGACCGCCCGAGTCTCGAGCCCCTGGTTCTCGATTTTCTGATCGCCCTTGGCTGCGAGACTCAAGCTGCTCGTCAGGGGCATCCTGAACGTGCCGCCGTATTGCTCGGTGTCCTTAATCGTCGCCTCTCCTGGCGACGAATAACCGGCGTCGAGGTGCTGCGTATAGAACGTGAAACGACCGTCGTGGCCTTCGAAGAAATCGCCCAGCCCAACGCTCAGGTCTGCGCGATAGGCGCCCGCCTTCGCGCCGGTGAACGACTGGTCGTTAGGACCCTGAAACCCGAATCCGCCATCATTGGATTGCAGTGAGGGAGAGAGGAGACCCGTGCTACGGCCTGCCTGCAACTTGAACCAGGAATTGGCGCTCTTCCGCAGGGTCAGGTCTGCGGCGCCGAGGTTGCTAGCGGAGTCACCTTTGTTGGAATCGGCCGTAAATCCGAGCCGCACATAGTCGTTGAACCAGTAGTGAGCTTGACCGCCGACGGCGACTTGGTCCAGCTTTTCGAAACCTGGCGTATATTCGTAACGCACCACCAGGTACGCCTCGTCACCGCTCAAGCCGCTCGTGCGCACTAGCAAGTTGTCGTTAGCGGTCGACGAGAGCGGCTGCGAAAGCAGAACCCGGCCCTGCAGGTAGTCGATGTCGTAGTCCACGTTGGGTTGTAGGTTGACCACCCCTGTGACGATGCCGGAGGCCTTGTCGTGAATTTCGATGCGCACACGCTCAGAGCCCGTCAGGATGTCCTGGTGGTGCAGGAAGTAGAGCGATCCGCCCGTCCCGCGGAATGCCTCATAGCTCGCCATCGTTCCCGGTTGGGCCGCGAATGCATCCACCGTGAACCGTCGCTCGCCGAAGCTGGTGGTGGGTTCGGGCGCGTAGTGCGCGTTAGCTCCGTACAAGCCTCGGTCCACGTGGGCCAGCTCGTTATCCAAATACCCGACCTTGAAATTGCCCCACATCCCGTAATTCTCGCCATTGCTCGCTTTGACGTAGAACTTGCCCATGGTTGGCGCCATTTCCTGCACCACACCGTCGTCGCCGAACGATGGGTAATAATAGTCGGGATCGATGCGCCGGAATAACGAATCGGGCGACTTGGCCAGGAAGTTGCTGAACAGGTCCTTCACCGGGCCTTCGCGGGTGTCCGCGCTCGCCGTCAACCGCCAGTTCTCATGCATATTTCCGTTCAAGTAAAACGCCAGCCGGCCATCCAGAGATGAATTGTAGGGCTGTGGATTATTTTCGCCTTCCTGCAGCTTTGCCGGGGCGCTCGCGCTATTCTTCGATACCGTCAAGTCGGCAACGCCGACATAGAACAGGTCCGTGCGTTTGAACTCGAGGTCGCGAAGATACAGCGAGCCGTTGCCAGCATCATCGAGGACCGCGACTTCGACGCTATGCGCTCCGGCCGGAAGGATCTCCTCCGCAGCGAAGTTGCCCTGCGGGTCGACCGGAATTTGGCGGCCCGCTACCCAAACCGTGTGTCCGGCAGGTATGCCGCCGCCTTGCACCTTCACCGTGCCGCTGCCGAGCGGAATCTGCTGGCGCTTCAGGTCGTTCTCGCCGTAGGCGGCCAGCAGCTCGCTTGCTGACGGCCTGTCGGAAACCGCGACGTTTCCAGGCGAGGGCTCGCGGTACAGCCGCAACGGCCGCGCGTCCGTTTCGTCGAAATTACCCTTGGAGTCATAGGCGCGCAGCAGGTATTTGAGTTCGCGTGCCGGGCCCGCGAGAATTTCTGCTGTCGGATGCCATTCCGCAAGGCCCGCGTCGTCGACAGCGATGATCTTGAGCGGCGCGGCTTCCAAGGACTGCTGCTGCTCGAATATTCGGATTTCAGCTCGCTTGAGAAAGCTTGCATAGTTGCTATACATCCGGAAATGCACTACCGACGATGCAGGACCGCCGCCTAAGTCGCTCACGGCCACGGCGACTGGATTCGCCGCGACGCCGAGCCGCCGCCGTCCCCCCAGATTGTCGAAGCGGAAGTGGATCTTGGCGTTGTCGAGTGAGACGTCGGTGCAGCGCTGGATATCGGAGGAGCTGCGGCCCGGGTCATCGATTGGCTTGCCGTCGACGGTAATGCGCATCACATTCAGCTCGTAAGGACTCTTCGGACGAACCTCCTGGGTCAAACGCGTAATATCCACGCCCTCGTAGTTGTCCAACGGCAACCGTTCGTCGTACACGACCGCCACGCGCACGAACGAGTCTTGACCCTGGGTGAAGCCGGCGTTTACGACATCGTCGGACTGGACGTAGCCGCGTCCCTCATGCTCGGACCGCGCGCCCGACAACACCGGGTCCTGCATGAGCGCATCCATAGCGCGGCGAGCCCGCGCTGCGGAAAGCCCGATGTCGTCGCCATACACGGACGCGGTGCGGCGGTCGAGTCGCTCGTTCTTTGTGTACCCTATAAACCGCAGTCGTGCGTTGGTCCGATCCGCAATTTCCGTCAGCGCGCGATGCAGGTTTGCCGCGTAGCCCGGCGGAATGATCGGCTGACCGTTCTCGATCTCGAGGGATGGAATGCTGCCCCATGGGGGATCGTAAACCCTGGTCACCGTTTCCTCAGTATCGTCCGGGCACAGTTGCGGCTCGTCCGATAACTCTTGGAGAGGATCGTCGTACCAGAATTCCACCTCGATGCGGCGATTCAGCGTCCGTCCCTGTGCGGTTTCGTTTGAGGCAAGCGGGTGGGAGGCCCCGCGACCGTCGCTTTCGATCGCCAACGCGGGCAATCCCAGGATTTTCTGCATTTCCAATGCGACGCGGTGCGCCCTTGCCTTCGACAACGACAAGTGGTTTCCGTAAGTGCTCTCGTCCAGGCCAGTCAGCGGCGCGTCGTCAGTGTAGCCGATGAACCGGACCGTCACGCCCCGCTTGTCCCGCAGGTTGTCGAGCGCCTGCCGGACCTGTCTTGTGAAGGCATCGGAAATGGGAGTGTTCTCGTCCTCGTACGGCAGTGGCGCGACAAGCTTTCTGATGCGCGTCCGCGGCGTCTGGCCTTCCCGGTATCGCATCTTGCAAACGTTCTCCGCCCGGCAGACCTTGATGAGCTTCGTTTTATCGGTCGAATTCGAGTCGTGCGACCATTCACGGAAGGTCTGATCGCTGGACAGATGCCGCTCGACCGGCTCGCCGGGCTTGGCCGTGTTAACCTGACTGACGCCCGCGGGAGCGGTCATGATCAGCAGTCCGACAATCAGCAGGAGATGGCGTAGCTTGCTCATGCCGTTCACCTGCTCCCCGGCATACGCCCGTCGAGCCGTTTAGGCGGGCCGCCACGCCGCCAGAAGACCTCAGGCTCAATGGCCAGCACATAGCCGTCTTTCTTCGCATCCCACGCTTCGGTCAACTGCCGCTTAAACGCTTCCAAGCGCTGCTCGACTAGGGCCTCATCCTCCGTGTCGGCGACGTAGGACAGGCGCAGCACCGACGGCACTTTGCGCAGCTCATCGAGGAGTAGGTTGACGCGTGGCCGCCACTGGATGCGGATTTCGGTCTTACCCGGCTCGAAAGCTGCATCGGAGAGGTCGATAGCTACCACCCGGTGAATTGACGCACCGAAATCGAATTTCAGGGCCTTGCCGCGTGTGGCGCGCTTGATCTGCACTTGGTCAGTTGACATCCGGAAGCCGCTAGGCAGGGTCCTGTCGTCGAGTTTCAGCACGAAATTGCTGCCGCGGTCCTCATTAGGCGTGATTGCGCAGGTGATGTGGAACCGCCCGTACTGATCCGTCATCGCTTCCAGACCCGTTGCTGTCACCACACGCACGCCGGGCAGGCCATCTTCGCCGCCGTCCTGCACTCCGTTGCGATTGACGTCGTTGAAGACCTTGCCATACACGTCTGTGCAATCGAACGTCTGATCCGGGACCACGCGAACCCTGGCGGTCGCCTCAACGGACAACGGCTTGCCCGTCAGACCGTCGATGACCTGGGCGCGGTTGACGAACTCGCCTTCGCCAACACCGGCGCCAATGGCGAGCAGCAGGACGATCGTGCGAGTGGAGCTGCCGAAGTTGAGGCCATTCCACACGAGTTGGAGGCCGGTCACCGTGGGCTCTGAGGGCACGCCATCAAGGCGCGCAGATCCAGGCACGTATTTGAAGCCCGCCGGACAGCGATCCACAACCTGCTCACCTTGCAGGGATGCGCCTATCGCGTTGCTGATCGTGATGGTGTACGGGACGAGCTGCCCGCGAGTCACGTTGACCAATGGCGTCGTTTTCGTGATTGAGAATGCTCCCGCGAGCTGCGGGTCGAGCGGAATGTGGTTGTTGTAGATCTGGCTCGAGCCGGGCACTGCGGTGCCGTCCAGGGCAAGATTCAAGTAGTACTGCGTCCCAGCGCTACGCGCGGCCACGGAGGGTGGCGGCGCAAATTCCGATGTCTGTGCCTCGCAGTATGGGACGACCGGAAGAGCATCCGTCGGACAGGTAGACACAGAAAACGGAGCGGTCGCAGCGTTCGAACTCGGCGGGATAACCAGCGACTCACCAGCCACGTAGTTCGACGTTGGTGCGGTCACCACAATGAGGTAGCTGCCACCACTGGGACAGGCAGGATCCGAGAAGTTGACGTCGAAGCGGTAATAGCCGCCCGCCTGGGTGATCTGGCCCTGTTGAGCCGGGTCGTCGAAGCAGGTTGCCGGCAGTGGCGTGGTGCCGCGCAGCATCTTCAGAGTCGCGCCCGCAATAGGCGCGCGCGTCAACGAATTGTAGACAAGGCCATTCGGCCCCATCAGCAGGTTCAGATTCTGGAGGTTGCTGCCGGAGGGCACGGCGATGTTGGTGATGCGCTGCAGCCAGTTGGTAAAGGCTGAGTCGGCTTTGCCGAGCTTGGCGGTATTCGGGCCCGCACCTGGCGCGGTGAACCGCAGCTCGTACAAGTTTGCTGTCCCGTCGGTTGGCGGCACGCTGCTGAAACGATAGACGCCGTTGACATCCGTCACAACGGACTGCACCAGCGCACCATTGAGATACAGCCCAACCGTCCAGCCCTGGAGCAGCGGCTCGCCGGGGTCGGCTATCTTGTTGAAGTTTGCGTCGAGCCACGCCGTGCCGTTCAAACTGCCGGAACCGGGGACCCCTCCGATATCGATCGAGACGCTGGCGCTCGCGGTTTGCGGAGGATTGTTCCACGTTACGACCGCGGTGTTCGTGAGCGTCGTGCCAGCGGCAAGTCCCGAAGCAATCTGCGCCCGGAAACGCACGTCGATGGATTGTCCGGGCTGCAACGAACCGTACACAGCAGAGTAGTTCGCGGTCAGCAGCGAGCCCACGATGCTGATACCCGTCGTGGAGCCGTTCATCGTTGCCGGTGAGTTCACGAACGTGAGGCGGCCTGCCCCCGCGGTGCTAAGATCGTCCGTGATCACGACCGAGGCGGCCGGGTTCGTCGAGACATTGGTCACGTGCACCAGGTAGTCGAGCTGCCCCCCCGGCATCGCAGCGCCGCCGCCTACGACGCTGACTTGCTTCGTGATGGCGATCGTGATGATCACTACTGTGACGGTGTGGGCGTCCTGGAAATCGAGGATGCCCGGTGTGCCGTCGGTCAACGTGCGATTGAATGCTTGGCGCGTCGAGACGCTGCTGTCGGCATCGAACCACTGGACTGCGCCCGCTATGTTGGTGAGCTGGGCGCCATTCTGGCTGTTGGCGTCGAGTTGGGTCCGGTAGGTAATGATCAGACGCTGAGTCGGGCTGATTGTGGCCGCGGCGGTAAGCATGGTCAGCGTGAGCCTGCAGGTTGACGCACCAACGTAGCTGATCGAGAAGTCCGTGCCTGGAACCAGTGGGCCCTTGCCCGCCACCGGCGTGACGCCGTCCGCCTGGAAGATCTGAGCACTGAGCACCTGAGGCGTCGTGTTGCACATGCCGCCCATTGCGCCGCTCGGGAGTTGGTCGAGCAGCGTGGCGTTCCACGCATTGCTCGTCCCGGTATTCTGGACGTTGAGGCCGAACTGTCCCCACTGCCCCAGGCTCATCGTTGCCGGCCCGGACTTAGTGAACACGAGATTGGGCGCACCGACGACTCCTCCGACAGTGATCGAGACGCTGGCGCTTGCTGTCTGCGAGGGGGTGTTCCACGTTACGACGCCGGTGTTGGTGACGATCGCGCCGGCAGCGAGCGTGCTGCCGAGTGTGGCGCGGAAGCGCAGGTCGATCGTCCCTCCGGGTGCCAGCGGTCCGTAGGTCGCCGAGTAGTTCGCGGTGATGACGTTGCCGACGACGCTGACACCGTTGGGCGAGCCGTTCATGGTCGCGGTGCCAGCCACGTAGGTGAGCGCCCCCGCCCCCGCTGCGTTCAGGTTGTCCGTGATCACCACCGGGTTTACCGGGTTCGCGGAGGTGTTCGTCACGTGCACCAGGTAGTCGAGCGTCGCTCCCGGCACCGCGGGGCCGCCCCCCACGACCGTCACCTGCTTGGTGATGGTCACCGCCGGGATAACGACCGTCACCGTGTGCGCGTCCTGACAGTCCAGCACGCCGGGCGTACCGTTGGTCAGCGTGCAGGTGTAGCTCTGGCGGCCGGTGTCATTGCTCGGGCCGTTGTACCACAGCGTCGTACCGGCCACGTTGGTGAGCGTGGCGCCGTTCTGTGTGTTCGCATCCAGCTGCGTCTGGTAGGTGACGATGAGGCGCTGCGTCGGACCGATTACCGCCGCGGCGCTCAGCATGTTGAGTGTCAGCGTGCACGCGGGCGCTCCCGCATAGCTGAGCGTGTAGTCCGTGCCGGCCTTGAGCGGGCCCTTACCCGCGACCGGCGTGACGCCGTCCGCCTGGAAGACCTGAGCACTGAGCACCTGAGGCGTCATGTTGCACATGCCGCCCGTCGGCCCCGTCGGCAGCTTGTCCACGATGGTCGCGTTCCACGCGTCGCTATTGCCGGTGTTTTGCACGTTGAGGGTGAACTGCCCCAGCTGACCAGGGTTCATCGTCGCCGGGCCGCCCTTGGTCATCACCAGGCTGGGCGCCGCAATGGTCAGCGGCGGCGACGAGATCCCCTGCTGTCCTGTCAGCGGGAAATGGAAGGTTCCGCCTATGGTCGTTCCTAACGTCCAGTTGGCCGTGTTGGAGAACTGCGTGCCGGGCGAGTTCGGCGGCACGGCGTTGTTGAGCACCACAGTGACGCTCACCACGATCTGCTGCCCGGCTGGGATCGGGGGGAAACCGCTGAAGGTGAGCAGCCCGCTTGCGTTCGAGACCGCGAAAGGCACCGAAGCGCCGCTGCCCTTCCAGGCGGCGCTGCTATTCACGTAGCTGAGCGACACCCCAGTCGCATTAAGGTTGTCAGTGACCGTGACCTGGTCGACTTCGACGTTCGACCCGTTGGGATTGACCACAGCGCCGGTCGTCGCGCTGACCAGTTGTGGGAAGGTGAGCGTGTAGGTAAAGGGCACCCCGATCGAGACGAAGGGCGGCCCCGGCGGATTCTCTTTGTCGATCTTGTCGACCGGTGCGAAAAGGTTAGCGCACCCCAAAACGTGCGCGCCGGTAATCGAGCCATTCACGAACCAGATGAAATTCCCGTGCGACTTGTCGCAGGAGAGGTTGCCGGTGAAATCGACGTTGTCGAAGATGACCAGCCAGCCCCTTCCGGTGCCGGTGAAGCTGATGTTGGATGTCAGTGGGTTGGACGCTGGGAAGTTCCGGATCGTGCAATTTCCGTCGATATTGATCTGCGAAGGGGGAACAGGGTTGACAAAGCCATCTATCACGCCACCGAAATTGGCGACACAACCGCCAACGGACTGCCCCCGTGCCGGTACGGCGCTCAGCAGCAACAGGCCGAAGGCAAACAGCAGGATTTTGATCCACCTGCCGTGCGGCTTTGCATTGTTTGTGTTGCTAGAACTCATCTCCGCCCTCGTCCCACGAGGCAGTCCCCGCCTGGACTGGATTCCGGCGGTCCCGCCGTCGTAGGGCCTCCCAGGCCCATTAGACCGGTGACTTTGCGTCGCCACCTTTCGGTGGCTTTGCCTTTGTCAAAATCGCATCGAACTTAAATGATCAAATTCGCAGCTTCTCCAAACCTCCTGGCGTCCGTGCCATTTCGATTCAGCCGCCGGCTTCACACCGCCGGCAGAAAGTCGATCGGATACACGATCGTCACCGCAGGTACATCCTTCGCGCCGAAATTGATCGTCTTGACGCGGCTAACCACTTGCGTGGCGAGATCCGGCGCATCCATGTCAGTCGACTGCAGCACGCACATTGACACGCTGCCGTCCGGCTCAATCGTCAGGCGCAGAACCATCTGGCCTTTCAGGGCCGGGTTATTGCGCAACTCGCGGTTGTACAGCCGGTAGAACGACGCTTTGTAGCGATCGAACACGATCTGTATTTCTTCGTCGGTGCGGGCAGCACCTGGCCCGCCGCGGGCCTTTGGTCGGTCAGCGCCGGTGATTGGAGCGATCGGGCTGACCGCCCGGCCTACGCCCACACCACCAATCCCGCCTCCTCCGCTACCGCCAGCGCCAGTGCCACGGCCACCCACACCTCCAATCCCGTTGCCACCTCCGCCGCCGCCGCCGCCTCCGACACTGCGGCTCAGCGAGGCGACGTTTATGCCGCCGCTCGATCCCGGCGTATTGCTCGTCAACAGCGAGCGCGCAGAGGGCTTGCCTACTTCATCGGCGGCAACGTGACGCGCATCGGCTCCGAGCGGCGCCACGACGGTGTCCTGTGCCAGTCTCGCGATCTTGTCCTTAAGTGCCAGGATGCCGGCGTTTCCCACATTCGTCTTTGCCTCCACTGGTGGGCCCAGCTCCGGGCCTGGTGGGAGTTCTGCTTTGCCAGCCAGGTCTGGACCTGCCGGGGCGTTGGGTTTCGGTTTCAGCGCGGGTGCAGGTGTCCCTGGTGGGGATCCGGCACTCGCCCCTCGCGGGATCGGACGCGGAACGGTGACGGCGATTTCCGGCGGACGATAGAAGACTATGTCTAGTTCTTTGTTGGGTTGCTCGCTGCGAAACAGCGCTTGCGCCGGTATGACCATCAGCAAGGCCATCACCAAGACATGGATCGCCATGCTCTTCGCCATGCTGCGGGCCGTCGGAGCCCCGGATTTTTTGAAAATGCTCTTTGCATCCATGGTTGTCACCAAGCAACCACCTCAATTGGCCGCGACAAATTCAATCTTCAAATCCTCAACGCCCGACTTTGCGAGATCGATGATGCGTAGAACCGCCTCGTAGTTCAGGCGATCGTCGACGGCCAGGAACAACGCGCGCTGTTCCGCAGGCCGGCCGCGCAGAATCGTCGCAACGCGCCCGGGCAATTCGGCTACAGGGATCTTTTGATCCGCCAAGGTCACTTGACAGTCCTTCGGGATCCCCTCCCCCGCCGGCGGCGTGAGGATGGGGCACGCTGTGGCCCCGATGCCCAAGATCAACTGGGATTCGGCAACCGGGGCAGACGTATCGGCTGAGGCTCGCACGAGCACCACGTCGACGAGCGGCGTGATGTTGATTTCAGACTGCAGACTGGAGCCGGAATCGCTGCTGTTGAATTGCATGATGTCACTTTCCTTCCGTGCCAGTACGCTTGGCGATCAGCCCCACGCCGCGGAAGCCGGTCTGTTCGATCGCGACCATGACCTCACGAACCTCGCGGAAATTCAGCTTTGCATCGCCCCGGATCACGATCTTGGGGTTCGTCTCGGCGCCCACCGCAGCGCGGAGAGCCTCGTCGAAATGCTCGGCTGCGACAGACTGATCGTTGATCCACAGCCCCCCAGCCTCGTCTATGGAGACCAGGATTCGGCCTCTCTCGTCGCCCTGCGCGTTCGGTTTCGTCGTGTTCGGCAGGTTGACGTCGGGCCCCTTCCGCATTTGCGGCGCCATCACCATGAAGATGATCAGCAGCACGAGCACCACGTCGACGAGCGGCGTGATGTTGATGGCCGCTTGCATCCGGGCTGGCTCACCGAGTCGCATAGGCCGGACCTTCCTTTTTAGCCTTCGCCGCCTTGACTTCATCCATTTCGGCGTCAAGCCCCTTGAGCTCCGGTATCTTGAACAAGCGGTTGATGAGCTGGGACGAAGCCCGATTCATTTCGACATGGAAAGTCTCAAGCTTGCCCGTGAAGTGGTTGAAGGCTACGACGGCCGGAATAGCGACGAAGATACCGAGGGCCGTCGAGACCAGGGCCTCTGCGATGCCGCCCGAAACCACAGACATTCCGCCGGACCCCGTGGCCGCAATGCTCCGGAAAGCGTTAATAATTCCGACGACGGTGCCGAACAGACCAACGAACGGCACAGTTGAGCCAATCGTGGCAAGGAACCCGAGACCCTTCTTCAAATTAATCAGCGTTTCGGAGATGGAGTCCCTGATGGCGCTGGTGACGAGATCAAACGAAGCGGATGCATCGCCTCCGCTCTGGGCCACGCCGTCGTACTCGATGATGCCCGCCGAGACCACTTGCGCCACGTGGGAATTCTGGTGCTGGCGCGCGGCTTCGAGCAGATTCTGGACATCCCCCCCGTGAAGGAACTTCTTGAACTCGGGCTTGAACTTTTCCGACTCACGCGTGGTTGAAGAGAATCGGCAGTTCAGTAAAATTCATGGTTTTCTCCTTTGCGCCGCATTGGCGGGCGCTGCCGCATTCCCATCCGTCGTCGCACCGCTGGGCCGCGCTGTTTCCGACCGAATTTCGTAGTAACTGAGCATTCGCAAGAACACTTCTTTGTCCACGGGCCGCCTCGAGTCATCAAGCAACGTTGAGACGTTGGGGCCATTGCCGAGTTCCGAACTCTTCCAAGGAACAATGACCAGTGCTTTAGGCGCTTCCTGATTGCCCAAAATGGACATGCCAAGCGCCTTTCCGCCTGGGACGGACGTCAACTTCGCGTCATCTTCCGTCTTTGGCTGCGCCTCCTCGGTCTGTATCTTCGCCTCCTCCTTCTTTGCGTCCTCCTTCTTTGGCTCTGGCGTCTTTGCCTGTGATTTTGCGGCCTGTCCCCGTGCTGCTTTCGTCTTTGGCTGCGCTGCTTGCTGCGCGAGTACAGCCGCAGGCGCTAAGCCAAGGACTCCAAGAAAAATCCAGTGAATGATAGTTTTTCTCATGGCTTCTCCTGTTTCTTTGCGCGGTTGCGAAGATCAGCAATCCACTTGACGACGTCTGTGTCGTCCGGAACGATCCGGCCGTACGCCTCGTAATGCTCCAACGCGCAGGCGTAATCGCCGAGATACAGGTCGCACAAAATGGCAAGGTTCCTGTGCGCATATTGGAAGTCAGCGGACTGTGCGAGGGCCGCCTCATAACTCGTGCGCGCTTTTGCAAACTGTCCCTTGCGGCGCTGCACCATACCGAGTTCGTTATAGGCGGCAGGCTGTTTTGGATCCGATTGCAGCGCCTTGTTCAGGCTGGCCTCGGCGCGGTCCAGGTCGCCGGTGCGCGCGTAGGCCATGCCGAGATCGATGTGCGCTGCCGTCAGTGCAGGCGTCTTCTCGGTCATTTTGAGCAGCAAGGCAATTCCCGGTTCATACCGCTCCTCCTTCAACATGCCTACTGCCGACTCGTAGTTGGCACGAATTTCATCCGTGACGCCCACGCCCTGGGTGGTCGCGCTGGGCGATTTCGAGGGGTTGGAGACCTGCGGTGTCGGCGGTCCCTGCGGCGCTTGCGGTCCCTCCGCGTGGTTGTCGATGGCGCCGAGGAAGCCGCTGCTCGTTTCGTGTTTCGCGTAACGGCCCGGCATCAGCTCGGTGAGCCTGCTGAGACTCTTCTCGGTCCACGAGTTGAAGACGCCGGCATGCAATAACTCCATGTTCTTCTCGTGTACCTTGATGGCTTTCTCTTCGAACGGAAACGCCGCCTCATCGAGCTTGTTCTTGAACTCCTCCAGGTCCTCTGGTTTCAAGTCGTCCGGCCGCTCCGACTCGAGTAATGAGCGGCTGAAATTGGAGTAGGTCTCGGCCAAGTAATACGTCGCTGCTGCCGTCATCTCGTCGATTCCGTAGTCCACCAGCCGGTTCAGAGCCGCAGTCGTGGCATCCATGCGCTGCTTCTTATCCTGCAGGCTGGTCTCGAAAGGTTGCCGCAGCTTCACGACGACGAAATCTCCATAGAGCTGCTCTGCGAGGACGAGCGCCGAACGCGCCGCCAGCGTCCGTGTCCGCCCGGTCCTTTCCGATCCGGCGCCCGCCTCGACGCTTACGATTTCCTCCAACTGCTTGTGATAGAGCGTCTCGTCGTGCGCCGCCTTGTACAGCTCGGCGATCTTGAACCGTGTCTCGATGGCTGTCTCTACCGGCTTGGGAAACTCTCTAACGTACCGGTTGTATGCATCCAGGGCGCGATCCTGGGAATTGGATTGCGCGTAGAGGTCTCCCGCATCGAGCAGCGCCTCGCTGCGTAACGCCGGATCTTCGGACTGAGATGCGATGCGCTCGTATTCGCCGGCGGCGTGGGACAACTGGCCGCTCTGCCGGTAGGCGTAGGCGATCTGCTTGGTGGCCTCGAGCTGAAGCTTGTTCTTCGGGAAGGTAGTGCGAAACGCTTCAAGCGCATCCACCGCCGCCTTCCAATCCTGCAAGCGGATTAGCGCGGCGCCTGCGTCGTACTCAGCCGTCTCGCGGATAGATGATGTAGGCGCGGCGGTGCGAATTCTGAGGAAGTGGTCGGCTGCCGCGCGATAGTCCTTCGCCTCGTTTGCGAGCTCACCCTGTTTGTAAATCGAGGCGGCAAGGTTGTCGACGAGCGCGGCGCGCGACCCGTCGCCCTCCGGCGTGACCGCCAGCACTTGGGTGTAGGCATGCTCGGCCTGCGGGTACTGGGCGAGTTCGAACGAGCCATGCGCAACCACAATCCATGCGGAACGCCGGATCGACGCCTCAGCTCGCGGATACTTATCGATCAAGCGCTGGTCGGCCTCGATGGCGGCCTTGTAGTCCTTCATCTCGTACATGTCATCGGCGGCCGCTCCGAGGATCGCCGCGGCATGTTCGTCCTGCGGGAAGGTGTCGGCGAATTTGAGCGAGCTTGCGACGGTATCGTGTTTGACGGCGTCCTGCTGTTTCTTGTCGGCAACCTTCAGCTGCTCGCGGTATGCATAGATCGCGGCGTATCCCGCAGCTGCCGACTGCGGATGCGACGCATATCCGTAAGCCGTGCGCGCATACTGTTTGGCCGCCTCGCCAAAATCCTTGTTCTCCAAAAGCAAACCGGCAAGCTGATAGTTGACGGATGCCGAATCAGCCTCCTTCGGGAAGGACTCGAGGTAAGCGCCGTACCATTGGCTTGCCTCGCGATAATTCGCGAGCTTGTCGTTCGCTTCGTTTGCGTTCTGATACTGGGCGTGATAGTGCGTCGCGAGGTCTTTCAGGTTCGTCTTGAGATAGGCCAGTACTTCCGGCGACTCTTCCGGTTTGAAGTGCCGCCAATATTCGGACTTCAGGCCGTACTTGGAGGCGAACTCGCGCTTCGACTCCAGTACCAGCCTGGGGAACCCGCCTTGCGTAAAAGTATCAATGACGCGCATGCTGAACCGCGGCGCGGAGCGGTGGAAGGGATAAAGCGCTACGAAACCTTTGTACGTCTTCGCCGCATCGTCGTAGCGGAGCTTGCCGAGATAGTGCTCGCCAAGACTGGAGTAAATGCGGTCCTCATAGGAGCGATTCCCGAACTTGGAGAAGTATTCCGGCAGGGTCTCCGGCCCGCCGAGGTTGCTGAAGCTCAGGCTGATCACCCGGAATGTATCCGCGACACGGCGATCGTTGTCCTCATCATGTTTCTGATCGAAGTCGTAACCGACTGATACCTTGTAATCGAGCAGGGCAATATACTTTTGCAGGGCCTCCTCGTAGAAGTCCTGCTTGTAGAACGTCCATCCGAGCTTATAGAGAGCGAGCTCGTAGAACTCGGAGGAGTGGCCCAATTTGACGATGCCCGAATAGGCGCTCTCGGCGTCGCGGAAGCGTCTGCGCGTGAAGAAGTACTCGCCCCGCCTGAACTGCACTTCGTCGAGGTGCGCGGAATGCGGATTCGCACGAATCAGGCGCTCCATTGTCGCGATGGCCTCTTCGGTGCGGCCGAGTTCGTCGTACGCCCGCGCCATCTGATAGAGGACCTGGTCGCTGTCCTTGTAACTGGGGTATTCGGTGAGCAGCCGATTGTAAAGAGCAATTGCCTCGAGTGGACCTTCGGCATCTGCGCCAGCGCGCACCGTGTCCGCCGGGGAAGCGCCAGCGTTACTGACTGCCAGGATTCCGGCCTCCGCGGTCGTGCGCCGCTCGAAATCCTGATCGGATTCTTTTATACGCGCACTGGCAGCTGGCGCGGCGGGATTAGGACTCCCGGCCCGCGAGCCTGCGAGTATCGAGGCGGGCTTCGGAGCGGCCATTTCCCGCGGCTTGGCGTTGCCCGTGCGAATCCCGAACTGCTTCTCAAGTTGCAGGTCCGCGAGGCGCCGCATCGCCTCCGGAGTCATCGCGGTCTCCGGTGCCTCCTCAAGGAAGCGCCGGTATTGCTGCATGGCCTGATCGAGGCCCTGTTCGACTTTCACTTCTTGCAGGTCCGGACGCACGTTCCGCAGCTCCGCCAGCGTCCCCGGGGTCCCCACTGGCTTGATGGGACGCGCGGCGCAACCGACCATGAAAACCGGCGCGATCACTATCGGAATGGCGAGGTGACGCATCAGTGTCCGCCCGCGTCGGACTGCGCGCGCGCGGCTCGATCGTAGCTATCGGCGACGCCGAAGCGCGCCTCGGTCTGCTGGGCGACCAGACGATCCCGGCGGGCCTCGAGCTGGTTGATGGCGACGGTCTCGATCATGTGCCCCTGCCGGGCTATCAACATGTCGACACGCTGCAATGCGTCGTCGACGCGCTCGCGGAGCCGAGTAATCTGGACGTCGTATCCGACATAGCTGTGCGTCGCTGCCTGCCTCGTCCTAACGAAGGCGTCATACCGCTGACTGAGAGCGTCGAGAGGTGCTTTCAGTTCGTTCAGGTGTACATATGCGGCGGTCAGCCGGTCGTTGTACTCGGTTTCCAACCGCCAAGTGAGAGCGCCGCGCAGGCGGGCGGCGCGTTGCCGAAGTGCGAGCGATTGGGGGTCGTCAGAGTGGCCGAGCCGCTTCTCGATGCGTGCGATGCGTTCGCCAGCGGTCTGCTCCTCCGCAGTCGCCAGATAATCCGGCCGCGGCGCGGTCAGCATGGCCTGCAGACGTTCGGCGAGGTGTTTGCGCTGCTCGAGGCGAATGTGGATCCGCGAATCCAGTTCCCGGAACTGTGCGTCGACCTCGGGCAGCAGTGGCTCGTAATTCTGTCCGCGCAGCCGGATGATATCGTCGAAAGCATCCAGGCTGGTCTTCCAGGCATTGAGTCTCGACCGCAGGTCCTCAAGGTCGAGGTAGTTGTGCAATGCGGTTTGGAAGTCGTGAGACGCCATCAACTCCATCAGGTAGTAAGTTTCCGGCGCATCGGGCAAATTGCGCAGGCGGATGACCCAGGTTTCGTCCTCCCGGCTCTCCTCGCGGACCAGCGCATTGAGAAACTGCCCCTCCCTGATGCTGCGAATCGATGCATCGACTCTCTCGATCTGGTGGCTGAACAGCTCGAGCGCGCGTCCATAACCAATCGCCGCGCGACCGTGAAGCTTCAAGGTAGCGTACGCATGAGGTACGGCAAGAATCACTTCCTGAACTGCGGCATCCGTCGGCTCACGATCCACCAGGATGTTCCACGGCACGAGCGCGCGGTCATACTGCTGGGCCGAGGCCTCAGCCCAGCCTGCCCGCAGCAGAGCCTGGTTCGAGAACGGTCCCTCGAGATGGACGCGGTCCAATGCCTGCCTGGCCCGCTCAAAATTGCCAGATTCGAACAGCATGGTGCCCAGCACCAAGTTCGACTTGTCGCGGATCGCGAGAGCGGCGGGATCACCGGCCGCCATCTGTCCGGCCTTGTCCAGTTGCTCGATCGCTTCCCGTGGTCGGCCATCCTGCAGCAGCGCGATGCCAAGGTTGTAGGCAACAAACCCGCCAAGGCCCTCATTGCTCTTTAGCTGCGCGAGCACTTTAATAGCTTCGCCCGGCTGGCCTGTCGCCATATAGACATTGGCCCGCAGAAACTCGAGATCACCCTTGATCTCCTCAGGCACCGTGCCTTTGATCCGTGCTAGCGCCTGCAGCGCATCATCGAGCTGCCCCTTCTGGAAGTGGATGCGGGCGAGCCTGAACGCGGCCTCGTTTCGCACCGCCTCATCGACGGCGCCTTCGAGCACCGCCTTGATGGCGCGCCCCGCGCGTTGGTGCATGCGGTAGTCGAGCTCGAAGTCGCCGACCGAAAATTCGGCGTTGTTGATGTGATAGTGAAGAGTATCGAGTTTGGGTTCGTCCAAAACGTGGTATTGGGCGAGTTCGGTGTCGAGCCGTTGGAGTGCGTCGAAATACTGTCCTTGGTAAGCGTGATAGAGCGCCTCGCCGAAATAGGGGTCCCTCAAGTCGCCGCCCGTGACCGGACCGGCAGCAAGTCCCAAGGCCAGGGCGAGTCCGATGAGTTGGCGAGTCGCTCGCATCGATTACCAATCCCCCAGCGTGATTGGGTTGTTGCCGGACCGCGGTCCGGCTAGAGTTAGTCCGACCAGCTTTGGCTTCACTTCCTTGCGGAAAGTAAACTCTCCCGTGCGGCTGAAGTCCGCGCCGCCCTCAAGCTTGCCGTCGACAAGCACTTCCAGCTTGTGATCCCCGGTCGCGACGTTGCCGACGTAGAGCCGTTGCACGCCGCCCTTGCGCAGGGCCTGGAGCTCTTTGGCGCTGTAGATGTAGTGCGCAACAAGTTGGCCGTCGATCTGGAGCCGCACGGCGTCGAGGCGCATCGCGTCGCCCTTGGC
>WNGI01002092.1_pt1 | contig 17055 bp, 18 predicted proteins | sample 5400621 | NCBI WGS metagenome assembly WNGI01 (sample SAMN13153374, study PRJNA577476) | soil metagenome | isolation source: 20 cm soil or saprolite under Garry oak tree replicate 1 | place: USA:California | collected 2016-06-15 | reverse complement strand
CGGCTTATGACGGTCGAGCGTGCGAGTGACTGGCGGCAGCGGGTATTTAAGGCCTGTGGCGCAATTGAACAGCATCACCCGATCACTTTTCGTCACGCGGCCGTCGGCAAGACTTTGTTTGTAAGCAGCGTAAGTCGCCGCGCCTTCAGGACACAGCAGCAAGCCCTCTTCGCGCGCGACTTCGTTGAGCGCAGCAGAAATTTTCTCATCGCTCACCGCAATGGCAAAACCTTTGCTCTCGCGCACCGCGCGCAGGATAAGAAAATCCCCGATCGCCTGCGGCACCCGGATGCCCGCTGCAATGGTGTGGGCATCCTCCCAGCGCGCCGCGTGCTCGGTGCCGTTCTCGAAGGCACGCACCATCGGCGCGCAGCCTGCCGCCTGCACCGCCACCATCCGCGGCCGTTTGGAGCCGATGAAGCCGATCGTCTCGAGTTCGGCGAACGCCTTCCACATGCCGATCAGGCCGGTGCCCCCGCCGGTCGGATAGAAGATCACGTCCGGGACATCCCAGCCGAGCTGCTCGACAAGCTCCAGTCCCATCGTCTTCTTGCCCTCGATACGATACGGCTCCTTCAGCGTCGAAGTATCGAACCAGCCGGCCTTCGCCTTGCCCTCTCCGACGATCTTGCCGCAATCATCGATCAGTCCATTGACGCGGTAGACGGTCGCGCCCTGCAGCTCGATCTCGCTGACGTTCACTTCTGGCGTGTCGGCGGGACAGAAGATCGTGGTCTTGATGCCGCAACTGGTGGCGTAGGCGGCGAGCGCAGCGCCTGCGTTGCCGTTGGTCGGCATCGCCATGTGCTTGATGCCGAGCGCCTTGCCCATCGACACCGCCATCACCAGGCCGCGCGCCTTGAACGAGCCGGTCGGCAACCTGCCTTCATCCTTGACGATGATTTCCCCGCCGCCAATCTTCTTGGCCAGTTTGGGAAGGCGGATCAGCGGCGTCGTCACTTCGCCGAGACTGACGATGTCGCTAACTTTGCGTACCGGTAGCATTTCACGGTAGCGCCACATATCGGCAGGCCGTTGCGCCAACGCTTCCTTGGTCAGCGCCTTTTTCACGCCGGCAAGGTCGTAGCGCACCAACAGCGGTTTGCCCGCTTTCGAGAGGTTATGGACCTGGTCGGCGGGATAGCGGTCGCCTTCCATCGCGCATTCGAGATGGGTCACGAACGTGGGGCGTTCGATCGTCAGATTGTCATTGTCTTTCACGGGTCTGTTCTTTCTTGTTCTTTCTGGTCTCTTCGCCGTCAGACCCGTCACCCTGAGGAGGCCGCGAAGCGGCCGTCTCGAAGGGCGACAGGCCCCGTGGTCGATCCGGGCCGTACATCCTTCGAGGCTCGCTGTGCGAGCACCTCAGGATGACGGAACTAGATGTTGAGCACGCGGCCGTAGGCGTCCAGCACCGCTTCCTTCATCATTTCGGACAAGGTCGGGTGCGGGAAGATGGTGTGCATCAGCTCTTCTTCTGTGGTCTCGAGGTTCATCGCAATCACATAACCCTGAATGAGTTCGGTGACCTCGGCGCCGACCATATGCGCGCCGAGCAATTGGCCGGTCTTCTTGTCGAAGACCACCTTGACCAGCCCCTGATCCTCGCCGAGCGCGATCGCCTTGCCATTACCGACGAACGGGAAGCGGCCGACGCGGATTTCACGTCCGCCCTCTTTTGCCCTCGCTTCGGTGAGACCGACGGAAGCAACTTGCGGATTGCAGTACGTGCAGCCGGGAATGAGATTCTTGTCGGTGGGATGCGGATGCAGGCCCTTGATGGCTTCGACGCAGACCACGCCTTCATGCTCGGCCTTGTGGGCGAGCATCGGCGGCCCCGCGACGTCGCCGATGGCGTAGATTCCTGGAACATTGGTTTTGCCGTAGCCGTCGATGACGACGACCCCGCGATCGGTTTTGACACCGACCTTTTCCAGGCCCAGATTTTCGACATTGCCGACCACCCCGACCGCCGAAACCACACGCTCGAATTCTATCGTTTGCGGCTGCTTGCCGTCGTCGATGGTGGCGACCACGCTGTCGCTCTTCTTCTCGAGCTTTGTCACTTTGGTATTCGTAAGGATCTTGATGCCCTGTTTTTCGAAACGTTTGCGCGCAAGCCCGGCGATCTCGGCATCCTCGACCGGAAGGATCTGCGGCAGCACCTCGACCACGGTCACCTCGGAACCCATGGTGTGGAAGAACGACGCAAACTCGATGCCGATGGCGCCGGAGCCCACCACCAGCAGCGATTTCGGCATCTTCTCCGGGACCATCGCCTCGAAATAGGTCCAGATCAGCTTCTTGTCGGGCTCGAGCCCCGGCAGCACCCGCGGCCGCGCGCCGGTCGCAAGGATGATATGTTTGGCCTGGTAGGCGCCCTCCCCCAGCGCGCCCTTTGGCGCTTCAACAGCGGACTTCTTCACCGTGATCTTGCCGGGTGCGTCGATGACAGCGTCACCCCAGATCACCGTGACCTTGTTCTTTTTCATCAGGAAGCCGACGCCGTCATTGAGACGCTTTGAAACCGCGCGCGAGCGTTGCACCACCGCCTTGGCGTCGTAGCCGGCTTTTTCCGCGAAAAGTCCGTAATCCTTGGCGTGCTGCATGTAATGAAAGATTTCCGCCGAACGCAGCAGTGCCTTGGTCGGAATGCAGCCCCAGTTCAGGCAGATCCCGCCGAGATAGGATTTTTCAACAATCGCGGTTTTGAAACCCAGCTGTGCCGCGCGGATCGCGGTGACATAGCCGCCGGGGCCGGAGCCGATGATGATGATGTCGAAGGATGTGTCGGCCATAAGGGCTCCCGTTACTTATGCAGTCGTAGTGCGGCGCGCACGGCGTTTCAAGACGAGCGTTCTGAGAAACCATTCCAGAAGCAACAGGGCCAGGAGGATCGCGATAGCAATCAATGCAATCGGTTGCCAGATACTTCGCGACAGCTGCTCATCGGAAAAAAAGGCGGCGTTGAGAACGTCGAGGCCGAGAGGATTGAGCACCAGGATGGCTAGCAGCAGCATCGTGATCCAGGGCCAATGAGTTCGAACGTTCAACGTTTCACCCTCGCCCCGGCCGCCGTTCCTCACACCACCATCATGACCGGATTTTCGATCAGCTTTTTGAACGCGCCCAGTAGTTCGGCGCCGAGCGCACCGTCGACCGCGCGGTGATCGCAGGACAAGGTCACGCTCATCATCTGCGCCGCTTCGATGTTGCCGCTCCTGACGATCGCCCGTTCCTCGCTGGCGCCGACCGCGAGGATGGTGGCGTGCGGCGGGTTGATCACCGCGGTGAAATCCTTGATACCGTACATGCCGAGATTGGATACGGCGGTGGTGCCGCCCTGATATTCCTCAGGCTTAAGCTTGCGCGCGCGCGCGCGGGCGGCGAAATCCTTCATCTCGGCCGAGATCACCGAGACCGGTTTTGTCTCGGCTTTCCGGATGATCGGCGTGATCAGCCCGCCAGGCATCGCGACCGCAACCCCGATATCGGAATGCTTGTGTTTGAGCATGCCGGCTTCGGTCCAGCTGACATTGGCATTGGGGATCCGCTGCAGCGCCAGCGCCAACGCCTTGATGACGAAATCGTTGACCGAGAGCTTGTAGGCGGGTTTGCCATCCTTGTCCCTTGGCGCGGCGGCGTTGATCTCCTCGCGGGCCTTGACCAGCAGATCGATATTGCAGTCCATCGTCAGATAGAAATGCGGGATGGTCTGCACCGAGGCGGTCAAGCGTTGCGCAATGGTACGGCGCATGCCGTCGTGCGGGATCACCTCGTAGCTGCCGTCCTCGTAAAGCGCGCGGATCTGCTTGTCCGACATGCCGGGCGCGATCGCCGGCGCGCCGGCAGGCGCCGCCGCCGGGGCCTTCAGCCCCTTGCCGGATTTCGCCTCTTCCACATCGCGCGCGATGACACGGCCATGCGGGCCGCTGCCGTTGATGCGCCCAAGCTCGATGCCGGCTTCCTTTGCCAGCCGTCGGGCCAGGGGCGAGGAGAAGATGCGGCCGTGCCCGTTGGTTTGTGCCGCGGGCGCCGTCGCCTGAGGCGCGGCAGCTGCAGCGCCGGGTGCCGCGGCCTTCGCCGCAGGAACCGGCGAAGGTGTGGGTGCCAGCGCCGGCTTCGCGGGTGCTTCAGCAACCGCGGCAGGCTTCGGCGGCGCGCTTGCAGCCCCTGCCCCGGCCGCCTTCACGTCCTCGCCATCGCCGGCCAGTACCGCGATCACGTCGTTGACGGGAACGTCCTGGGTGCCCTCGGGCACCAGGATTTTTGCGATCGTGCCCTCGTCGACCGCCTCGACCTCCATCGTCGCCTTGTCGGTCTCGATTTCCGCAATCACGTCGCCGGACTTGACCTTGTCGCCCTCTTTCTTGAGCCACTTGGCAAGGTTGCCCTTCTCCATCGTCGGCGACAGCGCGGGCATCAAAATGTTTATCGGCATTGTCAGTGACCCTGTTGCGACCGTGGCGTGGTGCTGCCCGCGTCGGTCGGCCGCGCGATTTCGGCTTCGAACATGTCGATGATGCGGCTCAGCGCTTCTTCCTCGGTGTAGTCGCCCTCGCGCGCAAAGGCCCGCGAGGCATGGCGCGCTACATCAACCAGCAGCAGGCCCCACATATCGGGCTCCTCGAAGGCGCGGGTGAACGCGATGGAAAGTCCGCCATCGACCACGAACGCGCGCAACACCTCCGTGGCATCATCGCGGCCCATCACGTCGGGGGGCAAGGGTTGCTCCTTGGGACCGGCCATGCGTCACCGATAGCAAACGGCCTTGGCGGCTTCGACCACCTCGGCGGTAGAGGGCAATGCGAGCTTTTCGAGGTTGGCCGCGTAAGGCATCGGCACGTCCTTGCCCGATACCCGCGTCACCGGCGCATCCAGATAATCGAACGCGTGCTCCATGATGCGCGCGGCAATCTCGCCGCCGACGCCGTTCTGCTGCCAGCCCTCCTCGACTGTGACCGCGCGGCCGGTCTTCTTGACCGAAGCGATGATGGTGTCGGTGTCCATCGGACGCAAGGTGCGCAGATCGATCACCTCGGCTTCGATGCCTTCCTTCGCCAGTTCTTCGGCGGCTTTGAGCGCGTAAGTCATTCCGTTCGACCACGACACGATCGTGACATGGCCGCCGGTTCGGACCACGCGCGCCTTTCCGATCGGGATCACGTAATCATCGAGCTTGGGGACCTCGCCCGAATGGCCATACAGCATTTCATTTTCGAGGAAGATCACCGGATTGGGATCGCGGATCGCGGCTTTCAATAGGCCCTTGTAGTCGGCGGCCGAATACGGCGCGATCACCTTGAGGCCGGGAACTTGCGCATACCAGGCCGAGTAATCCTGGCTGTGCTGGGCGGCGACGCGGGAGGCGGCGCCGTTCGGTCCGCGGAACACGATGGAGCAGCCCATCTGTCCGCCCGACATGTAGAGTGTCTTCGCCGCGGAATTGATGATCTGGTCGATCGCCTGCATCGCGAAGTTGAAGGTCATGAATTCGACGATCGGCTTCAAACCGGCCATCGCCGCGCCGACACCGACCCCGGCAAAACCATGTTCGGTGATCGGCGTATCGATCACGCGCTTGGCTCCGAATTCCTGCAGCAACCCTTGCGTGACCTTGTAGGCGCCCTGATATTCCGCGACCTCCTCACCCATGATGAACACATCGGGATCGCGCCGCATCTCCTCGGCCATGGCATCGCGCAGTGCCTCGCGGATCGTCATCGTCACCATCTCGGTGCCCGCGGGCACCTCGGGATCCGGTTCGGCAACGGCCTGAGGGGCCGAAGGCGCCTTCTTTTCTTCTCCGCCGCCCGGCTTCGCCGCCGGCGCCTCCGCTTTGGCTTGCGCGGGCGGCGCGGATTCGGCGGCTTTCTCCGGTTTCGCGGGCGCGGTTGCCTTGCCGAGATCGGAGGCACTCTCGCCGTCGGCCAGGATGGTCGCAATCGGCGTGTTGACCGCGACGTCGGCGGTACCTTCCGGGATCAGGATCTTGCCCAGCGTGCCCTCGTCGGTGGCCTCGACCTCCATCGTCGCCTTGTCGGTTTCGATTTCGGCGATCACATCCCCCGATTTGATCGGCTCGCCTTCCTTCTTCAGCCATTTCGAAAGGTTGCCCTTTTCCATGGTCGGTGACAGCGCGGGCATCAGCACTTGGATTGGCATGGTCGCTCCAGAAATTCACTCTGCAGGCTGGAATGGGCCCGGCGCTCAGCGATAGACGTCGGTATAAAGTTCGGCCGGATCGGGCTCGGGATCGTGCTGCGCGAAGTCGGCGGCGGCATTGACGATTTCCCGCACCTCGGCATCGATGGCCTTCAATTCCTGTTCGCTCATCTTGGCCGCCAAGAGGCGGTTGCGAACCTGCTCGATCGGGTCCTGATCGTGGCGAACCTTGTCGACCTCCTCGCGGGTACGATATTTTGCGGGGTCCGACATCGAATGTCCGCGGTAGCGGTAGGTCTGCATTTCCAGGATGTAGGGTCCCTTGCCGGCGCGGCACCATGCAACCGCCTTGTCGCCCGCGGCCTTGACCGCGCGGACATCCATGCCGTCGACCTGCTCGCCGGGGATATTGAAGGAAACGCCGCGCTTGGAAAAATCGGTCTGCGCCGAGGAACGCGTCACCGAGGTGCCCATGGCGTAGCGATTGTTCTCAATGACGAAAATCACCGGGAGCTTCCACAGCTCCGCCATGTTGAAACTCTCATAGACCTGGCCCTGGTTCGCCGCGCCGTCGCCGAAATAGGCCAGGCTGACAAAATCGTTGCCGCGATAGCGGTTGGCGAAAGCAAGGCCGGTGCCGAGCGGCACTTGCGCGCCGACAATGCCGTGGCCACCAAAGAAATTCTTCTCCTTGCTGAACATGTGCATCGAGCCGCCCTTGCCCTTGGAATAGCCGCCATGGCGTCCGGTCAGTTCGGCCATCACGCCCTTGGCTTCCATTCCGGTGGCCAGCATATGCCCATGGTCGCGGTACCCGGTTATGACCTGATCGCCCTTCTTCAGGGCCATCTGCATGCCAACGACAATCGCTTCCTGGCCGATATAGAGATGGCAGAAACCGCCGATCGCGCCCATTCCGTAGAGCTGGCCGGCCTTTTCCTCGAAACGCCGGATCAACAGCATGTCGCGCAGCGCCGTCAGCTCTTGTTCCCTGGTGAATTCGAGCGGGGACTGGGAGCCATTTCCCTTTCCTCCTCCCTTTTCCTGCGCTGTCTCTTTAGCGACGATTTTCTTTGGTGCAGCCATGGCAATTCCAGATCAGAGGGGGGTACTTCCTGTCTATCCCAACTCAAACCGCCATGAAAGGATTGCGTGATGGCGGAAATTTCGCAATGCCGCAGTGCAATGCAGCGCGACATTTTCGAAGCTGATTTTGCAGGATTTTGAAATTTGACGCTCAGTTCGGCCGGGCCGTTCGAACCATATCCCGCGGATTGGCGTAGTCGAGCTGATAACGTGCGCGTTCGTCGAGCATGTCCGGGTCGACCCTGTCGGATCGCAGCAGGGAGACCCGCCGCTCGCCCTCCGCGAGTTCCTGCTTCAGCCGCACCAGTTCCGACGTCAGCGCGATGATCTCTTGATCGAGCTCTTGCCGCGCGTTCAGTCCATACTTGCCGGTATAGGCGTTGACGCCGAAATAGCCGACGATCGCCGCCGCGATCGTATAGAGCGCGAGCCCCGTCAGCACGGATTTGAGTCGGTTGCGAGAGACCATGGCCCGGAAGATGCGACGGCCCGGTTAACGCAGCCCTAAGGGCGGCCGCAGGGTCTCCACCTATTCGTTATGCTTTGCGACGTGGGCCGCAAAGGCGTCGACATATTGCTTCAGCACCTTCTGCAGCGATTCCTTGATCAGTTCGCCCTTGTCGTCGAACGCATCGCCGACGCCATTCAGATAGATTTCCGGCTGCTGCAGGATCGGGCCGCAAATGCCGGGCAGGATATTCTGCAAGTGCTTGGCGGCGCTTACGCCGCCGAGCGGACCCGGTGAGTTGCTGACAATGCCGGTTGGCTTGCCGTTGAACGAGCTCTTGCCGTAGGGCCGCGATCCGACGTCGATGGCGTTCTTCAACACCCCGGAAATCGAGCGATTGTACTCCGGCGTGACGAACAACACGCCGTTGGATTTCTGCAGCTTTTCGCGGAACGCCACCCAGTCGGCCGGCGGCGAGGCTTCCAGATCCTGATTGAAAAACGAAATATCGTGCAAGGTCGTGACATTGAGTTTCACGCTGTCCGGCGCGAACTTGGCCAATGCGTTGGCAATCTTGAGAGTAAAACTCTCTTTGCGAAGGCTGCCGACGATAACAACGACATTATTTGGATTGGCCATGGTATTTCCTTTTGACGCGGATGCCGGATGGTTGCCGTGCCGTTACCCTAGCTAACTCCATAAACGATGCAAGTGCATGGATCGCCGAAAATCGGGCGCGCCTGCGGACCTGCAAGTGATGATCCGCCGGAATGGAAAACGGACTGAGCGCGTGGAAATTTATCCGCCCTTGTTCGGATTGATCAGGTACTTTTCGCCAGTGGCGCGCTTGCCATAGACCGCGATGTGGTTAAGTTGCAGCGCCTCCTGCAGCGACACCACCTGGGTGTAATGGCTGGCAAAGGTGGTCTTGAGTTCGGCTATGACCCGCTGGCGCAGCTTCGCACCCTCGGCCGGTCCGATCTTTTGCAGGAAGGGAAACAGCAGCCAGCCGCCGACCCCCCAGGCCATGCCGAACGCGCGGTTCAGCTCGATCGGACGGGTGTCGAGACCGCCATAGACATAGACCTGCTTGTGCACGCTCGATCCGTAGCGGCTATAGACTTTTGCGGTCTTGTTAGCCGCAATCTCCATGCACGTCAGAATCTGGCCGGCGAGCTTGCCGCCGCCGATGGCATCGAATGCCAGCGTCGCGCCGGTTTCGACCAGCGCGTTGGTGAGATCGCCCATGAACGTCGGCGAACTGGAATCGGCGATATATTTCGCGCCGATCTTGCGCAGGATATCGGCCTGCTCCTGGTTGCGCACGATATTGACCAGCCCGATGCCGTCCTTCAGGCAAATCTTGTTGAGCATCTGCCCGAGATTGGATGCCGCCGCGGTGTGCACCAGCGCTTTATGGCCTTCGCGCCGCATGGTTTCGGTCATGCCAAGCGCCGTCAACGGATTGACGAAGCAGGAAGCGCCTTCGGCCGGCGTGATGCCTGCAGGCAGCGGCAGACATTCGGAAACCCTGAGGCAACGGTATTGCGAGTACATCGCGCCGCCGATCATGGCGACGGTCTTGCCCATCAACGCTTTCGCCGCCTCCGACGATCCGGTCTTGACCACCACGCCGGCGCCCTCGTTGCCGACCGGCATCGATTCATCGAGCCGCCCTGCCATGGCGCTCATCGCCGCTTCCGGCACCTTCGCGGTGATCACAGGTGAATCTTTCGTGCCGGACGCTGTCGCGGTCGACATATCGGCGGCGCCAACAAGCAGCCCCAGGTCCGACGGATTGATCGGCGAAGCCTCGACGCGCACGACGACTTCGTCGGCGGCAGGTTCAGTTATGGCGACCTCCGTCAGCGAGAGTTCAAGTTCGCCGCTCTTCTTGATCAGCGAGCGAAGCTGCAAACCGCTCTTGTGATCGACCCTCATCTTGAAACCCCCGCCTGTTATCTTTGAAACCGTGATGTAATCTTATCTTAGCGCCTTCAGCGCCGCTTTCCCGGCATATTTCGCCTGCGTGCCCAGCTCCTGCTCGATGCGCAGCAGCTGATTGTATTTGGCGGTGCGGTCGGAGCGCGCCAGCGAACCGGTTTTGATCTGCCCGCAATTGGTGGCGACCGCGAGGTCGGCGATAGTGGAATCCTCGGTCTCGCCGGAACGGTGTGACATCACGGCGGTGTAGCCGGCCTTGTAGGCCATCTCGATCGCGCTCAGTGTCTCCGTCAGCGTGCCGATCTGGTTGACCTTGACCAGGATGGAATTGGCGAGGCCGCCTCTGATGCCCTCGGCGAGCCGCGTCACGTTGGTGACGAACAGATCGTCGCCGACCAGCTGGCATCTGTTGCCGACGAGGTCGGTCAATTCCTTCCAGCCCTCCATGTCGTCTTCGGCCATGCCGTCCTCGATCGAAACGATCGGATAGCGCGATGCAAGATCGGCGAGATATTTCGCCTGCTCGGAGCGCGAGCGGGTCTTGTTCTCGCCGCCATAGACGTAACTGCCGTCCTTGAAGAATTCCGTGGCCGCGCAATCAAGCGCCAGCATGACGTCGGCGCCTGCCTTGTAGCCGGCCTTGCCGATCGCGCCCATGACGAACTCGAGGGCGGCATCCGCCGAGGGCAGGTTCGGCGCAAAGCCGCCTTCGTCGCCGACATTGGTATTGTGGCCGGCCTTTTTCAGTTCCGACCGCAGGGTGTGGAAAATTTCCGAGCCGCAGCGCAGCGCCTCGGCGAAGTTCTTGGCGCCGACCGGCATGATCATGAATTCCTGGAAATCGATCGGATTGTCGGCGTGCACGCCGCCGTTGATGATGTTCATCATCGGCACCGGCAGCGTCCGCGCCGAGGTGCCGCCGACATAGCGATAGAGCGGCATGTCGCTGGATTCAGCGGCGGCCTTGGCGACCGCGAGTGACACGCCGAGAATGGAATTGGCGCCGAGCCGGCTTTTATTGGGTGTGCCGTCGAGCGCGATCATGGTCTGGTCGATCTGAACCTGCTGCTCGGCGTCCATGCCGCCGAGGGCATCAAAGATCTCGCCGTTCACCGCCCCGACCGCCTTGAGTACGCCCTTGCCGAGATATCGCGACTTGTCGCCGTCGCGCAGCTCCACCGCCTCATGCGCGCCGGTGGAGGCGCCCGACGGCACCGCCGCGCGGCCCATCGAACCGTCCTCCAGCACTACATCGACCTCGACGGTGGGATTGCCGCGGCTGTCGAGAATTTCGCGGCCGATAATGTCGACGATGGCGATCATGATCTTGTGCTTTCCTGCGTGGCTCGGCGTAGTCCGGGGGCGTCTTACACGGCGCGCAAGGAAATGTGAACGCTTGTCCTCTCGGCCTTGACCTGACGCGCAGACCTGGTCGGGTTATGATGGCGTCAGGTTGATCTGCGCGTCCAAGCTTCCCTCTCCCAGAGCCCGGGGTAACGCAATGAATCGCCGCCAGTTTCTCCACTCTGCCGCCGCCGCCGGTCTTGTCGCCACGCCCGCACTGCTGCGCGGGGCACGCGCGCAGGAAAGTCCGTTCCGCGTAAAATATTATCCGGTCGCCGCCGGCATGGGCTCGCGCGACGTCGCACCCGCGCCCGATGGCACGATCTGGTTCTGTGGCCAGCTCAACGGCACGCTGGGAAGATTGGATCCGCGGGATGGTTCGTTCAAATCGATCAATCTCGGCAAGCGTGCAGCGCCCCACGGCGTTGTCATCGGACCCGACGGCGCGCCCTGGGTGACCGAAGGCGGGCAAAATGCGATCGCGCGGGTCGATCCCGGTGATGAGAGCGTTCGGCTGTTTCGTTTGCCGGAAAAGGAAGCCTACGCCAACCTCAATACCGGCATCTTCGACAGCAACGGGATCTACTGGTTCACCGGCCAGTCCGGCATCTACGGCCGTCTCGAACCGAAGTCGGGCGACATGACGGTGTTCAAGGCGCCCCGGGGACGCGGACCTTACGGCATCACGGTCACGCCGAAGGGCGACGTGTGGTACGCCTCGCTGGCCGGCAATCACATTGCGAGGATCGATCTTGCAACGGGCAATGCGACCGTGGTCGAGCCGCCCACGCCCAATCAGGGCGCGCGGCGGGTATGGTCGGATTCCTCCGGCCGCATCTGGGTCAGCGAATGGAACAGCGGCAATGTGTCCGTGCACGATCCCGCCCAAAATTCCTGGAAAGCATGGAAGCTGCCGGGCAACAGCCCGCGCGCCTATGCGGTTTATGTCGACGACAAGGACAAGGTCTGGGTCACCGATTTCTCGGTCAACGCAATCGTGCGCTTCGATCCGCTGACCGAAAAATTCAACGTCTTCTCGAGCGACAAACCCGGCGCCAATGTACGGCAACTGAACGGCAGAGCGGGCGAAACCTGGGGCGGTGAATCCGGCACCGACCGGCTGGTCGTGATTCAGACGGCCACGCCTGCGTGAGATTTTTCGCAGGTTATTTCCTATTCCCACTTCTTGCGGCCTTGCCGGCGGCCGCCGCGCAAGAAGACGGCGCGCGCCTGTTCGAGCCTTGCCGCGCCTGCCACAGCCTCGATCCGGCCGCGCAAGGATTGCCAGGCCCCAATCTCGCCGGTCTGATCGGACGCAAGGTCGGCAGCGACCCGGCTTTCGATTATTCGCCGGCGCTGCGCCAGGCGCGTGATGAAGGTCTCAGATGGGATCCCAGCCGGCTCGACGCTTTCCTCGCCGATCCCGCGAAAATGTTTCCGGGGCTCTGGATGTCGATGCGCGGGATCGAGGACGCCGCCGAGCGGCAAGCGCTGGTACGCTTTCTGGCAGAACCCGGCTCGCGTTGACGGTTGACGGCGGCGCCCGCTTGCGTCCATGTCTGCGCCTGCACAGGGATACCCAAGATGGCCCGAAAATCATTGCAACTCGGCCGCGCCGTGGAATGGCCGCGCACACCCGACGAAGCTCAGCTCGACCGCGTGCCCAATCCGCAGAGCGATACCGACTACGTGGTGCGGTTCACCGCGCCGGAATTTACTTCGCTCTGTCCCGTCACGGGCCAGCCGGATTTCGCGCACCTTGTGATCGATTATGTGCCGGGCGCGTGGCTGCTGGAGTCGAAATCCCTGAAGCTTTATGTCGCCAGTTTTCGAAATCACGGCGCATTCCACGAAGACTGCACGGTGGCGATCGGAAAAAGGATTGCTGGCGAGATCAAGCCGAAATTCCTGCGCATCGGCGGCTATTGGTATCCGCGCGGCGGCATTCCGATCGACGTGTTCTGGCAGACCGGCAAACTGCCGAAGGGAATGTGGATTCCCGATCAGGGCGTCGCGCCCTATCGTGGGCGGGGCTGATCCTGGCTGCAACCGGATCCGTGGGCTGGTCTTGCGGCTTCTATCCCGGCGCCCATCCCGGGAGTGCACCGACGGCACCGCGGCCACGTCGATCAGGCCCGCCGATTTTGAGAAGGCGTGGCGGGTGTTCTTGTCGAACCGGACGCCCGACTTCCAGGCGTGGCGCGATCAGCGCGATTGGACCGCGCGCAAATGCGCGCTCCGGGATGCCGGCAAGCTGCTACCGGCCAATGACTGGGAACCCGGCAAACCCGGCTTGTATTTGAAATGCCCGTGCGGCGAGATTTCAACAGTCAACAGCTCGAGGAGACCGTTCACGTGCCCCCGCATCACCGCTGCCGAAAACGTTGCACTGAGCCGATTCGCATTTTCTGCTGCGGCGCCTAGCTACCGGGTAATGCGCAAAAATCTATTCGAACCATGCATCCCGACGCGCGGAACCAAGGTTCCAACCGGGCCTGATTGGCTTCCCGAGGTCAAGCATGGCGGTTATCGCCTGATCGTCCAGCGCAACGGCAGCCGCGTGCGGCTGTTCACTCGCGACGTAAGTTCGGCATCGCGCGCCGAGAAAAACCCGCCGAGCATGAACCGGCGGGCCTAATCGCGATCGTGCTCAGGCGGACTGCGCTGCTCCGGACCTATTAAGCACGGCTACTAGGTTGCGATGCAGATACGAAGAAGTAAGGCGCCCCAATGAGCATGCTCTCAGCGATGGAATATCCGGATTGGATAATGGTAGCCGGAGCCGTCCTGCTGGTGCTTGGGTTTATCGGTTTTTGCATTAGCCAAAACAGGTAGGTTGAATACGCCCGCGCGGTCGCCGGGCCTGGAGATCGACGGCAGCGCCACCGGCATCAAAGGCAGTTCGCAAACGGTAACCTCCGGATTCCAGTCCACCACGCTGTCTGACGACATGAAATATCTCGGCACCGTGCGCGGCCGTCTCGGCTGGACGCCCGCCGGCAACTGGCTCCGCTATGGCACCGGCGGTCTCGCATAGGAGCGTGTGCACCGGTCAATCGGCCGATAGGTGCCGTCGGTTGGTTTTTGCTCCAATGTCTCAGTTGGGGTCATCAACGGACCTGACGGTCCCGAAATTCGACTTCTGCTTTACCCCGCAAGCGGATTCAAGTCGGACATCTCGCCATGTCTGTTTCGTGCGCCTATAGCGGAGCAGGATCGTCTGTGCCCCGAGCTCAGCGTATGAGCTTGTCAAATCCGCCGGTTACCTACACACTCCCTCTTGGCCCGGGAGCAATTTGGCGAGTTCTTTTTCACCATGGAGCCCGAACCGGGTTAAATCAATGCTTTCAAACCGATTGGCCGAATACGTAGCCGCAAGGGGAATCCACTACGGCTGGGTAATGGCTGCACTGGCCTTTTTCTATGTTCTGTTTTCCAGCTCGGCGCTCGGGATCACCGCCGTGCTCATCAAACCGATGTCCGATCAACTTGGATTCACGATCGGCGAAATTTCGGCCTCGCAAGGCTTACGGTTTACGCTCTTTGGCCTGGTAGCGCCTTTCGCCGGAGGGCTCGTGCTGCGCTATGGACCGCGGCGCATGGTGGCCCTGTCAGGTGTGCTTTCGCTGTTGGGGCTGCTCTTGACCGCCACCATGACCACGAGGCTTGAGCTTTGGGTAGGTTTCGGCGTTCTCCTCGGACTTGCGCCGGGACTGACTGCATTGCAGCTCAGCGCGGTCATTTCGTCACGCTGGTTCACCAGGCATCGTGGCTTGGTCGTGGGCCTCCTCAATGGAGCCATTGCAACTGGTACATTGTTGTTCATGCCGTTGGGCGCTTGGATTTCCGAACACTGGGGTTGGCGCGCTGCATTGGTGCCTACGACCATCGGCTTGTTTGTGATGATGGTGCTGTTTGTGCTGCTGGCCAAGGATCGTCCGCAGGAGCTTGGTCTTGCCCCGCTAGGCGAGGCGTCGATGCCGCCAATCCCACCGCGGCCCACCGGCAATTTCGTACTGCTGAGTTTGAAAGCGCTACGCCTTGGGTCGGAACAGTTGGTGTTCTGGGTGCTGGCAGCTACCTTCTTCATTTGCGGCTTGTCCAGTTATGGGCTGACACAAACACATTTTGTGCCTTTCTGTGGTGATCTCGGATTTCCGCTCGTCACTTCGGCCAACCTGCTCGCGATGATTGGTGTATGCGACCTGATCGGCACCATCGGGTCGGGTTGGCTGTCTGATCGCTATGATAATCGCTGGTTATTGGCGACCTACTATGGGCTCCGCGGAGTTTCACTGGTTTGGTTAGTCACCAGCGATGTCTCGCTGGTAGCGATGATAGCCTTTGCCGTGGTCTACGGCCTGGATTTCATCGCAACGGTACCACCTACAGTGCGGTTGACCGTAAGCGCCTTCGGGCGAGAAATGGGACCTGCGGTGTTTGGCTGGATTTTTGCTGCACACCAGGTAGGGGTTGGGTTCATGGCAACCAGCGCGGGCGTTAGCCGCGATGCGCTGGGGACCTACGGGCCGGCGTTCCTGGTTGCGGGAGCCCTTTGCATCGTTGCTGCGGCAGCATTCTTGCTGGTGCGCAGAGCCCCCGTGGCGGCACCCGCGTAAACTACCGTAGATAGCTGCCGGGGCCTTGGGCTGTGCCTGGTCAAATAAAAAAACCGATACTGACCCGGTGCTGCGGTCGCACTACCAGTTCCAGATCAGGACCTTCTGGATCGGATTGCTGTACCTCGCGATCGGCATTCCGCTGTGCATGGTACTCATCGGCATCCCGGTTCTTGGTTGGTGGCTCCTGTGGTCGCTGATCCGCATCATCAAGGGCATCATGTCGGTCAACGAGTACAAGCCGATCGTTAATCCCAGGTCCTGGCTGTTCGGATAATCCATCCGGCGGGGTGCTGTGGGTCATCAACGGACCTGACGGCCCCGAATTTCGACTTCCGCTCTTCTCCCGAAAGCGGACTCAAGTCGGACATCGGGCCATGTCCATTTCGTGCCAACAGCCGAAATGCACGACCGGGATCAGGACGCTGAGACCGTGCTCGCGGCCTTGCGGATGACATCGAGGACCACGTCTGGCTTCGATAGCATGGGAACGTGAGATGACGTGACTTCGGTCGTGGCGGCTTTCATCCGTTTCGAGACAAAATGTTGCAGATCCGGGGGAACCGTCTGGTCCTGGGTGGCGAGGACATACCAGCTCGGCTTGGCGTTCCACGCTGTGCCCTCTACCTTTTGGTTGAAGAGGTCTGCCACCGGCGCCGCCTGCGTCGCATACACCAGCTTTTGTTCCGCCTCGGGCAGATCTCCCGCGAAGTGTTTGACGCCGCTTTGTTTGAGCCAGATGCGCCCTTCCGGCACATCGAGGTGGTCGAACACGGGAGACGTCGGAAACTTGCCAAGCAGGCTCTGAGAGGTTTCGTCGGCATCCGGCGCGAGGGCCGCGATATAGACGAGCGCGACTACCCGCGAATCGGTCCCAGCGTGCGTGATCAGTGTTCCGCCATAGGAATGACCGACGAGGATCGCCGGGCTGGGGACCCGAGCAAGGCATGCCTTCACGGCGGCGACGTCGGTCGCGAGGGAATCGAGGCCGTGCTGACTGGCCATCACGTCATGACCCTCGGCTTGGAGCGTCGGGATCAGCTTGCTGAAGCATGATCCATCAGCCCAGAGGCCATGCGCGAAAACGATGCTTGGTTTGGTCACGATAGTCTCCGTTGTCTGTGTGAACGTGAGTTGATTTGATCGCGATACGTAGCCTGAAGCAGGTGAGCTTCATGTCTATCGCGTCATCAATACAGCCAACAGAGGGCGGCAACGATAATCGGGCGAAAGTGAAAAATGACGGGTCGGGGCATCAGCCCAAATACATTTGTAGCCGTTCAGCCTCTCAAAAGCGAAAGGCTGCGGCAAGGGAAGTCAGCTACGGGTCATTCGCGTTGTTCTCGCCGTAGGCCAGCCACTTCCGGTTCACCCCGATAAACAGACTTCTTCAGATTCGGTTGGCATGTCTCAAACGTGCCAACATTTGGCTGCGTGCTAATGAGTCCG
>WNGI01002091.1_pt1 | contig 17060 bp, 16 predicted proteins | sample 5400621 | NCBI WGS metagenome assembly WNGI01 (sample SAMN13153374, study PRJNA577476) | soil metagenome | isolation source: 20 cm soil or saprolite under Garry oak tree replicate 1 | place: USA:California | collected 2016-06-15 | reverse complement strand
CGAGGAAAAAGTCGAGCGCCATGAGCGCGACGATGAGAAGCGAAGGCAGGAGGACCGCCGCGATGCGCAGCCGCCGTGAGTAGGTTCCGCGCGTGTCGCGGACCTTGGAGTCGCTCACCGGCCGATTATCGGAGGAGACGTGCAAGAAGAGCGGATCTCTCCGCTCTTCCTGGCGAAACGTCGAGTGTGGGTCACGCGGTGGACGGAACGCGAGCTGGTGTCGGGTACACGGGCTTCTCTGTTGGCGGGACCTTCCAGGGTGTTCCGAGGCGCGGCATGAGGAATCGGTCGAGGCCGATGTGCCCCGCTGTCTTCCAGGCGAGGACCAGCAGGAAGCCCAGCAGGAGCATGACCGGGTTTGTACTGGCGCTGCCGGCGAGCATGAAGTTCAGGTTCATGAATGCGCCGCCGACGGCCGCGACGCCGACGAACGCACCGAAGATGAGTCCGAGGCCGACCGCGGTCTCACCGAACGCGATCACCTTTCCCATGACCACCTCAGCGTGGCTGTCGATGAGGAACTGGATGAAGCCGCGGTACCAGTCGTAGGTGATGACCGGCTTGGCTGGTGCCGCGGGGATCGCGGCGATCCGGTTCCAGAAGGCGAGGATCCCGGCGCCGTCGTAGATGTAGTTCGTCGTCGCTCCTACGTCCTGGATCTTGTGCAGTCCAGCGTCGAGCCAGGCCCAGCCGACGTAGATGCGGACGAGGAGCCAGACCGGCGCCATCCGCGTGTCCGAGAACAGGAAGCGTGCCAGTGGTGGGTCAGCGATGACCGTGCTCTTCGTGATCCGGGTGCTCGACATTTCTTTCAAGACCTCCGTGTTGCTGCGTCAACTTTGCCGTCCGTCCATTCGGCGAGACAGGGCCGCGCGGACCAAAAGAGGCGGTCGAGTGGTCCCGGCGAACAGGTGACCTTCGGCCCTATTTAGCCCGGGTGGGGCGACGGACCATGGGTCCACCGTGCAGATCGACTCGCTGTTCCTCGTTCTGGTGAGCGCCGGCGTCGTGCTGGCCGCGCTCGCAGCGATCCTCGTCGGGATGCTGACCGCGCACCTCTTTTTCCACGCCAGTCGAGGTGGGCGCGAATAGGTCAGGATGTCCGCGTGCTGACCCTATCCGTCCCCCTCTGGGAGCTCATCCTGCGTACGGCGGTCGTCTACGCCGCGGTGCTCACTTTGCTACGCCTTGCTGGTAAGCGTGAGCTCGGCCAGATGACCGCGGCGGATCTCGTCGTGATCCTGATCATCGCCAACGCGGTCCAGAACTCGATGAACGGTGGAGACGTCTCTCTCATCGGAGGCATCATCTCGGCGGCGACGCTGGTCGGCCTGAATGTCGCGCTCAGCCGCTTCGGCCGCGATATCCCGATCCTCGGCCGGCTTGTCTCCGACGAGCGAACGCTCTTGGTCCAGGATGGCCGGCCGATCATGGAAAACCTGGAGCGCGAGCACGTCGACCTCGAGGAGATCGAGATGGCCGCTCGCGAACACGGCATCGCCGACGTGAGCAAAGTAGCCGCAGCCGTGCTGGAGATCGACGGGTCCATCAGCATCATCCCCAAAGAGGGCGGCGCGTACCACCGGACACGTCGCCACTTCCGTCAGGTGGGCAGGCGCCCCTAGCGCACGTACTCAGAGCGGAACAGCTCGAAGGTCGCGTAGAAGGCGTCCGGCGTCTGCCCGAACGCGGACGCGAAGGCCGCAGGCCAGGACTCGCCGCGGCCAACGCGGCTGCAGAAGTCGCGCAGGGGCAGCGGTCCGTTCCGCGCGAGCATCCGATCGACAGCGAGATATCCCACGGCGAACGGATTCGCGTCCGACGGCCACGACGTCTCGAGGGAGCGCAGCGTCACGTAGCGCGCGTTCCGCAGCTGCCGCTTCGTGAAGACATCCATGTTCGGAGCGGGGATGAGCCCGGCGTCGACGAGCGAGCGGTACGCGAGCGACTCGGCCATACCCTCCGAGATCCAGCGCGGACCGAGCATGCAGGCGCTGCCGCCCAGCTCGTATTGCCAGAGGTGGATGTATTCATGCGCAGCCAGCTCTTTCCGCTCGGTGCTCGGCGTCCAGGTATCGGGCGCGGCCGCAGGCGGCGACGACCAGGCGAGGTTGGACGTGACGATCTCGAACGACGGGCCGACGGTGAGGCAGCAGAAGCGCTCGGTGCCGTCGCCGACACGGACGTTCACCGTCACCGCGTTCCCGCGATCGCCGCCGGCGCTCGTGGCAAGATACGCGCCCGCGTGCGCGACGCCCTCATGCACCTCGGCGATGTCGGATGCCGCGACGCCGTCGCCGATCGCGTACGTGACACCGGATGGTGACGGTGGCGTCGGTCGCGGCGCCGAGCCGTCCGCGCTCAGCACCGTGACGATCCAGAAGACGCCGTAGTCCTCCATCCAGGTCGCGCCTTCGATCAGCGGACGGATGCCGAGGCGGTACGTGCCCGGCAGGGGCGGCGCCTGCACGCTGAACTGGAACCATGCGATCTGACCCGGACCGACGTAGGCGGCGGGCTGCACGCTGGCGCGGTTGAAGCGCGGCCATCCGGTCGCGGGCGAGCCACGCGCACCATCGCCGCCGAGGATGCTCGGCTGATCCTGGCCGGGCTCGGAGTTCCATGTCCCGAGGTACGCGACCTCACCCAAACGCCCGCTGATCCAGCCGCGCGAGCCCGAGTTGAAATAGGCGACCGTCGCGGTCGCGCGCTCGCCGGCGCAGAGGCTCATGTATCCCGACTGGCCGTACCACGACGCGTGGAACCCGGCGATGCCGCTCGGCACGCGCGCGGGTGGTGCGATGCCCGGACCGATCGAGCCGACGCACGTCGCGTTCGCCGGCGCGAGCGCGGGCGCCGACGCGGGCGCCGCAGCAGCGAGAGACGCGATGAGCACGAGCACGCCGACGACTGCTCCCATCACCAGACCAACTCTGCGCTTTGCGTGCCGTGACGGGAACGCCGCGCCGGTGACCGCGATACGCTGACAGGCGTGCCCGATGCGCCGCCGCGCGCCGTGTTGAGTCCGGCGTTCCGCCTCGTCTTCCGGCTCGAGATCGCCAATCGCCCCGGCATGTTCGCGCACGTTGCGACCGTCGTCGGCGAGCGCGGCTGCAGCCTTGGCGCGATCGATCTCGTCGAGGCCACCCCGGCGGTCCACGTTCGCGACGTGACGGTGGACTGCCCCGACGAGGCCATCGGGGCGCAGCTCCAGGATGATCTGCGCCGGATCGACGGCGTTCGCGTCCGCAACGTGTCCGACCGCGCGTTCCTGATGCACCTCGGCGGCAAGATCGAGACGAAGGGTCGGGTGAGCGTCCGCACGCGCGACGACCTGTCGCTGGTATACACGCCGGGCGTCGCGCGCATCTCTCGCGCGATCGCCGAGGATCCGGACAAGGTCTGGCGGCTCACGATCCGGCAGAACAGCGTCGCGGTCGTCACCGACGGGTCAGCGGTGCTCGGACTCGGCAACATCGGGCCGGAGGCCGCGCTGCCGGTGATGGAGGGGAAGGCCCTGCTCTTCGCGGACCTCGCGGCTATCACGGCGTTCCCGCTGTGCCTCGCGACGCACGACCCCGACGAGATCGTTCGCACCGTGGAGAACGTTGCGCCAGTGTTCGGAGGCATCAATCTCGAGGACATCGCGGCGCCGGCGTGCTTCGTCGTCGAGCGCAAGTTGCGCGAACGTCTCGACATCCCGGTCTTCCACGACGACCAGCACGGCACGGCGATCGTCGTTCTCGCGGGGTTACGGAATGCCGCGGCCGTTGTGGCGCGCGAGCTCGCCGATCTGCGCATCGTGATCGCGGGCGCTGGCGCCGCGGGGATCGCGACGGCACGGCTGCTGCGCCTTGCCGGCGTGCGCGACATCATGCTATGCGACCGCCACGGCATCGTGCATGGCAAGCGCGATGATCTGAACGAGGAGAAGCGCGATGTCGTGCGAGTGCTCGGGACCGAGCGCCGCGGGTCGCTCGAGGACGCGCTCGCCGGCGCGAACGTCTTCATCGGACTCTCTGGTCCGAGGATCCTGTCGCATGCGGCGCTGCGCACGATGGGGCGACCACGCATCGTGTTCGCGCTCGCGAACCCTGATCCCGAGATCGACCCGCTCGACGCCGCGCCCGACGTGGACGTGCTCGCGACCGGACGCAGCGACTATCCGAATCAGGTGAACAACGTGCTCGCGTTCCCTGGTGTATTCCGCGGACTTCTCGACGCCCGCGCTCGCGGCGTATCGGCGGAGGTCGAGCTCGCCGCGGCGAAGGCGCTCGCCGCGACCGTCCCGCCGCAGGTGCGTTCGGCCGAGTACATCCTGCCGTCGGTGTTCGACCGCGATGTCGTGCCGGCGGTCGCGAAGGCCGTCGCCGCCGCGACGCGCGATGCCGGCCTCGCGCGGAAAACGACGACAGCGGAGGTGTAAGGGGTGCTCATCCGTCGTCACGACGAGCCGCTGAGCGATGCCGAGTGGCGCGCGTTCCTCGCCGACCACGATTTCGGCGAGCTCATCGCGCCTGGTGCTGGCCGCGATCTCCCGATCGTGGTGCCGACGCACTTCATCTATGACGGCGACAAGACCGTGCTCCTTCACCTTGCGAGACCCAATCCGGTCTGGGAAGCGCTGGCCGAGCGCCCGCGTGCGCTGCTCTCCGTCTTCGGTGCCTACACCTTCATCCCGGGTCACTGGAACCAGGACGAGTACGGCGTCCCGACCTCGTACTACGCGGCGGTACAGCTCGCGTGCGACGTGGAGATCGTCGACGAGCCGGCCGGCATCGCAGCGATCCTCGAGCGCCAGCTCGCGCATTTCCAGCCCGAAGGAAAGCACGCGCCGGTCGAGCCCGGCGACAATCCGTATGGCAAGCTGCTCGGATCCATCCGCGGCATCCGTCTCTCCGTCACCGACGTGCGCGCGAAGTTCAAGTTCGGCGCGAACCGCACGGTCGAGCATCGCGAGGCCGTTGCCGCGAAGCTCGCCGAGCGCGATCGGCCGCTCGACGTCGAAGCCCGCACGAACCTCGTGCGCCGGCTCGGGCGGCGCTGATGCTCGACCCGCTCTTCGTCACCGGACTCGCCGTCCTGGCGCTGCTGACGATCTCACCGGGCGCGGACATGGCGCTCGTCGCGAAGATCACGCTCGAGCGCGGCCGGCGGGCGGCGCTACTCGCGACGCTCGGCATCTGCTCCGGCCTGCTCGTGCATGCGACCGCGTCAGCCCTGGGGCTGTCGGTGATCCTCGCGACATCGGCGGAGGCATTCACGATCGTGAAGATCGCCGGCGCGGCGTACCTCACCTATCTCGGGCTCCAGGCGCTTCGCAGCTCGTTCCGTCACGACACGTCCGAGACGCCCTCGCCGCGGCGCGGCGCGAATCCGTATCTGCAGGGCGTGTTCAGCAACGTGCTGAACCCGAAGGTCGCGGTCTTCTACCTGACCTTCCTGCCCCAGTTCATGTCACCCGGGGACAACGTGCTCGTACGGTCGCTCGCGTTCGCGGTCGCGCACGGCGTCATGGGGATCGCGTGGCTCTCGGCGTACGCGTACGCGCTCACGCGCATCAGCGCTCTGCTCGGCGGCGCCGGCGTGCGGCGCTGGCTGGAGCGCGTTACCGGCGGCGTGTTGATCGCGCTGGGCGCGCGCCTCGCTTTGGAGCGGCGCTAGCTGCGCGCTAGGCGTCGCGCCGCGTCGGCGGGATGACCCCCATGCGGCCGGCGCGGTAATCGGCGATGGCCTGGATGATCTCCTCGCGGGTGTTCATCACGAACGGTCCGTAGAACGCGATCGTCTCGCGGATCGGACGACCGCCGAGCAGCAGGATCTCGAGACGCGGCGCGCGGCTCGTCTGCTGCTCGTCCGCCGCGATCGCGAGAGCATCGCCGGGCCCGAAGATCGCGAGCTGGCCTTCATGGAGCGCGACGCGTCCGATGCCCGCGGTGCCGCGACCGGAAAGGACGTACGCGAGCGCGTTGAACTCGCTGGGCCATGGCAGCTCGAGCCGCGCGCCCGGCGCGATGCTCGCGTGTGCGTACACGATCGGCGTGTGCGTGCGGCCCGGACCGGCGTGACCGCCGAGATCGCCGGCGATGACGCGGACGAGCGATGCGCCGTCGTGCGACGAGAGGAGGAGCACGTCGCTCCCGCGGATGTCCTGGTAGCGCGGCGGGCTCCACTTCTTGTCGGCGGGCAGGTTCACCCACAGCTGCGTGCCGTGGAAGAGGCCTCCGCGCACGAGCAGCTCGTGCGTCGGCATCTCGGAGTGGACGATGCCGGCGCCCGCGGTCATCCACTGCGTCGCGCCGTCGGTGATCACGCCGCCGCCGCCGGTCGAGTCCTTGTGCTCGATCGCGCCGTCCATGATGTAGGTCACCGTCTCGAAGCCGCGGTGCGGATGATCCGGCGCGCCCTTCGCCTCACCCGGCGAGTACTCGACCGCGCCGAGGTGATCGAGAAGCAGGAACGGGTCGGTGAGATTCGGGTCGATCCCGGGGAAGGGCCGGCGAACCTGGAAGCCCTCGCCTTCCAGCGTGACCGTCGCGTCGACGACGCCCAGCACCGGTCGCACCGCGGCGGCGAGGTCGGGCCGCTCGATACGGGGTAGCGCAAGGGTCTCAGCTTCGACGGCGGGCATCGCCTACTGCAACTACCCGAGGGCCACCGTTGTTCCGCGACTCAGGAGGCCTTCGGTCTGAACGCGGCCCATGCCAGGATGCCCGAAACGAAGAGCAACACGCTCCCGATCGCGGCCCACACGATCTGCCCGGTCATGAACGACCCCGGAAGCATGCCGATGCCCTGAAGGATCCAAACGATGCCTGTGAGCCCGCAGAGGATCGCAAGCACGATGAGGCGGCTCCGGCGCACGAACGCACAATAGACTTGTCACATGTCCCCTTTCCGCGGCCCTACCTAGCCATGCGCCGGACCGACATCCGCAACATCGCGATCATCGCGCACGTCGACCACGGGAAGACGACGCTGGTCGACGCCATGCTCCGGCAGAGCCATATCTTCCGCGACAACCAGCAGGTCGCCGAGCGTGTCATGGACTCGAACGCGCTCGAGCGCGAGCGCGGCATCACCATCATGGCGAAGAACACCGCGGTCATGTATCGCGGAACGAAGATCAACATCGTCGACACGCCCGGCCACGCCGATTTCGGCGGCGAGGTCGAACGGGTCATGAACATGGTCGACGGCGTGCTTCTTCTCGTCGACGCGGTCGATGGGCCGATGCCGCAGACGAAATTCGTGCTGCGCCAGGCGCTCCGGCGCGGCCACCGCGCGATCGTGGTCATCAACAAGATCGATCGTCCGAACGCGCGCCCGGTGCACGTGCTGAATGAGACGTTCGACCTGTTCCTCGACCTCGGTGCCGCGAACGAGCAGGCCGAGTTCGCGACGATCTACACCAACGCGATCACCGGCGCGGCCAGCACCGACCACCGCCACATCGGCACCACGCTCGAGCCGCTGTTCGACGCGATCGTCGAGAGCATCCCCGCGCCCGATGTGGACGCCGAGGCGCCGGCGCAGCTGCTCGTGACGACGACGACCTACGACGATTACAAGGGCAAGATCGCCGTCGGACGGCTCCAGAGCGGCGTGCTGAGGCGCGCGCAGCCGGTCATGCGCATCGACCACTTCGGCGCGCTCACGCCGGCGCGCGTCACGCAGCTCTTCACCTTCCAGGGTCTGGCGCGCGAAGAGGTCGAAGACGCGCGTGCCGGTGACATCGTCGCGGTCGCCGGTGTCCCCGACGTGGGCATCGGCGACACGATCGCGGACGCAGCGGACCCGCGGCCCCTTCCGCCCATTCGCGTCGAAGAGCCCACGCTGCGGATGACCTTCGCCGTGAACACCAGCCCCTTCTCGGGACGCGAGGGCACGCACGTCACCAGCCGCAAGCTGCGGGAGCGCCTCTACGCCGAGCTCGAGCGCGACGTGGCGCTGCGCGTGGCCGATACCGAGAGCCCCGACACGCTGGTGGTGAGCGGCCGCGGTGAGCTGCACCTCGCGATCCTCATCGAGACGCTGCGGCGCGAGGGCTATGAGTTCCAGGTGTCGCGCCCGGAGGTCATCTACAAGGAGGAGGGCGGCGAGCAGCTGGAGCCGTACGAGCAGCTCGAGGTCGAGGTCGCGCAGGACGTGCTCGGCACGGTGGTAGAGCTCGCGGGCCGGCGGCGCGGTGCTCTCGTCGACATGAAATACCGCGAGGATGGCAGCGCGCACTGTGTGTACAAGATCCCGACGCGCGGTCTGCTCGGATTCCGCCAGGCCTTCCTCACGAACACGCGTGGCAAGGGCGTGATGAACACGCTCTTCGCGGGGTACGGGCCCTACGCAGGCGCGATCGAGTCCCGCGATCTCGGGTCGCTCATCGCTTTCGAAGCAGGCACGACGACGATGTTCGGGCTGAACCAGGCGCAGGAGCGCGGCCAGCTCTTCATCGGGCCCGGCGTGGAGGTCTACGAGGGGATGGTCGTCGGCGAGCACATCCGCGACCGCGACCTCGAGGTGAATGTGGTGCGCAAGAAACACCTCACGAACATGCGAAGCAGCAATTCGGATATCGCCGCGAAGCTCGATGGACTCCGCGAGCTGTCGCTCGATGACGCGGTCGAATTCCTGGCCGATGACGAGCTGCTCGAGGTCACGCCGGCGGCGTATCGCATCCGCAAGCGTGTGCTCGCGAAGCAAGACCGTGATCGTCTCGCGGGCCAGCGCAAGAAGGCCGCAGCCGCCGTCTGAGAAGCCCGTCAGGCGCTACGATTTCGCCGGAATGAAGACCCGTCACGACGACGCGGCGCTCCTCGCCGAGGTCGAGCCGACGGTCGCGCGTCTGCTGGATCGCCACGTCGGCGTGGCGAAGGAGTGGTTCCCGCACGACTACATCCCATACAGCCTGGGGCGCGACTACGACAAGGAGCCCTGGACGCCGGACCAGCCCAGGCTCACCGGCGTCGCGCAGACGGCCTTCGAGGTGAACCTGCTCACCGAAGACAACCTGCCCTCATACCACCGCCTCATCTACAAGATCTTCAGCAAGGGCGACGGCGCGTGGAAGAACTGGGTCAACCGGTGGACCGCCGAAGAGGGCCGGCACGCGATCGTCATCCGCGATTACCTCGTCGTCACGCGGAACATCGATCCGGTCGCGCTCGAGCGTGGCCGGATGCAGAACGTGATGTCCGGCTACGACCACGACGTGAACGTGCTGCAGGGCCTCGCCTATACGTCGTTCCAGGAGCTCGCCACTCGCGTCTCGCACCAGAACACCGGCCGCTACTCGGACGACCCGGTGGCGGACAAGATCATGTCGCGCGTCGCGCTCGACGAGAACCTCCATATGGTCTTCTACCGCGACGCGCTGGCGGCGATGCTCGAGATCGCGCCGTCCGAAGTCGTCAGCGCGATCACGCGCGAGGTGCTCACCTTCGAGATGCCCGGCAGCGCGATCGCCGGATTCGTGCGCAAGGCGGCGCGGATGGCGGACGCGGGCATCTACGACCTCCGCATCCATCACGACGACATCCTGTGGCCGCTGCTCCGCTACTGGCGCATCTTCGAACGCACCGGTCTCGATGCCGAGGCCGAGCACGACCGCGACCGCCTTCACCGGTTCCTCGACAAGCTTGACGCGTCGGCGCGCATATACGAGGAGCGGCGCGCCGCCCGGCGCGAACGCGAAAGCAGCGCGGCCAAATAATTCCTGCGGCCCATCTGCGCTAGCCTCGCGGGTCCGTGACCTCTTCCACTCACGACGCACCGAGCTACGGGCGGCTGTTCGCGATCGCCGGATTCCCGCGCTTGGTCGCGAGCATGATGCTCGCGCGTACCGCCGGCCAGATGGTGTCGTTGGTCCTCGTCCTCTTCGCTTTGCAGCGTTACGGATCGGCAGAGATCGCAGGTGCGGTCACTTTCCTCAGCATCCTGCCCGGCCTTGTCGGCAGCCCCGTCGCCGGCGCTCTGCTCGACCGCCACGGCCGCACCCGACTCATGGTCCTAGATTACGTGATCGCAGGATGTTCGCTCGCGCTGATCGCGACGCTCGCCCTGGTGGACCTCCTTCCAGTGGCCGCGCTGCTGGCGATCGTGACCATCACCTCGCTCACCCAACCGCTGTCGAACACCGGCGTGCGGACGCTCTTCCCGCTGATCGTCCCGCGGCACCTGTGGGAGCGCGCGAACGCGATCGACAGCAACGGCTACGTCGTCGCGAGCATCGTCGGGCCGGCGCTCGCCGGCGCGCTCGTCGCGGCTTTCGGCGCCCCCGTTGCGCTCGTGTTCACCGCTTGCCTCTTCAGCGCAGCGGCCGTCGTTGCGCTCGGCCTGCGCGATCCTGCCACCAAGGGCGAGACCGGCCGGCTGTTGCCCGACGCGTGGCGTGGGCTCGCGTACGTGGCGCGCAACCGCACGCTGCGGGCGCTTGCGCTGGCCGTGTCGACGAGCAACCTCGGATGGGGCATGTTCTTCCTCGCGCTGCCGGTGCTCGTGCTCCAGCGCTTCGGCCGCGGGCCCGAATTCGTGGGTCTGCTCTTCGCGCTGCTGGGAATCTCCGGCTCGGTTGCCGTGCTGTTGATGGGTCGGGTGTCGACGCGCGGTCGGGAACGGCAATGGCTCGCGCTCGCGATGCTTGGCGAGGCGGCGGCGATCGCGATCGTCATGCTCTACCCCGACCCGCTGATCGTCGCGCTCGCGATGCTGGCTCTCGGCATCGCGACCGGTCCGTTCGACATCGTCCTGTTCACGCTGCGACAGCGCCGCACTGATCCGGCATGGCTCGGCCGCGCCTTCGCGGTGTCGATGGCCCTCAACTTCGTCGGATTCCCGATCGGCTCGGCCATCGCGGGCGCGGTCGTTCCGATCTCGATCCCGCTCGTGCTGCTCGCGGCGGTGACGTGCGAGACACTCGGCGCGGTCTTCGCGTTCGTCGGCGTTCCCGGCGAGGACGCGTTAGCGTGACGGCATGATCCCGCTCGCCCCGTTCGGCAGCACCGGTCATCGCAGCACGCGCACTCTGTTCGGCGCAGCGGCGCTCTCACGCGTGACGCAGGCGGTCGCGGACGGGGTGCTCGACCTGCTCCAGCGTTACGGCGTCAACCACATCGACACGGCGGCCAGCTACGGCGACGCCGAGCTGCGCGTCGCGCCCTGGATCAGAGGAGCCGGGCGTGATCGTTTCTTCGTCGCGACAAAGACCGGCCGGCGAACGTACGCCGAGGCTCGCGACGAGATCCGCCGCTCGCTCGAGCGGCTGGGCACGGATCACGTCGATCTCATCCAGCTGCACAACCTCGTGGACCAGGCCGAGTGGGACATGGCGTTCGCCCCCGACGGTGCGCTGCGCGCGGCGGTCGAGGCGCGCGATGCGGGTCTGGTGCGCTTCATCGGTGTGACCGGTCACGGTCTCCAGGCGCCGGCGCAGCACCGGCGGAGCCTGGAACGTTTCCCGTTCGATTCGGTGCTGTTCCCCTACAACTACGTTCAGCTGCAGGCGCCCGCCTACGCGCGCGACGTGGCGGCGCTCATTGCGCTCTGCGAGGAACGCGGCGCGGCGATGCAGACGATCAAGGCGATCACGCTCGGGCCGTGGCAGGCGGAACGGCCGAGCACGCCCACGACCTGGTACGAGCCGCTGCGCGACCAGCGCGACATCGATCTCGCAGTGCGCTGGGTGCTGAGCGATCCGAGAGTGTTCCTCAACACCGTCGGCGACGTCGGGCTGCTGCCGCTGGTCCTGGACGCCGCAGCGCGCGATGGCGTGCGGCCGCCGGACGCGGACATGGACGAGCTGCTGCTGCGCCGCGAGATGAGCCCGCTCTTCACGACCTAATCCTGCGACGCGTCGACGATCGCGACGACGCGGTCGAGGCCGCGCGGCGCATCGGGCGCGCCGTCGGGCGGCAAGAGGTAGAACCGCAGACCGGCGACGATCGCGCCGGCGTCGGCGACCGGATGATCGCCGACCATGAGCGTGTCGCGCGGCAGCGTGCCGAGCGCTTCGGAGGCGCGCAGGAAGATCCTGGGATCGGGCTTCTCGGCGCCGACCTCGAACGAGTGCGTGTACGCGTCGACCAGCTCGGCCAGGCCGTGCGCCGTGAAGATGGGTCGCAGGTCGCGCGGCACGTTGCTCACGATGCCGATCCTGACGCCGCGCGAACGCAGCGCCCGCAGCGTCGGAGCCGTGTCCGGATAGGGGATCCAGGCGCGCGGATCCATCACGCGTTCGTACAGCGTGCTCGCGATGTCGGGCACCGCACCGTTCGCGCGCTCGAAGAGCGCGGTCCACACCTCGCGGTGCGCGTCCGCTGACAGGTCGCGTCCCTTCGCGAGCTCCTCGGGCATCTTGCCCGCCACCCACAGCTCATCCCAAAGCGCGCGCGCTTTGGTGGCCTCGATGTGCACGCCGCGCTCCGCAGCCGCCGCCACGATCACGCTGCCCGCATCCGGTGGCGAGAAGAGCGTGTCGCCCCAATCGAAGAGCACGCCGCGGATCGGAGTCACCCGCGCGATTCTGACGGACCGGAGCGTTCCATCGCAGAATGCGTCGCGATGCGTGTCGCCATCCTCGGCGTTGGGCGTCTCGGCGCGTTCCACGCGAAGGTCCTCAGCGAAACGAAGGACGTGGACGAGCTACGCGTCTACGACGCGGACGGCGCTCGCGCCAAAGACGTCGCCACGACACTGCGCGTTCGGGCCGCCGCCTCGATCGACGAGGCGCTCGCGGGTGTCGATACCGCGGTCATCGTGACCCCGACCAACACGCACGCGTCGTTGATCAAGCGCTGCCTCGACGCGCGGATCGCGACGTTCTGCGAGAAGCCGATCGCGATCGGCATCCCCGAGACACGCGACATCGTCGCGCACGTCGAGCGCGCGAGGGGAAAGCTGCAGATCGGCTTTCAACGCCGCTTCGACGCGGGATACCTGAGGGCGCGCGATGACATCCGGGCCGGAAAGATCGGTGACGTGTTCTCCTTCGTCATGGTCAGCTGCGATCGCCTGCCGCCGCCCGACGCGTACGTCGCGACCTCGGGCGGCCAGTTCAAGGATCAGCTCATCCACGACTTCGACATCACGCGCTGGCTCTTCGGCCAGGAAGCGGTGGAGGTGACCGCGACCGGCTCGACGCTCGGCTTCCCCCAGTACGAGGCGATGGGAGACGTCGGCACGTCGGTGGTGCTGATCCGCCTCTCCGGCGGCTCGCTCGGGCTCATCACCGGGCTGCGCCACAACGAAGCGGGGTACGACATCCACGTCGAGATCCATGGCGCGAAGGACACGCTCGCGATCGGCGTCGATCCGCGGACGCCCTGGCGCTCGGTCGAGGCCGACGCGCCGGCGCTCGCGGGGCCGCCCTACCCGACGTTCTTCGTGCGCTTCGACGGCGCCTACCGCGCGGAGCTCGCCGAGTTCCTGCGCTTCGCGCGCGGCGAGGCCGCGAACGCCTGCACTGCGGCGGACGCCCTCGAGGCGCTGCGGATCGCCGAGGCCGCGGGCCGCTCCTATCGCGAGCGGCGGACCGTGAAGCTCACCGAGATCACTTGACCGTCAGAGTCACCTTCATCGGGAGCGGGAACGCGTTCGCGGACGGCGGCCGCTCGCATGCCTGCATCCACGTGAGCGCTCCCGGTGTCTCGCTGCTGCTCGACTGCGGCGGTTCGGCCCTGCCCGCGATAAAGCGCGAGATCGATCCGGAAGCGATCGACGCGATCGCGATCAGCCACCTGCACGGCGACCACTTCGGCGGTATCCCGTATCTCGTCATCGAGCAACATTTCGCGGGGCGGACCGCGCCGCTCGCGATCGCGGGTCCGCGGGCGCTTGTCCAGCGGCTGCGCGCCGCCGAGTCAGCGCTCTACCCCGATTTCTTCCGTAAGACGAAGCTCGCATTCCGGGTCGAGGAGACGGTGCTCGGCGCGAACGAGGTCGAGCTCGGGGGCGCGCTCGTGAGCGCGCTGCCGGTGAAGCACGTGGCCGAGTCGGATCCACACGGTCTGCGGGTGCGCGTGGGTGACAAGCTCGTCGCGTATTCGGGCGACGCGATCTGGAGCGAGGAGCTGGCCCGCGTCGCGCACGGTGCCGATATCTTCATCTGCGACGCGTCGTTCTTCGATACCGACGACCCGTCGCACATCTCGTATCGCACGCTCATGTCGCACCGTGCCGAGCTCGAGTGCAAACGCATCGTGCTCACGCATCTCGGCGCGGAAACCCTCGCGCGGATCGGCGAGCTGGAGCTCGAACACGCTGTGGATGGGACGACGGTCGAGGTCTAGCGCAGGTCGCCGGCGTCGCCGGTGTTCAGCGCGCGGTCAGCGTGTGGTCAGCGACACCCCCTACTTAGGTCACCCGCCCGGTACGAGCCGATTTGTCCACGTAACCGGCCATCGTGGCGCCGCCGTTAATGCGGCGAGACCGAGCAGGTCGGCGGTCGCTCGCGTGAAAGGAGAGCGGCGAGCCACGTTCCGACCCGCGGTCGCCACGGCGGGGGGAAGGGGCGGGAGGTTGTCATGCGTCAATGGAAACTCTGTACCGCCCTCGCACTGCTCTTCTCGATCATCATCCTCGCGGTCAATGCGACCCCCGCATCCGCGACCTCGTTCCTCATCCGCACGCTCGACGGCCGCGGGAACAATCCGCTCCACGCCGATTGGGGACGCGCGAACACGCTCTACCAGCGTGTCGGGGCGCCCAATTACGCCGACGGCGTCGGCGCCATCGTCGGCGGTCCATCGGCGCGGTACGTGAGCAACCGCGTGTTCAACGACATCGGCCAGAACATCTTCTCCGAGAACGCGCTGACCCAGTGGGCCTGGGTCTGGGGCCAGTTCATGGACCACGACTTCGGTCTTCGCGACGAAACGCCCGGCGCAAGCGTGCCACTCGCCTTCAACGCGAACGATCCACTCGAGACGTTCACGAATGACTTCGCGCAGATGTCGTTCACACGCACGCCGGCGGCCCCCGGGACGGGGACCGCGACGGCACGTCAGCACGTCAACACGCTCAGCAGCTTCATCGACGGCTCTGGTGTCTACGGCGTCACGCCGGCGCGCCTCGAGTGGCTCCGCGTCGGCCCGGTCGACAACGACCTGAGCAACAACGGCGCACGCCTGATGCTCACGCCGGATGGCTATCTGCCGCTCGTCACCGCGCGCGGCGACGCCGCATCGGCGCCCGCCATGGACCTCATGGGTCCGCTCGCCGGGGCACCCAACGATGCCGTTGTCGCGGGTGACGTCCGCGCCAACGAGAACATCGCGCTCACGGCCTTGCACACGCTGTTCGCTCGCGAACACAATCGCATCGTCGCGGCGCTTCCCGGTTTCCTGTCCGCGGAAGAGAGGTTCCAGATCGCTCGGCGCGTCGTCGGCGCGGAGCTCCAGTACATCACCTACACGCAGTTCCTACCGGCGGTCGGGCTCCGCCTGAGCCCCTATGCCGGGTACGAGCACACGGTGAACCCCGGTCTGTCGAACGAATTCGCCGTGGTCGGTTACCGCGCACACAGCATGATCCACGGAGAGTTCGATGTGGCCGCGGCAGCCGGGACGTACACGAGCACGCAGCTCGCGGCGTTCGCGGCACGCGGCATCGCGGTCACGCAGACGGCCGACGAGGTCCAGCTGAACGTCCCGCTCAACGCGGCGTTCGGGGCACCCGACCTGCTGCGGCAGCTCGGCCTCGGCACCACGCTCGAAAGCCTGGGCGAGCGTCAATACCAGAACGACGAGCAGATGGACAACTCGCTGCGCAGCGTCCTCTTTCAGGTCCCGAAGCCCGGGATACCCGACCCGGCCGTGTGCGGCGAACCGGTCGACCATCCCGAGTGCTTCAAGGGCGTCACGGACCTCGGCGCGATCGACATCGCTCGCGGCCGTGACCACGGCATGCCGACGTACAACGACATGCGGCGCGCATACGGCCTCGCGCCAAAGACCTCGTTCACGGACATCACCGGTGAGGCCACGCAGGGCTTTCCCAGCGACCCGCTGATCAACGCCGGCGATCCGATCAACGATCCCAACATCCTCGACTTCGTCCGCCTCCTCGACGACAACGGGAACGTCATCCCCTTCGGCAGTCCTGCGGCGAGCGAGAGCGCGGTCGTCGGCGTTCGCCGCACCACCCTGGCGGCACGCCTCAAGGCTGTATACGGGAACGTCGACACGCTGGACGCCTTCGTGGGCATGGTGGCCGAGCGCCACGTCAGTGGAGCGGAGTTCGGAGAGCTCCAGCTCGCGATGTGGAAGAAGCAGTTCGAGGCGCTACGCGACGGCGACCGCTTCTTCTACCAGAACGACCCGATCCTCCGAGTCATCGACCTTCGTTTCGGCATCGACTACCGGCACACACTCTCGGAGATCGTCAAGCTCAACACCGGCGTCACCGTTCCAGCGAACGTCTTCAAGTTCGCGGGCAACTGAGCGACGGGGGAGGGGGCGCAGCGTGCGCTCCCTCCTCGCTCCTTCCGGACGAAGCTCGTCACTCCGCGATGACGTGGATGCGCTCGGGCTTCACGGCGACCGTCACCGGACCGTCGAAGTCGGCGGCCGCGCCGGGATCGGGTTGATCCACGATCCACTCGCGACCGTCGACCGTCACCCAGTAGCGCATGAGGTCGCCGAGGAACGCCCGCCGCGCGACGATGCCGGGGAGGCGGAAGCCGTCGGGATCCGCGGTCGGCGGACGGAGCGCGAGGGCCTCGGGCCGCACGCAGAGGCGCACCTCGCGTCCGGCGGCGAGCGCGAGCCCGCTCGGACGCCGCACGGTGACCGTCCGCTCGCCGAACGCGACCACGACCTCGTCGCCACGCACCTCACGCACCGTACCGGGAACGAGATTCACCGCGCCGACGAAGTCCGCGAGGAACGAGGTGCGCGGGTGGTAGTAGATCTCCCACGGGGTACCGGCCTGCTCGACCTTGCCCGCGTTCATCACCGCGATCCAGTCCGAGAGCGACAGCGCCTCGTCCTGGTCGTGCGTGACGTACACGAACGTCATGCCCAGCCGCTGCTGCAGTGCGCGGAGCTCCCAGCGCAGCTGCACGCGAA
>WNGI01009826.1_pt1 | contig 17063 bp, 10 predicted proteins | sample 5400621 | NCBI WGS metagenome assembly WNGI01 (sample SAMN13153374, study PRJNA577476) | soil metagenome | isolation source: 20 cm soil or saprolite under Garry oak tree replicate 1 | place: USA:California | collected 2016-06-15 | reverse complement strand
ATTTGCCGCCATAAGTGCACGCCGAACTGTCGCGCCATACGTGACGACGGTGACGTCGGTTCCTTCGCGCACCACCTTCGCTTTGCCGAAGGGGATCATGAAGTTCGGCCCGGGATACGCCGATTTGTTGTACGTCTGCCGGTAGAGGTGCTTGTGCTCGAGGAAGAGCACCGGATCGTCGCACCTGATGGCCGTCCGCAGGAGCCCATTGGCATCGAGCGCCGTCGCCGGACACACGACGCGCAGTCCCGGACAGTGCGTGAAGATCGAGGCTCCCGTCTGCGAGTGATAGATCGCGCCGCGGATATACCCGCCGTACGTAGTCCTCACAACGACCGGAGCCGAGAAGTTGTTGTTGGACCGCCAGCGCATGGTCGCCAGCTCGTTCCGCAGCTGCATGTAAGCGGGCCAGATGTAATCGAAGAACTGAATCTCGACCACCGGTTTGAATCCGCGCAGAGCCAGACCGATCGCGCGGCCGATAATGTTGGCTTCCGCCAGCGGGGAGTTGTAAACGCGCGTGCTTCCGAATTCCTTCTGGAGACCCCGCGTAACCGTGAACACGCCGCCTTTTCCCTTGACCTTGTCGAGGTATTGGTCTCTCGACGCATCAGCGACGTCCTGGCCGAAGACGAGGATCTTCGGGTCGCGTCGCATCTCATCCCTCATGCAGGAGTTGAGCAGATCGACCATCGTCGTCGGCTCACCCGAGAACTGCGGATCATCCTCGGTGTCGAACTGCTCGCTGGTGGGATCGACGTCGGGTGAGTAAACGCCGAAGTAGACTGTTTCCGGGCCCGGCTGGGGCTGGGCGAGAGCATCGTCGGTCGCCGCCAGAACGATCGCATCCACCTCGTCCCGTAGCTGCTTCAGGTCTTCGTCCGTCGCGTGACCTTCGCTGATAAGCCACTTCGGGAATTGCTTTACTGGATCGCGCGCGGCATCCAAGTCGCGCTCGGTGGGCGGACGGTATTTCGTCTCGTCATCCGACAGGGAATGGGAGTACGGACGAATGACTCGCGCGTGCACGAGTGCCGGCCCTTTTCGCTGTCTCGCGTAGTCGACGGCGCGCTGCATGGTGTCGTAGCTGGCGAGCAGATCGCAGCCGTCCACCTCTTCGACCATAAGATCGGGAAATGAGCGAACCAGCTTGGAAATGCTGCCGCCGGCGGTATTCACCTCGACCGGAACCGAGATCGCGTAGCCATTATCCTCGACGAGGTAGACCACGGGCAGCTTGAGATTCGTAGCGGTGTTCAGGGACTCCCAGAATTCGCCTTCACTGGTCGTACCCTCACCGGTTGTGATGAGCACGACCTCGTCTTTCTGGAATCCCTCCGTGATGCCGAGCAGCTTCGCGCGGAGCAATGCCTCCCCGGACCCGACGCCCTGAAGGAACTGGGTGCCTGTGGGCGAAGAAGCGGACACTATGTTGTACGCTTTATGTCCCCAGTGGCTGGGCATCTGACGACCGCCCGAAGCGGGATCTATCGCTGCCCCCACGGCCTCATAAAGCATTTCGGCCGGAGTCACACCGAGCTCGAGACAGAGGGCTCGATCACGATAGTATAGGTAAAACCAATCGTACGCCGGCTTCAGGACCATTCCTGCCGCGGTGAGAATCGCCTCGTGGCCCGCGCCCGAGATCTGGAAGAAGATCTTGTTCTGGTTCTTGAGCTGGACTTCCTTGTCGTCTAACCGCCGCGACAGCAGCATGTTGCGATAGGCGCCAACGAGCTGCTCGGGCGAGAGGCGGGCGCTTGGTGATCCTGTGGATTTACGCTCGGGGATAGTTCTGGTGGCCATTTCTCTCCAACGGGGCGGGTCGAGCTCTGTCCCCAAAAAATAGCAGATAGCGCGCCGAAGCGGCTATCTGCTGAGGCCACCTTTTGGCTGGCCGGATTCATGCCGAATCGTGAGGACTCTCTTAGTGGAGACAGCGCGCGATGAGCCGATGTGTTCGCCTTTTAGCGATGGCTACAGTTCTGGTTGCGTGCTCGCAGGGAGCTCCCGGCGGCGCTCCGTCCGGCCCTGACGGAGACAAGATCGTGCTCACCGGTAACCAGAAAGCTGACTGGGCGCAGATCGTCGCAATCGAGAATGAGGCAAAGGCTCTCGTCAAAACCGACGGATGTTCGTCGGCCAGCGAATGCCGCACGGCTCCCGTTGGCTCGAAAGCGTGCGGGGGCCCACGGTATTATCTGGTCTATTGCTCTCGTACCACCGACTCCAGCGCGCTTTTTCGCAAGCTGGATGCGGTCGCCGCTGCCGAGCGCGAATACAACACGAGATACAACGTTGTGTCGACGTGCGAGTTCAGATCGCGACTCTCCGATCCCCGTGGAGCTGAGCAGCGCCACAGTGGGGAGCTTTCGCTTCCAGTGCGTTCCGGCGAGTCGCTTCCGAACGAGCTCGACCTTGTCTGCATCGAAGCCCCGCGCCACCAACGATGCTGGATTGTACCCGCTCAGCAGCCAGTTCAGAATCGTATCCGCCTCGGCGTAGCTGATTCCGAAATCTCCTTCGTCCGTCTGACCTTCGATCAGATCGGCCGACGCGGGTTTGCTTACGATCACGTCGGGAACGCCAAGGAATTTTGCGAGCTGCCAGACCTGCGTCTTGAATAGATCGCCGAGCGGATTGATCGGTGGCGAGTCATCGGCGTGCCAGGTAAAGTAGCCGAGCAATCTCTCGGTCTTGTTGCCGGTGCCGACTGGCAGCGCGTGAAACTTCGCCGACTGATCGAATAGCACGATCATCCTTTCCCGCGCCATCACGTTTCCGCGCCGCGGCGGATCGGCATCCGGCTCGCTCGCGAGGTAGCCGTCTACGGCCGGCGAGATGTCGATCAGCCGCGACTGAATCCCGAGCGCATCGATCACCAGCTGCGCATGGGCAAGCGAATCGGGATTCGAGGTCCGATACGGCATCCGCATCGCAATTACGTTCTCCTTTCCCAGCGCTTCGGCGGAAAGGTAGGCAGTCACTGCCGAGTCGACGCCGCCCGAAAGCCCGAGTACTGCTTTCTCGAATCCGCGGCGCTCGAATTCCTCTCGAAGGAAGGAGACGAGCCAACTGGCAGTAAGCTCCGGATCGATATCGAGCGGCGGCGGTCCCGAGCGAGACTCGGAAGCGCGCATCACGGCGATCGGCTCGCTGCCATTACGACTCGTGTCGGTGCCGGCGCCGCTCTTCGCGGTTTTCGTAGATCGTGCGATCGCCGGCGCGCGTGATATTTTTTTCGATCGCGTCGAGGCTCTGGCTGATTCCTCGCTCGGTCTTGCCTTGTCTCGTGCCGCGGGAGTGAGTGGCCCACCGGCGCTTGGCTCATCGTCGTAGCTCAAGACCAGCCGCTCGCCCGCCTGAATTCGATCGACCGTGCGCATCAGATGCGGCATCATCGTCTGCAGATCGGTGAGGAGTGGAGCGTCGGATCGTGCGCGAGTCAGATCGTGCGGATCGAGCGAAATCGTCATGATCGTCTCGTCCCACAATGGCGCGCGCGCGCGAATGTCTCCCTGCGGCCCGCAGATTATCGACCCGCCGGAAAACGTCTTTCCGCCCTCGGTGCCGACGAGATTAACGAGTGCCACGAATACCCCGTGCTCCTCCGCGATATCCCGGGCGAGACGCTCCCAGCGCTTCAGGTTCGCCGGGACGGAGCCCTCCTCCTCGCGCGGCCACAGTCCGCGCGCCGGGGAGGCGGAGACGATAAACACTATCGTCGCCCCATCGAGGGCGGCAACAGTTCCAGTCAGGCTGTGCCATGCATCTTCACAGATCAGCATGGCCGCGCGGCCCCACTCGGTATCGAACGCGCGAACCTCGAATCCGCGATCGACGAATCGTTCCTCGTCGAACATCCCATACGTCGGCAGGAAGAGCTTGCGATGGACGTGGCGGATCATCGGCTGGTCGCCTCCCAGCGTCACATAGAGCGCGCTATTATAGAAGGCGTTGTTCCACACCTCGTAGAACCCAATGCACACATCGAGAGTCCGCGGTGTAGTAACTGCGGAGGCGTACTGCGCCTGAAGGTCCCGGGCGAAGGCACCGGCTGTCAGGGCGACATCGCGCACACCCCCTTCGACGAAGTACCCGGTGAGAGCCGTTTCCGCAAAGACTGCCACATCGGGACGCGGCTCGAGCGAGTCGATTTGCGAAAAAACGCCGGCCAGGCGGGCGAGGTTTGTGACATAGTCGCCCTTTCGCGGCTTGAACTGAACTACGACGAGATGAATAGATCGATCCATCCATCTGAAGTTGTCATGGCGCAGAGGTACAATCAACCGCTGCGCGCGCTGGCACTGGCTGCGCTTTTGTTTACGCCCGCGCTGCTGGGCGCGCAGCAGCCGGGGACCAACGACACCGAGCCCTGGACGATCGTCCCGATGGGCCAGGCGTCTCTGGTTCTGGCGCGCGATGGGTCGCTCATCGGCGAGATCGGCAAGGAGATCCGCACCAGCGTATCGATCCGTACCCTGCCGAAGTATCTGCCGCAGGCGTTCGTTGCCGTGGAAGATCACCGCTTCTACCAGCACGACGGAGTCGATGTCGTCGGCATCGCCGGCGCCCTCAAGGACAACATCTTCGGCGAGCGCCGAGGCGCCAGCACGATAACCCAGCAGCTCGTGGGCAACATGCATCCCACGCTGATCGATCGCACCGACAGGAGCATCGGGCGGAAGCTGGCGGAGCAGTCAGCGGCGCGCGAGATGGAAAAGCACTACAACAAGGAGCAGATACTCGAAGCGTATCTGAACCAGATTGGATTCGGACACGGGTGGTACGGAGTCGAAAGCGCGGCGCGCCACTATTTCGGGAAGAGCGCATCGAAGCTGTCGCTGGCGGAGGCGGCCGCACTGGCGGCGATGCCCAAGGGGCCCGCGCTCTATGACCCGCTCAAGTATCCCGATCGCGTACGTCAGCGTCGCAATGTCGTGCTGTCTCTGATGGCGGGTCAGGGCTACATCTCCTCCGTGCAGGCGGCAGCGGCCCAAGCGGCTCCACTCGTCACGTTTCCGAATGGAGGATACTCCGCCTACTCACCCTGGTTTGTCGATGTCGTTCGCGTCCAGGCGACACGGGCCGGAATTCCGGTCAGTGAGGGTGGTTATCGGATTTACACGGGCCTCGATCCCATTCTTCAAAACGCCGCGATGAGCGCGCTGCTCGAGGAGACGGCTGCGGTAGAATCACAGCCCGACTACGCCCATCCCAAGTTCGTCAAGGGCGAGGACACACGCGCCAGCGGACGGACGACTACCAAGTACCTGCAGGGAATGGTAGTCGCTCTGGATCCAACCTCCGGGGATGTTCGCGCGCTTGTAGGTGGGCGGGACTATGGTGACTCGCATTTCGACCGCGCCGTCGACGGAATGCGTCAGCCCGGGTCCTCATTCAAGCCGATCGTCTATGCCGCGGCAATCGCCGACAGCATCACACCGAACACGATCTTTCAGGACACCGCGCTCGCGATCAACCTTCCAAACGGAACGGTCTATAGTCCAGAAAACTCCGACGGCCAGTACCTGGGTCCGCTGACACTTCGTGACGCGCTCGCGAAGTCTCGCAACGTCGTCGCCGTTCAGCTCGGACAGAAGCTGGGGATGGACTCGATCTCGAGTCTCGCGCATCGGATGGGTCTCAGCTCGAAGATCGCTCCGTTTCCCTCGAGCGCGATCGGCGCCTCGGTGGTGCAACCGCTCGATCTCGTGGCGGCCTACACGACCTTCGCGAACCTCGGCACGCCCGTTGAGCCACGATTCATCTATCGTATAGAAGACAGGAACCGAAAGGTGGTGCTGACCCGCGAAGTGAAGGCGCTTGCTCCGGCGCTCGACCCCCGAGTCACCTACGTCGTTCGCGACATGATGCGCGACGTCGTCGAGCGCGGCACGGCATCGAGCATTCGACGCTATCTGCCGGCATCGATTCCAGTCGCCGGAAAAACTGGAACGACGAACGACAACTCCGATGTGTGGTTCATCGGCCTCACCCCCGACCTCGTGGCGGGTGTCTGGCTTGGCTTTGACACGCCAACGTCCATCACTCCTGGTGCTGCCGGCGGATCGCTCGCGGCTCCGGTGTGGGGGAAGATGGTCGCTCGATACTACGCCGCCAAACCCGAGATCCTCACGTCGCGTGCGGCCGACCAGTGGACTCCACCGATCGGAGTGATATTTGGCGACGTCGATCGCGCGACGGGTGAGCTCGCGACTGACCAAACGCCAGCAGACCGCCGCTACACCGAGTACTTCGTGGAAGGGACGGAGCCCGCGCCCCTGAAGGCGGATCCGTGGAAATTGTTCGCCTGGGGGCCAATCATCTTCTGAAATCGCTCGGAATCAAGCGAGGTAGCAGAATCCGATTAGGAACACGATGAGAAAGAAAACGGGGAGCCACGTGATTGGCTCCCCGTCTCGTCTATCAACTGTTGCTCGTGGCCACCAGCCGCAAAGCTATCCGCCCTCGGCAGTTGCCTTCCGTTGGTGTTGAACTACGCGACTTCCGCCATCTCGAGGGGTCGCGCCTGCTCGCCTGCCTCGGCCGGCACGAGGGCGATCTTAAGCACCTCGCTCAGCGTTTCCACGGGGTGGAACTCGAGCGTCTTGCGAACCTCCTCGGGCACATCCTCGATGTCGGCTTCATTGCCCTTCGGGATGATGATGGTCTTGATACCGGCGCGATGCGCACCCAGCACTTTTTCCTTCAGACCACCAATCGGCAGCACCCGACCACGGAGCGTGATCTCGCCCGTCATCGCCACATCCTGCCGCACCGGACGGTCGGCCATCTCCGACACGAGCGCCGTTGCGATCGCGATTCCGGCTGATGGACCATCCTTTGGAATCGCGCCCGCGGGTACGTGAATGTGCGCTTCGATCGCGCCGAGCCTGTCGCGGGGGATTCCGAGAATGGCGGCGTTGTTCGTCGCGTACGTGAATGCCGCACGCGCCGACTCCTTCATCACGTCACCCAGCTGTCCGGTAAGAATCAGCGATACCGGTCCGCCGGGGCCAACCTGGCCCGATGAATCAGCTTCGCGACCGCCGTAGAAGCGTCTGATCGACGCCTCGACGAACATGATATCTCCGCCCATCGGCGTGTAGTACATGCCGGTTGCGATGCCGACTTCGCTCTCGGGCAATGCATGCTCGGGATGAACTCGCGGTCTGCCGAGCAGCTCTCTTACAGTCTCGGCGTCGACCGTGTGCTCCACCTCTTCGCTCGACGCGATCTTGCGCGCCAGCTTCCGCGCCACCGCACCAATCTGGCGCTCGAGCTGTCTCACACCACTCTCACGAGTGTAGTTTGACACCACGGACATGATGGCGTCTTCGGTGAATACGATGTTCTTGTCGCTTAACCCCGATTCCTCGAGCTGCCGTGGCAACAGATACTTCTTCGCGATCTCGGCCTTTTCCTTCTCGGTGTAGCCCGCGAAGTCCACGACTTCCATGCGGTCGAGCAGCGGACCCGGGATGTTCTGCACGAAGTTGCCGGTCGCGATGAACAGGACCTCGCTCAGATCGAACGGAATGCCGAGATAGTGATCTGTGAAGGTGTCGTTCTGCGCTGGATCCAGAACTTCCAGCAACGCGCTGGACGGATCGCCCTGATACGACGTTCCAAGTTTGTCGACTTCGTCGAGCAGGAAGACGGGATTTTTCGTCCCGGCCTGCTTGATTCCCTGGATGATGCGGCCCGGCATCGCGCCTACATATGTGCGACGGTGCCCGCGAATATCCGCCTCATCACGAGCTCCACCGAGTGCCACCCGCACGTACTCGCGGCCAAGCGATCTCGCGATCGACTTGGCGATCGACGTCTTGCCGACACCTGGCGGTCCGATGAACAGAAGGATCGGTCCCTTCGCCATCGCGCGAGACTTCGCTTCCACCTTGTCGGTGATGGGCCGGTCGGCGTGGTCACCGATGGCGAGCGACGGAGTTGCGTCTTCCTTGTTGGGGAAAAGACGCGCCGCAGGCACCTCACCCGTCTTCTCGACTTCATCGGCGAGCTGGCTCGCGCGCAGCTGTCTCACGGCGAGAAACTCGAGAACGCGATCCTTCACATCGTTGAGCCCGTAGTGGTCTTCCTCGAGAACTGTCTCCGCGTGCTTGAGATCGAGCTGGTCATCGGATCTCTTGTTCCATGGAAGCTCCGCGATCCACTCGAGGTAGGTGCGGATCACTTGCGCTTCCATCGACTCACGGCCCGCTCTCTCGAGCCTTCCCAGTTCGCGCTCGACTTCCGCGCGCGCTTCTTTCGGGAGCTCCAGCTTTGCTAGCTTGTCGCGAAGCTCCGTTATCTCTTTGCTCGAATCGTCGTCGCCGAGCTCCTTCTGAATCGCCTTGAGCTGCTCGCGCAGATACATCTCTCGCTGCCGCTCGCCCAGCTCTTCCTGGACCTGCGACTTGATGTCTTCCTGCGCTTCGAGGAGCCCGACCTGGCGCTGCACATGAACGAGAATACGGCGCAGCCGCTCTTCGACGCTCAGCGTCTCGAGAAGACCCTGCTTTTCTGGAACGGGAAGCTCGATATAGCCGGCGACCAGGTCTGCAAAACGGCCCGGCTCGGTGACGGAATCGAGAACCTGGTGAACGACTTCCTCTGGAAGTCCCCTGCGTTCGCCGAGCTCAGCCGCACGTTCGCGTGTCTCTTTCTGTAACGCCGTGAACGCAGGATCGTTTTCGGTTTGAGGGGTCATCTCCTCGGCCGGAACGGTTACTGCGCTCAGATATCCGTCAGCGGTCGAATACTGAAGGGCGGTCGCGCGCTGCTCGCCCTGCAAAAGAAGCTGTACGCCGCCGAGTCCGCGCTGGATCTGACCGATGCGCGCAATAACACCCATTGAGTACAGGATGTCCGCGGTTGGCTCTTCGGTGTTGTCGCGCTGCGCGACAGCGAATACGAGGCGGTCGCCCTTGAGGGCTGCTTCGATTGCACGAAGAGTTGAAGGCCTGCCTGCCGCTATCGGCTGGGTAAGGCCCGGGAAAATCACAGTCCCCCTCAAAGGGAGAACAGGTAATGTTTGACGTTGTGCCATTGTCATTTCCGAAGACAAGATTCTATTTAGATACTACTCCAGACGGCTCCCATACTGCATCTTTTGCTCTCATTGTTTACGCCAGCCCGGCACGAATCGCAATGCGGGACTGCTGAATTGACGCGGCCAAATGCCAATTAGTCCAACCGACGAGCTCGGCACACATGTGGCTCAGGTCCTCTCTGCAAACTATGAGCTAGAGACCGAAGTCGGTCGCGGCGGTATGGGCATTGTGTATTGCGCCCGGGACAGGCGTCTCAAGCGCGAAATCGCGATCAAAGTGTTGCCCCCGGAGCTTAGCTTCCGCGCCGACATTCGCCAGCGATTCCTGCGCGAAGCAGAGACGGCCGCGCAGCTCAATCATCCGAACATCGTTCCCATCTACACCGTCGAAGAGCGCGACAATCTCGTCTACTTCGTCATGGCGTACATCAAGGGCGACAACCTCGGGCAGCGGTTGCAGCAGCACGGGCCGATACCGCCCGTCGAGGTGCGTCGCATTCTGCGCGAAGTGGCCGATGCATTGTCGTACGCGCACAACCGAAACGTCATCCACCGCGACATCAAGCCGGACAACATCATCATCGACGAAGAGACGGGCCGCGCGATGGTCACGGACTTCGGAATAGCGCGCGCTCTTACCGACAGCGGCGACTCCAGGCTCACCGCGACGGGAATGGCGATCGGAACTCCGGCGTACATGTCACCCGAGCAGTCCGCCGGCGATTCCGCTATCGATGGACGGAGCGATCTCTACTCACTCGGCGTGGTTGGCTACCAGATGCTCTGTGGTCAGCCGCCCTTCGTCGCCAACAACACGCCGTCCATGCTGGTGAAGCATCTCTCCGAGAAGCCGATCCCGGTGGATGAGCGTTGGCCCGACTTGCCGCCGGATCTCTCGCGCGCCGTGATGATGTGTCTCGAGAAGGATCCGGCTGATCGCTTCCCGAATGCCGCTGCCTTCGGCGTCGCACTCGACGGTGGCGCGATGCCGACGCTGGCGACCCGGGCGCAGTCGGCCGCATCTACAGCCGGGACACGGGGCGGAACGCGCCAACGCGACGTGGGCGAGGTGCTGCGCGACCAGATCAGCGACACGATACGCGATCGCTACACGCCGCCGACGCAATCGCAGTACATGCCAACGCAGCCGAGCGCGGAGGAAATGAGCAGATGGCAAGCGCCGATGGTTGTCTCGTTCCGGCGCAAGCTCGCGCCCTATCTCGCGGTGAACGCGATCCTGGTTCCCATTTCGCTCTTCTCGAGTCGCGACTTCATCGCGCTCACCGTCATCTGGACCGTGGCCCTGGCGTTCAAGTACTCGAAGCTGTGGGCCGCGGGATATGACTGGCGTGACGTGTTTCGCCAGCCACGCAACCGGCTGATCTTCGATGTCGCCGCCGAGACGATCGACGATGCGCGGGCACTGTTCGATGACAAGAAGCGGGAACAGGTTCGCGCGCGAGCGCGGTCGCGAGGCCAGGGATTGTTCTCGCCGATTTCTCCCCTTCCGACCATGCAGCCGTTCCAGCCCTATCCGAGAATCGGGGGCCCGACGACGAGCCTGAGTCCGATTCCCGCAGGATCGCCCGCGCCCTTTGCGGACTCACGGTATGGATCCGCGATTCGTGAGGCGGAGAATGATCATCGCGAGATCCATAGACAGCTCCTCAACATGCCGGAGGCCGAGAGAGACCAGATTCCTGAAGTAGCAGCATCCGCCGACGCAGTATTCAGGAAGGTGCAGCAGCTCGCGCTCTCGCTCTCTGATATGGATCGGAGCGCCGGCCGTGAGACATCCGAAGGCGTGGAGAAAGAGATAACGGCGCTCGAATCGCAGGCGAACCCACTCGACTACAACGCCAGCGAGGGCCGCGTACGTCGTCTCGCGATGCTGCGCCGGCAGCGACGCGCTCTCGCGGACATCGCACGCAAGAGAAAGGAAGCCCAGGAAAAGCTGGACAACTGTCGTCACCTCCTGAGATCGATGCGCCTGGAGCTGGTGCGAGCGTGGTGAGGGAGATGGGCTATCTCTCCGACGCCAACGCCGAGCTGAACGCGCTCTGAGTCGGGGCGCGTCGCGCCTCCGCGATACGTGTACACGATGATCGCGGCACGGCTGGGAACGATCGCACTCTTTTCGGTTTTGGTTGCCTGCCAGGGAGACAAGGGCGCTCAGAGCGGTGCATTGTTTCCAGTATCGCGCGGCAGTGGAGCATCATCGTCCAGAGCGGCGAAAATTGACTCGGTCGTGCCGGTCGCTCACGTTCCGACCCCCGACACACTTCGTGGCCTGTATGTGAATCGATGGGCGGCGCTCGGTAGCAAACTCGATCGACTGATCGGCGTCGCCATGAAAACGGAGATCAACGCGCTCGTCATCGATGTGAAGGATGATCGCGGGTTCGTGCTCTATCGGTCGAGCGTCCAGCTGGCCCGCGAGATCGGTGCCGATACAGCTGATGGACACTGGATGTCGCGCGCAAAGCTGCGCGCTGTTCTCGACACGATGACCGTGCACGGCATCTACCCCATCGCGCGGATCGTTGTCGCCAAGGATCCGCTGCTCGCCCAGAAGAGGCTTGATCTCGCGATCAAGAGGAAATCCGATCTCAAGCCCTGGCTCGACAAGAACGGCAAGCCATGGCTCGATCCGCACCAGCGCGTCGTCTGGCAATATGCGGTTGATCTCGCTCGCGAGGCGTACGACGTCGGTTTTAGCGAAGTCCAGTTCGACTACGTGCGCTTTCCGGACGAAAAGCGGCTCATCGCGGAGACCGTTTTCCCTCTGGCCAACGGGCGCTCGCGGGCGCAGGTCATCCGCGATCAGCTCGGCTTCGTTCGCGCCGCGCTCAAACCGCAGCGTATGCGTGTCACTGCCGACGTATTCGGGCTGACCGCGACCGACACAACAGACATGGGAATCGGACAGCGGTGGGAGATGTTCGTCGATCAGGTCGACGTCGTGCTGCCGATGGTCTACCCGTCGCATTTCGCGCGCGGGACGTACAGGCTACGGCACCCCAACGCGCATCCGTATCAGACGGTCAATCATGCGCTCAAGGACGCCATCGCCCGGAGCGACTCCGTCCCCAACGCCGCGCTGATCATCCCGTGGTATCAGGACTTCACTCTTGGGCCGCCACGGTATGAAGCACCCCAGATTCGAGCCCAGATGAAGGCCGGATACGACAACGGGTTCCAGAGCTGGATACTCTGGAACCCGAAGAGCAACTACACGCTCGCGGCCCTCGAGCCGCGGTCGTAGCAAGAGCCTAGCTGCTGCCGTTGCGGCGAGACTCCATCTGCGACTTCATCTCGGCCAGATTCTTGTCGAACTGAGCCTGCTGATCGGCAGAGAGGATCGCGCGGATCTCGGCGGCCTGCTTCTGCCGGAGGTCCGCGATCTTGGCGCGGGTCGCTTCATCCGGTGGACCACCAGTGGCCTGAACCGATTTGCGAAGCTCCAACTGTAGCGGCGCGTACTTCTCGCGGATGGCCTTGACCTGCGTCTTCTGCGCATCCGTCAGATTGATGTCCTTGAGAAGCAATCCGCCCATTCCCTCGCCACGGCGCATTGCGCCTTGGCCCTGACCCTGTTGAGGCGGCTCGGTGCCTTGGGCTGCGGCGGCCGATGTGATGCCAACGCAGAGGGCAGCAGCCAGCGTGGCGATGCGAATAACCTTCATCCTACTCTCCTGGAGATGTGTGTTGGACGCCGACCTGGCGTCACGGATGTTATACGCCAGAGAAGACAAAAAGGTTGGAGCTTTGTCGTCCCAATGTTCTAAGCCTCGTTCCTATCACCTTCGGTCAGCTGGCAGCGTTGGCGGGTTCACTTGCCCTTGATCTAAATCCATAGGCTGCAAGAACTTAGCCTGTCGCCCCTAGCGCTCGACTGAAATCATGCTATTCTTCCCCGCGCTGCCGGCGGCTTCTCCAGCCCGCCGGCTTGGAGGTATTGCTCCTTTCCGCGTGCCGAGCGCCGCTTGTGACTGCACCCAGTACTGTCGCTGAACCAGCCCCAACGATATCAACGCTTGCCCCGGAGCCACTCTCTTTTCCGTTGAGCTGGCTGCTCGAGCACGCATCAGCGCCGATTAAATACCGGTCAATGACCGAAGTCGCGCGCACTGCGGAGCCGACGTCGCCAGAGTTCGACTGGCTTCCGTATTCGCACCGGCCTGCCATCAGGCTCGCTGTCACGCAGGCACGCGACGGGATGTGGAATCAATCGGTCTTTTCCCTTCCTGGACGACACGCGACCGACTTCGCCAACATCGGAGCGATTCCGGCGGTTCGACGCCTTTCCGAGTACGGCTGGGGTCGCGAGTCGCCGCCCCTCGTGCTCGCTCGCAGGATTCTTTTCAGACTGCTCGCCGAAGACAACGATCCGGCGTTCACGTTCGAGCTCGGAACGAAAACGAGGGACGACGATATCGTTCGGCGTACGCGCGGAATCTTCCGCGAGGCCGCGGCCGCAACCCTCGCACAGATGGGATATGAGAACGATCCGCGCCTTCGTGGTGCGGCGCGCCGCATTCTCGAGCGCACCGTGTCGTACCTCAACTCCCCGCTCGGCGAGAAGCCGTGGATGCGCGTCGGGAATACTCACGTCCTCGCACCAGAATCCGCGCCGCCCTCGATCTATACCCTGACGATGCTCGCCTATATGCCAATCTTCCGGCACGAGCACTTCAGCGGTGTCGAGCGCATTTATGATTGGATCACGCAGCCGCTGCCGCGCCAGGAAGCACTCCAGCTTTTCGGAAAGAAAATGGTGGCGCAGCCTCATCTCATCATGGGTGATGTCCTGCCGCACCGAAACGCGGTCGAGGCGGATGTACCGTTTGCACTATTGTGGCTCGAGACGATGGCACGTCTGAACTTCCTGCGCCGCAACGATGGTTGGATGAAGCTCTACGAGAGATTTGTCGACGATCGCGACCGCAACGGTGTGTGGCATCCGCATAAGGGAATGGAGCGGCCGACGACGACGAATCAATGGGCGTGGTCTATGTTCCCTCTCGATGACGGCGCCTCGCAGGAATCGAAATGGTCAGATGTCACCTTCCGCATCGGTCTCATCGGAAAACTTCTCGGCCGGGAAATCGAATTAATCTGATCTGATGCCCGGATCCAGTCGCCGGCGCAATCTCACTCCCGGCGAGATGTTCCCGGCCGGTGATCCGGCCTATCGCGTAAGTTTTCCGCGGCTTCGTTCTGGAATCAGGATTCGCGTAGTCGAGCGCGGTGATCCATCCTGGCCACCGGTGGTGCTCGTGCACGGCTGGGGTTGCAGCGTCTATGTGTTTCGCTACAACCTGCCGGCGCTTGCCGAAGCGGGATTTCGCTCGATTGCCGTCGACCTCAAGGGACACGGATTGTCCGACAAACCGCTCGCGTCCGACGAGTACACGATCGACTCGCTGGTCGAGCATCTGCGCGACATTCTGGACGCATTGGGGCTCGAGCGTCCGGCACTCGCCGGCCATTCGCTGGGCGGATCCCTGATCTACCATTTCGCATCGCGATATCCGGAGCGCGCGCGGTGTCTTGGCATGCTCTCACCCGTCGGACTCAAAGGCGTGCCGCTGATGCGGCTGTACCGCTTTCTGACACCTGCCGCCCTCATGCCGATACTTCGTCAGATACACCCGCGAGTGGTCGTGAAGCGCGCGCTCAGGAGGGTCTACGGAAAGCGCGGACATTTTACGAAGCGCGATGTGGAGGAGTACCTCGCTCCGTCGCAATTCCCGGAATACGCGCTCGCGATGCGCGAGCTCCTTCACAGCTACGACTGGAACGCAGCGGATCACCGGCAGCTCGCGACGGTCAATCTGCCCGCCATTGGCGTTTGGGGAAGTCTGGATCACATGGGGATGGGGATCTTCGTCCCGCTCGTTCCGCAGATCGTTCTGCGCGCGATTCCCGATGCTGGTCACGTCATCACGGAAGAGACGCCCGATGAAGTGAATGAGTCGTTGATCGGCCTTCTTCGGCGGGCGGGTGTCTAATTGGAAACTGCAACTGAACGGGTGCCAGACCTCAGTAGCATAGTTCCGAGTGATTGGTTCACGACGCCCGGACTTACCTCAGTGGCATTAAGGCACAGGCAGTTGCTTGTGCTTCGATCAGCGGTAGGAAAGTCAGGGCGTAGTGAACTATCGAACTGGCATCTCTGCCACTGACGTCTGGCACCCGTTCTGTTGCATTTCCGTCGAAGCCATCCCCCCTCCTCGGTATATTAGAACCAGATGATCGAACCAACTCCCGAGGCCCCATTCTCTTTTGAGGAGCTGGCCCTCGCTCCCGAAGTTCTCCATGCGGTCCGCGATGCCGGTTACACGCATCCCACACCAATCCAGCAACAGGCGATTCCCCTTGCCCTGGCAGGCCGGGATCTGATCGGTCTCGCCCAGACCGGAACCGGAAAGACAGCGGGCTTCACTCTTCCCATAGTTCACAATCTGATCAGCGCTCCGCTCACAGGGACAAACGGGGAGCCTGTTCACCGTGTTCGCGTTTTGATTCTGACTCCGACGCGCGAGTTGGCCGCACAGGTCGAGGAGAGCTTTCGGAAGTACGGCAAGTACACCGACCTGCGCGTCGTCCCGATCTTCGGCGGGGTTGGCATCGAGCCTCAGTCGAAGACGCTTCTCCGCGGAGTGGATGTGGTGGTCGCGACTCCCGGCCGCTTGCTCGATCACATGGAACGCCAGAACGTCTCGTTCGACGATCTCGAGGTCCTGGTTCTCGACGAGGCCGATCGAATGCTCGACATGGGATTCGCGCCGCAGCTCAATCGGATCGTGGCCGAGATCCCGCCCTACCGGCAGACGCTTCTGTTCAGCGCGACCATGCCGCCGGAAGTCGAAGCACTCGCGCGAAAGTATCTGCGAAAGCCCGTTGTCGTTCAGGTCGGACGCCGCTCGGAGGCGGCCAGCACCGTGACCCACGCGGTTTACCCGGTGCCGCGCGACCGAAAGAGCACGTTGCTGGTCGAGCTGTTGAAGAAGGCGGAGATGGATTCGGTTCTCATTTTCACCCGCACCAAGCATGGCGCGGACCGCGTCGTCAGGCACCTCGAGGATGCTGGAATCGCGGCGACAGCGATGCACGCCGATAAATCGCAGGGGGAGCGCACTCGCGCCCTCGAGGATTTCAAGTCGGGCAAAATCCGCGTCCTCGTGGCTACGGACATAGCGCAACGTGGGCTCGATGTTTCCGGCATCAGCCACGTGATCAACTATGATGTGCCGCAGCAGCCGGAAGATTACGTGCACCGCATTGGACGCACCGGGCGTGCGGCCGCCACCGGCGACGCGTACACATTCATGTCGCCGGACGAGATCGCGATGGTACGCACCATCGAGCGCATGATCGGTCAGCAGATTCCGCGCATTTCAGTTCCGGGCTACGATTTCGGAACGACATCGGACACGCCAGTCCCAGTTGCATCCGAGTCGGATCCCGTGGACATCATGGCGGCGCCGTCAATCAGTGCCGCACCCGACCCAGTCGCGACACAAAAACGGTATCGACGAACGAGCTCCGTCGCACGGAGACGCTGAGATTCGCGGCACCGTACCCCATGCCCGTCGCCGAATACGACATCCGCACACGAGTCGCGGAGAGCCGAACGCCGTGATCCTTGCCTATTTCCCGCTTCCGAAGCGTGTCGACTCCAATGCTGACGTAGATCGCCTGATCGACCGTGTCGATATCGACTGTAGTCTGCGCGGACCGGGCGATCGCAATATGTCGTGCCCCGCTGAACAGTGATTCGATCTCCAGCACCGCACCGCGAACGTGGATACTATCGAGCAGTTTGCCGACCGATGGCATGGCGATGGCGGAGATCACGCCCAGAATGCAGATCGTGACAGTGAGCTCGACGATGGTGAACGCGTGTCGCATGGGTGACTATCCTTCCGCCGGGTTGGCTGGTTAGATACCATATGATGAAAAAACGCTACCCAGCTATCCCGAATCATTCGAACGTATTCAT
>WNGI01009636.1_pt1 | contig 17065 bp, 12 predicted proteins | sample 5400621 | NCBI WGS metagenome assembly WNGI01 (sample SAMN13153374, study PRJNA577476) | soil metagenome | isolation source: 20 cm soil or saprolite under Garry oak tree replicate 1 | place: USA:California | collected 2016-06-15 | reverse complement strand
ATGCTGGCAAGTTGCCCTATCTCGACGGTCGCTTTTGTCTGGTCACCTGCGTCGAAACCATCGAACACCTCGAACAAATGCGTTCCCTCTTCCGCGAAATCCTTCGCGTACTCGAGCCCGGTGGACTCGCCGTTATTACCACGCCCAATACCCTGAATCTGCGTTCGCGCTTGCGCTATCTCATGACCGGGTTTTTCAATCTTTTTGGCCCGCTCCCGATCGGCGATCGGGGTGTCTACAATCCCGGCGGGCACATCAATCCCATCAGCTATTTTTATCTTGGCCACGCTTTGCGCGAAACTGGCTTCGTCGATCTCCAGCCGAGTGTTGACCATTACCAGCGCCGTTCCTGGGTGCCGTTTGTTCTGCTTTTTCTGCCAATGAAAATCGCAGTACTCTTCTTTTGGCAACGCGAGAAAAATAAATTCCGCACCATCACTCCGGAAAATCGCGACCTGGTCGCCGCTATCAATTCACGCGATCTTCTGCTCGGTCGTACTTTGATCGTATGCGCACGCAAATCGATGTGATCGAGCCGGAGTGGGAAGTCCTTCCGCCGGAAGAAAAGGAGAAGCGCGCGCGCCTAGAGCCGCTTTTTCGCTGGGTCGCGATCGTGATGGACGAGCTGATCGCATTTCCAAACACGAAGTTTAAGTTTGGACTCGATCCGCTCATCGGTTTGGTTCCGGGTATTGGCGATACTGCGTCGGCGATCGTTTCCGCGCTGGTCTTGATACAGGCGGCCCGCCGTGGTCTTCCGAAAATTTTGTTGGCTCGGATGTCGCTTAATATTTTGATCAACGAAATCATTGGGATTGTTCCGGGTCTGGGCGACGCATTTTCCTTTTGGTTCAAATCGAACAAGCGCAATTATCAATTACTGCTGGCGCACACCGCGACACCGCAACGCGCACGCGCATCAGACTGGGTTTTTGTTATCGCAGTGCTCGCGATTCTGTTCGTCGTCGTCGCAACGGGAATTTTTGTCAGCTTTCTCGTCTTGCGCGCGATTGCGCAATTACTTGGGTTGCATTGATGGGACGCCGTCCGCGACAGACGGTTTTGCCTCTCCCTTTCCAGGAAAGAGTACGTGTAGCATTACCGTGCTATATCCCCATTTCATTAACACCTCGCTTCAGCGAGGTGCATGGCCGAGTCTACTACCACAACCGCTTTAGCGGTTTACTTGTTCAATGACAAAAAACCGCTGAAGCGGTTGGGGCTCCCTCGAGTGTCGTTAACACCCAGCTAAAGCAGGGTGTTAATGAGAGAGTAAGTCGACGCTAAACACATACAGGAAAAGGGGGAGGAGAACAGGAGACACTCGCTGCGAGGACGCTTAACATACACATCGAGCCCTGCTGGAGGGCGGAGCTCTGCGACGCCGGGCTCGCGGAGCTCGACCCTCCATCCGCTGCCTCAGCCGCCGAAATGCTTGCCGTAGATCGCGTGAATATCTGCGCGAGCGCGTTCACAGCCCTGCTGCCAACCTTCGCGATCTTTGAATCCCATACGAATAGCAAGCTTGCGCTGTTCGACCGGGTCGGGCGGCAACGATGATGCGCTCGTATTTCGCCAGCGGCGCAGGACAGTTTCGAGGCGACGCAAAAATTCATAACCGCGGCCAAGCAAATCCGCATCCTCGGGGGAAATGATATTGGCAAGCTTTGCGATCGCTAGCCGCACCGAAGTTTCGCGCACATCGTGTCGCATCTGCAGTGCCTGAACCAGAAATTCAGCCTCGACAATTCCGCCAAGGCCGGTCTTGAAATCGAGCGCGTCGTTGCCACTGCCCCGTTCCGCGCGGACGCGCTGTACCATGGCGTCGATTTTGCCGAACAAATCAGGATCGCGGCCTGCGATGGACCAAGCCGCGTGCGCGATTGCGCGAAAAGTTTCCTGATTCGGGCCGGCTACCGGCCGGGCCCGGGTGAGTGCCTGAATCTCCCAAAACTGGGCGCGATCCCGATAGTAGGCTTCGAAGGCCTCGAGCGAACCGACAAGCGGCCCCTTTTCGCCTTCGGGACGCAAGCGCGCATCAACTGATGCAATGACACCTTCCGGACTTGGGATTGAAAGGACGGTTATGAGATGTTGCGCGGCGCGAAAATCATCGCCGACAAACATGAGATCGAGATCGGACGCATAGGTCAGTTCGCGGCCGCCAAATTTTCCCATCGCAATGATCGTTAGATTTTTCGCGCCCACAATTGCAGCCGCCGCGAGAAGGCAGGCTTCAGCCAGGTCCGTAATTTCCTGCCACAAGTTTGGCAGAGGGCAGAGCCCTAGCACGTCGCGCATAATCGTGCGCAGCAACTGCGTTTGCCGATAACCGCGAATGGAATCGAGCTCGCCGCTCTCGACAAAAGGATGAAGCGACGCAGCATGCTCAGCGAGTGACAACGATCGATTGAGAGTAGCGCTGCGGGTAATTTCCTCCAGCAGATGCGGGTGACGAATCAGAACATTGGTCGCAAAAAAACTGGCATCAAACGTTCGCACCAGCAGCTCGAGGAGTTTCGGATTGGTCGCGAGCAATTCGAAAAGAAGACTGCGCAAACCGAAGGCTTCCACGAAACGCACGATGGCGATGAGAGTGGCATCGGGATCGGCACACTGCGCCAATTCCCCAAGCAAAAGCGGGCGAAGTCTGCGAAAAATCTGCCGCGTCCGTGGGGCAACGTGAAAGGAAACGGAACCTTGCGCTAATTCGTTGAGCGTCCGCGTGGCGCGCGCTGGATCGGAAAAAATATCGAGGTTGACCGCGGTCGCGGCGGTACCGGAAGCGATGAGATGATGAAAGATTTCGCGGACGCGTTCATTGCTCCTCTGCAACTCTGCCAGCAACGCCGCAGCGGAATCAAAGCCGAGGCTGCGCGCGAGACGCTCGCGCTTCTCCGGATCGTCGGGAATCGAATGCGTTTGCCGCTCCGCTTCGATCTGCAAGCGATGTTCAATGCGCCGCAGAAAACGATACGATTCATCGAGAGCGCGCACTTCCGAGGACGGCAGCAATTCGAGCTCGGCGATGGCGCGCAATGCTTTCAGTGTCCCCTGCTCCTGCAAGAAAGTGTGTTGAGCGCCATGAATGAATTGGAGCGTCTGAATAACAAACTCGATCTCACGAATTCCGCCGGCGCCGAGTTTGACGTCTAATTCGTCAGCCGGCACCTCGCGTTCAATCCGACGTTTGATCGCGGCAATTTCGTCAAGCAGCTCCGGTGTGGGGTTTTTCGGAAAAATGAAAGGCTGATGTTGCCGCGAGAATTCGTAGGCCAGCTCTTTACTTCCGCAAACGTGGCGGGCTTTGATCAACGCCAGCCGCTCCCAGGTCTCGCCGAACCCGGCATAGTAATTTTCCATGCTTTCGAGCGAACGGGCGAGCGGGCCGGCCGAACCCTCGGGTCGTAGCCGCAGGTCGAGTCGGAACAAGGCAGGCTCGCCGGCAGAAAACGATTTTACGATCTGCTCCGCGAGGCGGTTGTGCCATTCGTGGTTGGTAAGTCGCGGTGAGACCTGACCTTCTTCGCCATAAAGGAACATGAGATCGATGTCGGAACTGTGATTTAATTCCCGGCCGCCAAGTTTGCCCAGACCCAGGATGGTGAATTCAGTGTGAGGCGCGCCGAATCGCGCACGCAAGCGTGTGTCGCATTCTTCGTAAACGATGGCCAGGCAAACTCCCGCTAAACACGATAGTTCGGCCGTCGTGTCCTCGAGCGATGACGCCTCTGCCAGCTCGCGCAAAGCGATGCGCGTCATTTCTCGTGCTTTCCACAAGCGTAAGGCGCGGAAATTTTCAGCCGGAACTGATTTCGAGCTGCTGGACAACTCTGCCAGCATTCGCCGCGGCCCGCGGTCGGACATCGAAATTTCGGGGCGCGCTAGCCACCGAAGAAGCTCGGGGTCGCGCTGCAATCGTTCCGCGCAAATCTGCGAAACCGCCAGAAGGTGAATCAGCGCTTCTTCGCCGAGAGGGAAATCGTGCAAGAAATCCGGAAGCGAACCGTCCCAGCCGGCAGCAATCTCGTTCAGCGCCGTTTCAACTTGGTCCGGATTGAGTGATCCTTCCGCCTTTGATTTTATCCAGCGCGCTTGCGAGCTCATCGCGCCTTCGAATTAACACGAAAGCGGGATCAGGGCTCGGTTTGCGAGAGCATTTTTTCCCGTGCCTGTTCGAGCAGTCGGCGCTCGCGTCGGCTCAAGCTTGCCAGACCGCAGCGGGAAATCTTCTCGAGCAGCGGATCTATTTCCTCGGCCACAAATTGATCTGGAGTCATGGAGCGCAGCCGCTCCGCTTTGACCCGGCGCTGTTGAAGGACGCGTACAAGAAGCGGGGTGCGGCCAAATCCGAGAAGATGAGCATAAAACCAACCCGCGACTGCACCGCCAAGAAAGGCACTGTGGCCGACACTGCCGGTGCGATCGAAAAGCAGGAGAGCAATGGCAGCGAGCAGGGCGATCTGGGCGACACGGCGCATCTTCAATCGCACCGGCACCATGAACAGAAGTAGGGTTGTCATTTCCAACTCTGGCAGAATGGTGGCGTAGGCTACGAATATTGCGGCGATCCCTCCGCCAGCCGCGAACAAGACACAATCGCTCGGCATAAGAAAGAGATGACCGAGCTCGCCGCTAAATGCGCCAAACAGATAGAGGAAGAGAAATTGCCGCTGCCCGATAATCGCCTCCACGTCGCGCCCAATAAAATAAAGGACCAGCATATTGGCGAGGAAATGCCAGACGTTGTTATAGAGCAGCGGGGCGGTAAAAAATTGCCAGGCGTAAGCGTCCGAAATACCGCGATCGCTAAGGCCGAGATATTCGAGAACGAATCCGCGATTCCAGGAGGTGAGAACGATCTGGGTAATGAAGGCCGCCGCGTTCAGACCCAGCAATGAATATAAAACAATACGCTGCGGGGGCGCCCATGAGCGGGTGAAACGCGACGTCTTTCGCCCTGATAGCCGCATACATTAAGACTATCGCACTCGGCGAACGCTGTCGACGGGTGATTCGTGGCGAGAGCCGAAAATCAGGCGGGCGCAAGCACCCGGAGACCCCGTTCCCGCATTCGAAACTCGACCGGGCAGTTCCCGATCAGCTCGCCATCGACCTCGACCGGCACCTCGTCCTCGGAGGTAACACGCAAGCGTTTGGTCTGAAAATACTCCAGCTCCGGCATGCTGATGGAGGAGCTGAAGATCACTTCTTGCAGATAACGAATAATGTCGAGATAACCGATTCGCTTAAATACGACGACATCGAGCAAGCCGTCGTCGATGAGGGCGCGTTTAAAGAACGGGAACGGTCCACCATAAAGGCGACCATTTCCGATGAGGACAAAGGAGCCTTCCATAATTTTCGCGCCTTTCGATTCAATCACAAGATGCGGCGGCGGGCGGGAGGCGATCTGCGCTGCCGAAACAAGATAGCTGAGGGGGCCGAAGCTGCGTTTGAAGGCCAGGCTCGTTTCCTTCACCGCCTGAGCATCGAGTCCGATGCCGGCGAGTTGCACAAAATGTTTTCCGTTCGCGTTTGGCAAATCAATGGTGCGGGTATGTCCATCACAAATAATCTGCCAGCATTGTTTCAAGTCGCCCGAGGGCAAACCGAGTTCGGTGGCAAAGACATTGATGGTGCCGATCGGTAACAAACCGAGCGCGGCCGATGTGCCGGCGAGACCATTAACCACCTCATTGATCGTTCCATCGCCGCCAGCCGCCACAATTCTCCGGTACCCCTCCTGCGCTGCTTTGCGGGCGAGCGATTCCGCTTCGCCGATGCGTGAGGTGGACTGCAACGCCGCTCCCTGCGCCACCTTTTCCACTCGCGAGCGCCAATGACGGGCACGCTCGCTACGCGCTGCCGGATTTAGAATAACAAGGGTGTCCTGCACGAATGATTTACTGCAATGACGCGCTGGGTAATGTTTTTTGAATGTTCCGCCTCAGGCGAATCATCGGATGGCTGTTCCTGGTCGTGGTTGCGATTTTTCTGGTATCGCTGCTGGGGGCAAACCTCTATGTGCAATCACAGGCAACACAAGAGCGGATTCAGCAGGAACTCAGCCAACGTCTTAAGATGCCGCTGCAAATTCAGCGCATCAGCGTCACACCGTGGGGCGGACTAAAACTTAGCGGAATCACCATTCCGCAAAGCAACGATGTCCACGCTCCGCCTTTTCTCCAAGCCAAGCGCTTTCAACTTCGCGTCCAATTGCGTTCGATTTTCTGGCGACCGCTGATCATTAAAGAGGTAGCGCTGATTGCGCCGGCGGTGATTTGGCCGCAAAACGAATCTGGAAAATGGCGGGTGCCGATGACGGAAACGCCTTCCGAAGCTCAGACGCAAGTTGAGGAGCCGACGGTTCCCACCCCGGACAACTTGCCGGAAGGCGCGCCGCCTGAAAAGGAGCGGAAGCAAACGAAAGCGGTGGAGGCCGAAAATGCTGCACCCGGACCGCAAATCAAAAAGGTGCGGTTGAGCGATGGCAGTTTCCATTTCCTCGATCACGAGAAACGAAACATCGCGTTGTTCGATGGGGTCCAGTTTTCTTCTTCCATGCGTAATGTGACGACGATTCGAGGCCAGACTCGCATTGCCAAAATCGTTCTCCGCGACCGCGTTTTTCTTTCCGGGCTGCGGTCGCCCATTCACTACAGTCCGAGCGAGCTCGAACTCTCCGGGATTACCGCGCAAATCGCGAAAGGACAACTAGACGGAGATTTTTCGATGCAACCGCAGGCAGAAGATTCGCCATTTACCGTGCACGCAAGTTTTCATCGGGTGCAGGCAGATCAATTAGTGGCTGAAGCGGGCGGTTCCCGAGAAATCATTCGCGGCACTTTAGAAGGAACGCTGGAGGCAACCGGAAAAACTGCCGATCCCGATGCTCTGACCGGTTCCGGCACCATCCTCTTGCAAAATGGCCATGTGCAGCAGTTCGCAGTGCTCGCTGCGCTCGGACAATTGCTGCAAATCGAGGAACTGACGCAGCTCGATCTCGAACAAGCCGAAGCAAAGTATCATCTCGCTGGTAATACCGTCCTGGTCGATGAGTTGCTCTTGCGTTCGCCTAATTTGCGCCTTACCGCCACTGGTTCCGTTTCGTTGCGCGGCAAACTCGCACTCGATTCCGTGCTCGCGATTAATGAAAAAATCCGGAGCCAATTGTTTCGCGGAATTCGCGAAAATTTTGTTGCAACCTCCGAGCCCGGACAGTATGCGCTCCAGTTTCATGTCGGCGGCACATTGGAGAAACCGAAAACAGATTTGGTAGAACGCGCGGTAGGCGCTGATCTTAAGGACCTCGGCGGCGTCATCGACGCGCTTCTCGGCCACAAAAGCAAAAAAAAGAAGGCCGCGCCGTCGGCTTCGCCTACACCGTGAGGGTTATTGCGGGCACGGCGGGCGGCCTGCAACTGAAAGTCCCCCGCACCGGTGTACGACCAACGATGGATCGCGTGAAAGCTGCGATTTTTTCGAGCTTGGGCGAGAAGATCATTGGAGCACGCGTATTGGATCTTTTTGCCGGTGCCGGCGGGCTCGGCATCGAAGCAATGAGTCGCGGCGCGGCCTCCGCGGTCTTCGTTGAATCAAATCGAAACGCGGCGCGAATCATCGAACGCAATCTCGTCATTGCCGACGTGGATGGTCGGGTGCGGGTGCGGGATGTATTTGCGTATTTGAAATACGCCACCGGGCCGTTCGATATTATTTTTGCTGATCCGCCCTACGAAGCCGCGCCCGGAGCAAAACCTTTTACCGATTTGCTACTAAACAATCCGAGAATTCCTCGTCTGCTTGTTCCTGACGGTGTGTTGGTTCTTGAGAAACGACCGGGCGAGAAGGTACCAGAGCATCCACACTGGAAAGAAGTCCGAGCGCGTCGCTATGGCGCGACCGAAGTAATTTTTGCGGAGCGCCAGAGATGATCCGGCTCATCTACAATCTGCTCTGGCCAATCGGTCTGCTGCTGTTCCTACCCTCGTACCTCGCGAAAATGTTCCGGCGCGGCGGCTATCGAAAAAACTTTGGGCAACGGCTCGGTTTTTATTCAACCGAATACCGGCAACGCTTGCACGGAAAAAACCTGACCTGGATTCATGCCGTCAGTGTCGGTGAAGTCGTAATCGCGCTAAAACTCGCGGAACAATTGCGCGCACTGCAACCCGATCTGAAGTGCGTCCTCACCACCACGACAACGACCGGCCATGCTCTGGCACAGAAGCGTGCGCCCGATTGGATGGATGTTCTCTACGCCCCGCTTGATTTTTGGCCGGTGATGCGTCGCGCGTTTCGCGTTATTGCGCCGCAGCGTATCATTTTGATCGAAGCGGAAGTGTGGCCAAACCTGGTGGCGGAAGCAACGCGCCGGAAAACTCCGATCATATTGGCGAATGCGCGCTTATCTCCACGTTCGGAACGAAGATTTCGGCGTTACAAGATTTTTGTCGGCCCCATTTTTCGACGACTCGATCTTGTTTGCGTGCCAATACTCGAAGACGCAGAGCGATGGAAAAATCTTGGCGCTACCCCGTCCCAAATTCATGTGGTTGGTAATATTAAGTACGACGTTTTCAATCAGTCGATTTTATCCGGCGCGGCGCGACGATTCATCGAAACAGCGATTGATGCGACTCAGCCAATTCTTCTCGGCGGCAGCACCCATCGGGGCGAGGAAAAGATTCTGGCGGATGTTTTTTGCGCGCTCCGATGGCGCCGCGTCATGTCGAGAGAGTGAAGGAAGTAGAATCGGAATTACGCCAGCGCAATCTGCGGGCGATTCGACGCAGTGCGGCCGAGAAGCCCGCGCAATTGCCTGATTGCCTGCTCATCGACACCACCGGTGAACTGCCGGACTGGTACAATATCGCGATGATTGTCTTTATCGGGAAAAGTCTGACTGCGCATGGTGGTCAAAACCCCGTCGAAGCGATCAGCGCGCGGAAGCCGGTAATTTTTGGGCCGCACATGGAAAATTTTGCAGGTCTGGCAAACCAGCTCATCGCGGAAGGCGGCGCCCTCTGCGTCCAAAATTCACAGGAACTAATGGAACAGTCGCGCCGTTTACTGCGTAACTCTGCCGAGCGAGAAGAGCTGGCGACCAACGCCCTTCGCGTCATTCAACCGCATCGAGAAGCGGCGGTGCGAACAGCGACACTCATTGAAAAAATTTCTGCGAGCCGGTCGCCGTGATTTGCTTGCGGCTCCGCAGAGTATCGCCTTACCAATGAAATTTTCGCGCGCACGCATTGGTAGGGCGAGACTCCGTCGAGCCGCGGAGTCAGGGCGCAAAGCTCGATCTTAGTTAACACCAATCGGCGGTGTTACCTGGGATTTGCTTCGACCATTCGAGAGAAACGCGACTTGCAAGGTCGGTCGTCGTCTTGATATTTGGCGCTCGCCGACCCTATCGTCCAGTGGCCTAGGACACCGCCCTTTCACGGCGGTAACACGGGTTCGAATCCCGTTAGGGTCGCTTCCCTTTGGAAGCCATGACCATCGGGGAATGCATAACTGAGTTGCAGAACAACTGCACTGAAATTCGCCTACATCCGCTGACGTGCAGCAACGCGAATTTCCTCATGGTTGCCGGTTCATCGACTCCTTTGCAGATGACGTGCTCTGCTGACGCCCGCGCAATGGGACGACGGGAACGGGTGCAGATGCGGACAAACGCATTCCGCTAGGACGAAAATGTCTAAAAATGTTGGGGAAGCTCTGGCTCAAACGAATCGCAGCCGAATGTCATGCAGGATACGCAAATCAAAGTAGCGATTTACAAGCATTTTGCTGAGACGGGGCGGGCGCCTTCAGCGTCAATGGTCGCGCGGCTAACCGGCTCAGACACAGAAAGTGTGCGTCAGGGCTATGCGAGATTGCGCGCGCAAAGAGTGCTTGTGTTGCAATCGGACGGCGAATCGATCCGAATGGCACCGCCGTTTTCAGGTGTTGCAACGCAGCACGTCGTTTCGGTTACCGGTAAACGATACTTTGCTAACTGCGCATGGGATGCGCTTGGAATTCCGGCGGCATTGCATCGGCCGGCTGTTGTCTATTCGAGATGTGAACAGTCTGGCGAACCATTGCGCCTACAGGTTAGTCTTGAGGGTCCCGAGCCATCGACCTGGCTATTTCACTGCCTAGTTCCAACAGCAAAGTGGTGGGATGACATAGTATTTACCTGAAACAACATGCTTTTCTTCCGGTCGGAAGAAGCCGTTCACGAGTGGTGCAGATTGCGTGGCTATCCGCTGCGACCGCTCGTGACAATTGATCAACTCTGGATACTCGCTACGACGTGGTATTCGACGAGGTTACGGGAAGATTCGCGCAGGCCACAACCGCAAGACATGCGCACAATCTTCGCGCGGGTTGGATTAAAGGGAGAATTTTGGGACCCGCAATCGGACAGCTTCGGTTGAAATGAGCTAGCGGAATCAGCGATTCCATTGCTGAAACTGTTGAATCCCATTTTTGGGATGAACGAACACTCGCCTTTCCTTCTTATATTTCGTTAAGTGATTCATTTTTAGGCTATTATAGCAACAATGTAGAGATGGCATGGTTGATGCAAGCACAAAAATTATCAATCTCTAGAAACGTCGGAAACTCCACTAAGTTCCATGAAACTTTCATTCAAATCTGCTGCCGATACAAAATCCGCCGCGCTCCACCTGCTTCGCACAGTGTTGTTAGCTTCCGTTACTCTCGCAATGCTGAGCGCTAGTCGACCCGCCAGAGTGGCCCAAGCCGTCGAAGTAACAACGGCGTTACCTTTCCGATCTTGTTGGAATTTACCGACTACGTGATTTTGGATGAGTACCGGCCTCAGAAAGAAACTAAACGGACCCTAATGCCGGTTAGGGTGTCCAGAATTCAATTGAGATCGATTCCTATATGAAACTACTATCTTCCATCGGCAGCCCCGCCTTATCGCGGGTCGGCTTTTGTCGCGCAGTCTTCTTCGCTTCTATTAGCGTCGCGCTTCTCGTGGTGCCGACCTTGGCTTATGCCCAGAATTCCCACAAGCAAACCGCAAGGCATCCCCACCCAAGAATCGATGATACAGCGCCAACTTACGCAGAGCCAGAGACCACATTAACAGATGGAGCAGCAGGGATTCAACCGACCAGTGGACCTGCGATTTCGCCATCCGCGCCCGGGTCGTTCACCACGGTTGGCCCGGCATGGGCGGCTATCGGTCCGACGCCTATTCCAAATGGCCAGACCATACCGGCTGATGTTAACGGAATCTCTCTCACCCAATCCCCCGTCAGCGGGCGCGTGACGTCCGTGGCAATAGATCCCGGCAACGCAAGTATTGTCTATGTTGGGGCGGCGCAGGGGGGTGTATACAAGAGCACTAATGGCGGCGCGACGTGGACACGTCTAATGGATGGCGCGATGACGCTGGCCGTCGGTTCTCTCGAGCTTGATCCAACAGACGCGACGGGGAACACGCTCCTGGTCGGCAGTGGCGAGTCAAACTTCTCGGGCGACAGTTACGCTGGCTTCGGTGTTTACAAGGTGACCGCACTGAAAAGCGGCAGCCCAGTCCTGAGCGGGCCATTCGGCTCCAGTCAGTTCATCCATCGCGGCATCCCCGGGTTGGCTATCGACCCGAATAATCATAACAACGTTTACGTCGGCAGTGCCACCGGCCAGCAAGGGATCGGGCCGCAAGCCCCTACCGGTGCTCCCCCGCGCGGTCTGTTTCGTTCGACTGATGCCGCCTCTACTTTCACAAAGCTTGCGGTCGCTAACCTATCTGCCACCGCGGACTTCCGGGTTACGTCAATCGTCTATGAGCCGGGCAACTCCGATCGCGTGTTTGTCGGGATCGCCGATGCCAATGTACCCAACGCATTTGGGGGCATCTACTTCACAACAAATGCGAGCGCTCCTTCTCCGACGTTCACGAAACTTCGAGCAACCTCAAAGAAAGACTTCGCGCCTATAAAATTCGCGATCAATAAGATCGGAAACACAGTCACCGTAGTAGCCGTCACCGGCGAGACTGCCCCTAACAACCAGGGGCAAGGCCAAGCTTACAAAGCCGTTTACGACTCAAGCAAGTCAACCATCAATCCGACGTTCTCCCCGTTACCGGCCGCGAATGGATTCGCAGACGGTCAAGGATCCTACAACATAGGGGTGGCGATCGACCCGACGAATGCAAACAACGTCTACGTGGTCGGCACGCTGAACGGGACGTTTCTCTTTTCGAGAGATGGTGGCCAGACATTTACGCCAAGCAACGATAGGCTGCATGTTGATAGCCACATGGTTGGTGTCGCACCATCCAATCCGTCGGTCATTTACACGGGCAATGATGGTGGCGTTTGGCAGTCGACCGACGCGGGCGTGACTTGGCTAAGAGATCGCAACAACTCCACTTTTAGTGCGACACAGTTCCAGAGCATAGCGGTCCACCCGACCGACCCCAACTTCAGTATCGGCGGCACCCAGGACAACGGCACCAACTTCTTTAGGCCGAACCGAACCTGGCATCGTGTTGACTTCGGTGACGGCGGCTATGCGCTCATCGACCAGAACGCGACGAACACGGAAAACGTGACCATGTATCACACCTATTTCAACATTACGGGTGTCCTGATCGGCTTCGGGCGCGTCCTTAAAACAAGCTGCGCGACCGAGGGGCAGTGGTCATTTAAAGGAAACTCCAGCGATCCCGCGGACGTGGACCCCAGTGTCGCCCACTGCGATGGTACCACGAACAGTTTCAACGGAATTTCGCTCAACGACGCTGTGAATTTCTACGCACCGATGGCTCTTGGGCCGGGCAATCCAAACAAGGTCTACTTCGGGACGGATAAACTTTATCGGTCAACTAACAAGGGCGACACGATGACCGTCGTGAGTCAGGTCTTCGCCCCTGGAGTCCCCGTCAGCGATATCGGTATTTCGAAGACGAATGATGCCGTCCGCATAGTCGGTCTCAACAACGGAAAGGTGTTTGCGACGATCACTGGTGGGGCGACGGCTGCGAACATGACAGATGTGACTTTCGTTGGCACGCCCACTACTGGGATGCCTGCTAAATATATCGCGCGCACCGTCATCGACCCAAACAACGCGAACACCGCCTACGTCGTTTTTAACGGCAATGCCATCGCAGGGAGGCATGTTTGGAAGACAACAAATCTGAATAACACCGGTACGGGCACGGTCGCCTGGACAGCGATCGACGGCACCGGCATTCCGGATGTTTCGGTAAACGCCTTCGTGGTCGATCGAGCAGATTCGACCCATCTCTACGCCGGCACTGACCGGGGTGTTTTCCTCTCTACCGACGGTGGTACAACTTGGAATCAATACGGCACCGGTCTGCCCGACGTCGCTGTATTTGATCTTGCGATCAGCTCCGACGGTCACCTGCGTGCGGCGACACACGGGCGCGGGTTCTACGAAATTGTGAAAGCTCCGTAAACTGGCCTTTCCGCAGCGCAGCTTTGGCGAGTGGTCGGAGCTGCGTTGCCTTCAGGCTTGGCGCGAGAACCGCCCTAGTTAACAGGCTGTGCCTCTCATCTTGCCGGGCCGCGAGCCGCGCTGTATGACCACTTGCGGCGAAGCTCGTCAGAAAAGCGCTTGCCTTACGCGCTTGGTAAGCATTTAACAAATTCGTTGTCCCCTCACCAATCGCTGGCGCGTCCTCCTCTCCCTCAAGGGAGAGGGTAGGGTGAGGGGCTTACGCGTCCCTAGCCGCGACAAAGTTAGGGGGGAGCGGGCCGCGCATCGTGGCCGAGATTATTCGTTGAGTGCTTCCGCTTAGCAGGTCCCGGGTCGGCAAGCGAGTCGCCCGTTTTATGTTCTTGAATTTGGAAGCGCAAAAAATCATGAACAGCGTTCCGTGCTTCTGAGTTTGTCGTCGTGATAACTACTCGCCCGCCGGCCGGCAAATTCTCCATCCAATAAGAGATGTCGCCTTTTAGCTGGCTCATTCTGTCTGCTCCTGGCGGGTTTCGCCCGCGGGTAACCGCTGGGACTTCGAATTTCCCTTGTCCGAACATAGCCGCAATGTTCGCTACTTGGCGCCGGACCGCACCGACCTCCGCGGGATCATTTGCGGTCATTTCTATTGCGCCACCGTCCGGGAGCAATTTGAAATGGCGAATGGCTTTCTCTTGATCGAAACCCAGAGCTGTCTCTCCCGGAGTTGCAGCTGCAACTGAGTTCTGGGGCGTTTGCGCCGGCGATGGATTCAGCATCATGAAATCAAGTATGGCAATAGAAGCCGTAATGTAGAAACCGATTCTCAAGCTCACGTTCATATGTGGCGCAAGTTTATATCGTGCCGCGTCCCTTCTTAGTTCGACGCGCTTTCCTAGTCTCTGTTCAAAAGAGTTGCGACCTTGTGTGCCTGCACTGGCAGCAGAAACGCAGTCACCGTTACTTCGTCGATTGGCGCGGCTGCGAGCCGAGATGGGGGTCCGAAGCCTTCGCTTACGCCGCGATCATCGGCGAGCCACCCATTCCCGGTGTCGCATGAAGCAAAGTTGCCTACGGGGTAAATGGGATGACTAAATAAGCAGATCCACAAGCTGAGCGGCAGAAAGGCAGAAAACGTTGTTGATACGCTACAGCCCTCTTGCTAGAGTACACACCCTTGAAGGTTAACTCGGCCCTATTTGTCATTTGTATCATTGGCGCCTGCTCGGCGACAGCGAGTTTCGCGTTCGGCGAACATACCTTAGGCCGCGTAATCGATACCCAGGCGATGTTCATCAGACATACTGCCACAAAACTACAGCGGCAAGTCGCCGAGCAAAATGCGAAGGCTTATGTTGCTCGGCTTACGCCGGAGAAGAAACTGGCACTGAAAAAGAAGAAGGTTCAATACTTGGCAGTTCCCACTGTCCGAAGCAAAGAAACCTCTGCGGAAGCGAAGGAAGTCCTGATGATTTGGGATGTACCAAGAGAAACTCTGGTTGGCAAAAATGTCTACGAGCTAAGTACCACGCCGGAGGTCGGGAAGCTGGCAAGCTACGACAATCTCGTCGCTGAATATGTCGGCCAGCCGGCCAAAGAGTTCTAGTCCGGCGTCGAAGGTTTCTGACGCTCAGAACTTCACGTTGTGTTCGATGCACCAGCGCCGTGCTTCGGTTATGGAAGCAGCAGCCGCTTTGACATAGTAGGTTTCGGCCTTGTCCTGCCGGTCCAACATTTTCGTGAGTTCGGGGCCATGATTCTCGAGGGCTCGAGCATAATAATACATGCAGATTGGATTCTCATGCTCGACGCCTTGCAGATAGAGTCTCGCCGCCTGTTTCCAATCTTTCGGGACGCCCTGGCCAATTTCGTACATCACCCCGAGATGACCGCAGGCGGGCCAGTCGCCTGCCTGAATGGCATCTTCAAAGAAGATCTTCGCCATTCGGTTTCTCTCCGTCTGAGGCAACTTAGCGAACTGGCCAGAACCGTTGTAATAGCATTGACCGATCAAAGTTTTAGCATGGGGCAAGCCCAGCTTGGCCAAGGGAAGTAGGATGGCGATGCCAGCGTCTTCATCTTTGGCCGTCCCATCGCCGCGCAAATAGCATTCTGCCACAATGGTAGCCGCGTCGGCGTCGCCTGCCTCGCCAGCAAGTTTAAACCATTTAAAGCCCTCTGCCTTATCGGCCTGCCGCCCACCTTCTCCCAGCCAGTAAAGCCACGCGATCTTTGTCATGGCATAGGAGACATGCTTCGCCTCCGCGGCATAGTAATACCAGTTGAAGGCATCAGGCGAATTCCTGGCTCTTAACTTGTCAGCTACGACAAGGATGGCGGGGACGATGTCAAGCTGCGCTGCATATTTAAGGTTCTCTTCATAAGCGCGGAACTCCTCGTTAGTAAGGGCAGGTCCTTTAGTTCGAAGTCCTTCAATCACCGTCGTGAGCATTTCCCGATGTTCCTTGGAAGCTGGTTCTCCCTGACGGGTTAACCGACCAAGCAGTTCTAAGGAGGCAGCGTGATACCTAGGCCAATCTCTCGCTGCCTCAGAGTCTTTGTGTTCGGCTAACAACGATTGGAGCAGATCCCGGGATGGTGTTGGTTTCGCACGATTAAGCTTCAAAATTATGTCGTTACTCATCTCTCTACGCGCGATCAGAACCTGTTCCTTCGCTTCAAATCCTTCCAGAACCGCAGTAAGACGATGCTCCCCGAACTTCACATTCGTGAAGGTATTTGGTTCTCGTGGAAGTATTCCGTCGAGGCGAATCGAGGCACCGGGCGGATCGCTGCGAATCGTTAGCTTTGCCATCTCCTCAGGCAGCTTGGGTTCGAGGACAATTTTCGGCAGACCTGAACCGCTGAATTCAATGCCGCGCTCGACCGGGGAATATCCGTCGAGCGTCATCGTTAGCCGATGCGGTCCGAACTTGAGATCCTTAAAGGTATGGGGTGTCCTTACTGGTCGACCTCCATCAAGGGTGAGGTCGGCACCGCTCGGCTCGCTTTCAATAAGCAGATCAGCAAAAGGTGAAGGTGTAGGAGCAGGTTGTGGATTAGATGGTTTCCTCCAGATGAAAATGCCGCAAAGCAGCAGGATCGTGGCGATGGCCGCGGCCCAGACCCAGCGCGGCACTTTTGTGGGACCGCGTCGGATAGCCTCCGGCCCTTCCATTGCCGTGCTCGGAAATACAATGTCACCATTTGTCGGAGCCACTTTCTCTGCAGACGCGAATTCGAGAGGGGCGGCCGATGGGGTCAAAGGAGGTGCCGGTTCCTCCGGAATAGATTGTTTGGCTGCCGCTCCAGTATCGGAAGGTGCTAATGGAGTTTCGTTCGCCTCTTTGGAAAGATGCTTCGGAATGACATGATCCTCGACAGGAGGGCCGTTCTTGCCTAGCACCGCCTCGGAAGCAGGGGCAGTGGAATCATGGATGGGCGTGGTTGGCGCGTCCACCTTCGGCTCGGCGCGAGCAGTGGCGATAACAGCAGTGCCGTCTGGAATATCCCGCAGGGTGACTTCGGCAGAGAAGGTGTCTTCCGAGGAATCCACCGCCGGCACAGCTTCAGAGACGAGACTAGCGGCCGGAGTCGTCTCAATCAC
>WNGI01002087.1_pt1 | contig 17079 bp, 16 predicted proteins | sample 5400621 | NCBI WGS metagenome assembly WNGI01 (sample SAMN13153374, study PRJNA577476) | soil metagenome | isolation source: 20 cm soil or saprolite under Garry oak tree replicate 1 | place: USA:California | collected 2016-06-15 | reverse complement strand
ACCTGAACCGGCGGCATGGCGCCGTCGACCGCGCCATCCTAGCGCGCACCCTGCTTAGGTATCCTTGACGGCCCATGTTCGTGGAGTCGCGGGTGGAGAGCCCGTTTCAACCTGTACCCCGCCAGCCGGATCTGCCAGCGCTCGAGCACGAGGTGCTCGCGCTTTGGCGGGAACGCCGCACGTTCGCGCGCCTGCGCGCCCAGAACGCCGGAAACGAACGCTGGTCGTTCCTCGACGGCCCGATAACGGCCAACAACCCGATGGGCGTGCACCACGCCTGGGGCCGGAGCTACAAGGATCTCTACCAGCGCTTCCACGCGATGCTGGGACACGATCAGCGCTACCAGAACGGCTTCGATTGCCAGGGCCTTTGGGTCGAGGTCAACGTCGAGCGCGAGCTGGGCTACACGAGCAAACGAGATATCGAGGCGAACGGCATCGCCAATTTCGTGAACCTGTGCAAGCAGCGCGTGTTGACGTACGCCGCGCTGCAGACCGAGCAGTCGATCCGCCTGGGCATGTGGATGGACTGGAACGACCCGGACGAGCTGCGCCGGCTGCGCGACCTGCTCGCCCAGGATCCCTCGCAGCAGGTCACGACTGACGGCCCAAACGGTCCGGTCACGGACAGCGTCGAGATGATCGTTGGCCGCCTGGGCATGCCCGACATCGGCGGCTCGTACTTCACGTTCAGCAACGAGAACAACGACCTGATCTGGGGCTTCCTGGCTGAGTGCTACAGGCGCGGCTGGCTGTACAAGGGCCACGACTCGATGCCCTGGTGCACGCGCTGCGGCACCGGCATCAGCCAGATGGAGATGAACGAGGGCTACCAGGATCGCGAGGACCCGGGCCTTACGGTTCGCTTGCCACTCGTGGACAGGCCCGCTGAGTGGCTGCTCCTCTGGACCACGACACCATGGACGCTCAGCGCCAACGTCGCCGCGGCCGTAGGGCCGGAGCTGACGTACGCCAAGGTGCGCCAGGGCGACGACATCTACTGGCTGGGCAAAGGCACGCTCAAGACCGCGTTGCGTGGCAAGTTCGAGGTTCTGGAGGAGCGCCCCGGCAAGGATCTCGTGGGCTGGCGCTATCGCGGCCCGTTCGACGAGCTTGCCGCAGTCCAATCGGCGTTCTCAGGCGGCCGCGGCGACGACGGTGGCCCGGGTTACGAGCATCGCGTCGTGCCCTGGAACGAGGTCGGGGAGGAAGAGGGCACGGGCATCGTCCACATCGCGCCCGGCTGCGGCGCCGAGGACTTCGAGCTCTCGCGCGTGCATGACCTGCCGGTCCTCATGCCGATCAACGAGGCAGGGATCTTCTACGACAGCTACGGCGAGTTCGAGGGCCGCTCGACGGAAGACGTCGAGAAGCCGGTGGTCGTGGAGCTCGAGCGGCGTGGCCGGCTCGTCGAGGCCGGGTCGATCATCCACCGCTATCCCGTTTGCTGGCGCTGTGCGACGCCGCTCGTGTTCCGGATCGCGGACGACTGGCTGATCAGTGCGGACGAGATCCGTCAGCCGATGCTCGATGCGAACGCGACAGTGAAATGGACGCCAGATTTTTATTCGAAGCGCATGGACGACTGGTTGCGCAACATGGACGACTGGAACATCTCGCGTCGGCGCTACTTCGGGCTGCCGCTGCCCTTCTACCCGTGCAACTCATGCGGACGGCTCACAGTGATCGGCTCCGTCGCGGAACTGCGCGAGCGCGCAACGGGCGGCCTCGACCAGTTGAAAGAGCTGCACCGGCCCTGGATCGATGAGGTGCCGATCGGGTGCGAGTGCGGCGCTGAGGTCAGGCGCGTCCAGGAGGTCGGCGACGCGTGGCTGGACGCCGGCATCGTCCCGTTCTCGACACTCGGATGGCAGAACCCCGAGTGGATTGAGCACGGCTACGCCACGGGCGCCGCCGCAGGGCTCACCGGCGCCGACCTGCCCGATCACGCGTACTGGGAGAAGTGGTACCCGGCGGACTGGATCTCCGAGATGCGCGAGCAGATCCGGCTCTGGTTCTACTCGCAGTCGTTCATGTCGGTAACCCTCACCGGACGTTCGCCGTACAGGTCGGTGCTGACCTACGAGAAGCTGCTCGACGAGCACGGCCGAGAGATGCACCGGTCGTGGGGCAACTCGATCGACGCGGCCGAAGCCCTGCAGAACATCGGTGCGGACGTCATCCGGTTCATGTTCTGCGAGCACGTGCCGAGTCAGAACCTGAAGTTCGGCTACGGGCCGGCGGACGAGATCAAGCGCCGGCTGCTCACGCTCTGGAACTCCGTCAAGTTCTTCGTCGACTACGCCAACATCGCCGGCTTCGAGCCCGGCGGGGATCTGCCGCCTGACCTCCAGCCGCTGGACCATTGGCTGCTCGAGCGTACCGAGCAGCTCGTCGCGGAGATGACGGAGGCCTATGAGCGCTACTGGACCCCTGCGCTCATCCGGTCGTTCGAGTCATTCGTCGACGATCTCTCGAACTGGTACATCCGCCGGTCACGCCGGCGTTTCTGGGACGGGGACCAGGTTGCGCTGTGGACGCTCTGGCAGGCGCTCGTGCGTTCGGTGCAGACGATCGCCCCGGTGATGCCGTTCCTGGCCGACTTCCTCTGGCGCAGGTTGCGCGCCGATGACGCGCCCGAGTCGGTCTTTCTGGAGCCTTGGCCCGAAGGGCGGCAAACGGATGATCGTCTGCTCGCCGAGGTCGCAGAGGTGCGCCGCGTCGTCGAGCTCGGCCGTCAGGCTCGCGGCGACGCGGGGCTGAAGCTGCGCCAGCCTCTCCGTCGGCTCGTCGTGCAGGGCGCCGGCCCTGCGCGGGGTCACGCCGGCGAGATCGCGGAGGAGCTTCGGGTCAAAGAAGTCGAGTTCGGTCCGGTCGAGGCGACCGAGTTGCGCGTCAAGCCGAATCTTCCGGTGCTCGGGCCGAAGCTCGGCAAGGAGCTGGGTGCGTTTCGCGCGGCGCTGCAAGCCGGCGAGTTCGAGCAGCTCGAAGGCGGCGGCGTGCGAGTGAACGGGCGCGAGTTCACAGCCGACGAGGTGCTCGTCGAGCGTGGTGCCCGTGAAGGGTGGGCGCTCGCCGAAGACGACACGCTGACCGTCGCGGTCACGACTGAGCTAGACGACGAGCTGCGCAAGGAGGGCCGCGTGTACGAACTGGTCCATCGGCTGAACACGACGCGCAAGGAAACAGGGCTCGAGCTCACGGACCGGATTCGACTCGTCTTGCCAGAGTCCGACGCGGACCTGCTCGAGTACGAGGACCGCATCAAGGACGAAGTGCTCGCGACCGAGATCAGCATCGGGAAGGTGACAGAGCCGCAGATCACGAAGCTGTGAGCCACTCGCGTAGGCTTCAGAGTGGAGGTGCGCTATGTGGTGGACGGTTCTCGCGGTCGCAATTGCTGTTCTCGCGATCGTCTTTCTCGTGTTCGGCTCGCAGATCTTCCGGTACGGAGGAAAGGGCGGTCAGTCGGTCGCGGACGTCAAGGCCAATCGATTCTGGTGGACGTGGGGGCGCCGTCCGAACGACTAGGCGAACGCGGCGCGTAGCCGCTCGAGCCCGCGGTCGAGCAACCCGTCGTTGATCGCGAGCGAGAGCCGCGCCCAGCCGGCGCCGCGCGCGCCGAAGCCTTCTCCCGGCGCGACGGCAACCCGGTGCTCCACGAGCAGGCTCTCGACGGTCATGCCGTCGGGCAGCCGGAACCAGACGAAGAAGGTGCCCTCGGAATGCGCCTCGATTCCCTCGAGTGCAACGAGCGCGCGGTCGCGGCGGCGCTCATAGATCACCCGACGGTCCTCGACTGAGTCCTGCGGTCCGGTGAGTGCGGCGATCCCCGCCTCCTGGATCGGCCGGAAGATCCCGGCGAACGCATGATCCTGTAGAAGCTCGATGCGGCGCACGAGCTCCGCGTTGCCCAGCGCGAACCCCAGGCGCCAGCCGGCCATCCCATACGTCTTCGACATGCTGAACAGTTCGATGCCGACGTGGCGAGCTCCCTCGACTGCGAGGAAGCTCTGCGGCCTTCGTCCGTCGAAGACGAGGTCACCGTACGCGAAGTCGTGCAGAACCCATGCCTCGCTGCGCTCGGCCCACTGGACTGCTTCCTCGAAGAGACCGTCCGGCACTGTTGCTGCAGTGGGGTTCGACGGGAAATTCAGGTACATGGCATCCGCTTTCGCGTCGAAGCCGGAAAACGGGACGTGTTCGGCACCCGCGAGGGCGACGGCGGAGAAGTAGTCCGGATAGCCGGGGTCCGGCAGGACGATCGTGCCGCCGCCCTCGACCGCGCAGACGGCGAACTCCATCAGGCCCGTCTTAGTCCCCGGCAACACCGCAACCTCGCGGGCGGCGTCGAGCTGCACGCCGTAGATCTCGCCGTACCTGATCGCGATTGCCTCCTTGAGTGCGGTGACCCCCGAGAACGGCGCGTAGCCGTGGACGTCGTGCCGCTCGGCGCACTCCGTCAAAGCTCGGACGACGTGCTCAGGCGGCCCGACCTCCGGGTTGCCGCGGCCGAGATCGACTAGTGGCTCGCCAGCTTCCGCCGCAGCCGCGGAGACTCGGGCCAGCAGCGATGCGAAGTACTGCTCCGGAAGGCGGTTCAGTCGCTCTGGGCGCTCGCGCACCCCACGACTCTAAGCAGCAGACGTCTCTGCTCGACGCAGCTCGACAGGAAGCCGGAACACGACGTCCTCGTAGGCTGACGAGAACGAGCTGATCTCGCGCACGCCCTGAACGCGGAACCAGTCGCACACACGTGCAACCAGCCGCTCCGGCGCCGATGCGCCCGAGGTCAACCCGACTGTCTCGACGTCGTCGAACCAGCGCTCGTCGATCTCCGTCTCGTCGTCGATCAGGTGCGCTTCCACGCCTGCGAGCTGAGCGACTTCGACGAGACGGTTCGAGTTGGACGAGTTGCGCGACCCGATGACGAGCAGGAGGTCGATCTCGCCGAGCATCTCCTTCACGGCCCACTGGCGGTTCGAGGTTGCGTAACAGATGTCCTCGCGCTGGGGGCCATGGATGTGCGGAAAGCGGCGCTTCAACACGTCGATGATCTCCGTCGTCTCGTCGACCGAGAGCGTGGTCTGCGTGATGTAGGCAAGGGGCGTGCCGGCGGGAAGCTCGAGAGCTTCCGCATCCTCGACGCTCTCGACGAGCACCGTCGCGTCGGGGGCTTCGCCCATCGTCCCCACGACCTCTTCGTGTCCGGCGTGTCCGATGAGGACGATGCGCTTTCCTTCTGCTGCATAGCGCCGCGCCTGAACGTGCACCTTTGTCACGAGGGGGCAGGTCGCATCGATCGTGGTCTGCCTGCGGACAGCGGCGCGCTCGTAGACCGACGGGGCGACACCGTGAGCCGAGAGGACGAGGATCGCTCCGGGCGGAGCCTCGGTCTCGTCCTCCACGAACACGGCTCCGCGCCCCTCGAGGTCGCGGACGACGTGCGCGTTGTGGACGATTTGCTTGCGGACGTACACGGGCGCCCCGTAGAGCGACAGGGCACGCTCCACCGTCTCCACGGCACGTTCTACTCCGGCGCAATATCCCCGGGGCGATGCAAGCAAGACCCGCTGAACCAAACCGGCGGCCACGGTAGCAGCGCCCGCAGGAGGCCGGTAGAACAGGAAAAGGCCCGTCGCTCGGGGGGGTCGGTGGCGACGGGCCTCCTCCTAGTGCTCACCGCGGACTGCAAGGCCAGGAACGCACCGCGGTTCGCATCGCCCAGTGGGATTGACGCTAACGGGTCCCACCGACCTTTCCAATAGGCCGAACGGCCCATCTTTGGAAGCGAGAGGAAAGAGGCTCGCTTGGCGGAAAACCGTGCTGCTCAGCGGCCTCGCGCCGGCTCGACTGCCCAAGCGCCGCTCCCTACAATCAGGACGCCCAGTGTCACAAACCGACCAAGCTCTGTGGTTCGACGCGGTGCCGCTGCTCGTCGTCGCCGCCGCATACCTCGGGGCGACCGCGTTGCTCGCACGGGCCGTCCGGGGGGAAGGTCGCCGCTCGCAGTTGGAGCCCGCCCTCCTCGTGGTTTTCCCCGCCGTTGGCCTTGCCTCAGCCGTCTATGGGATCGTGCTGGCAGTCGAGCGCGAAGCTCCACCCGGCGGCATCTGGCTCACGCTCGGACTTGCCACCGCAGTCGGCCTGCCTGCACTTCTCGCTCTGAAGGTTGCTGGTCGATCTGCGAGCTCGGCCGCCGAGCCTGGGCCGGAGTCGAGGGCTGCCTCGAGCTCCGTTGCGCAAGGCGAGGATCCGATGGCAACCAGCCTGGCGGAGGTGCTCGAGCGCGAGCGCTTCGTGGCGCGAATCTCGGCCCGCGTCCGCTCCGAGCTCGATATCGACGAGTTGCTGCGCGTCGCCGTGGAGGAGACCGGCCGCGCGCTGGCCGTCGACCGATGTCTGATCCGGCTCGGTCCTCACGGCGACATTCCGACGGCGCAGTGGCAGCGGGAGGGATTGGCGCCGGTGAACGCCAGTCGTCGCCTCGCCGTCTCCAACCTCGCAGTGAAGCGCCGCCAGACCGTGGCCCTCGAGGACGCCCGGACGGCGCCGGAGCTCGACGATGCTTCGCTCGGCGGACGCGACACCTTGCTGAGCCTGGGCTCACGCGCCGTGCTCGCCGTTCCGATCGTGATCTTCGAGGAGCTGATCGGCGTGCTCGCGCTCCACCGCACCACGCCCGGGCGATGGAGCGACGAAGAGATCGGGCTGACGGAGGCCGTGGCGCGCGAGATCGGACTGGCGGTGCGGGTCGCGCAGTTGCTCCGCGAGAACGAACAACGGATCGCTCAGCAAGGGTCACTCTTTCGCATCGCGGCGCTCCTCGCCGAGTCGCTCTCGCTCTCGGACACCCTCGCGGCGCTCGCGCAGGCGGCGAGCGAAGCCCTCGGCGGCGCGTTCGCGGCTGTGCTGATGCCACGAGGCGAGACGCTCGAGCTCGCAGCCGGGGCCGGGCTTCCACGCGTGCTCTCTGAGGTGCTCGAAGACAGGTTGCCGGACTCGGCGAATTGCCTCTACGTGGCAGCCCAGGAAGGGCGGCCGTTGGCCTCGCCCGACATCACGTGCGACGACCGCTTCGAAGCGCCCTGGCAGGCGCAGGCAAAGGCTGCGGGATATCGGGCGTTGCTTGCCGTGCCCGCCGCAAGCCCGCGCGCGGAGGTCGCAGGACTGGTCATCGTCTTCTTCGCCGAGGAGCGCAAGTTCACGGACGAGGACCTCGAGCTTGGCAACCACCTCGGCGACGCAGCCCGTGGCGCGCTCGAGCGGAGCGAGCTGTTCGAAGCCGAGCGCACCGCACGCGCGCTGTCGCAACAGCTCGCGCGCACCGGCGGCGTGCTCGCAACCGAGCTGGATCCGGCCGCCGTTCTGGAGGAAGTCGTGCAGCAGGCGCCCGCGTTGTTCGGCGCCGATGCCTGCGCGGTGCGCACACTCGAGGACGATGAGCTCGTCGTGAGCGCTGCCTCAGGCGAGGGGGCCGAGGACGCAGTCGGAAGCCGAGCAGCCGTGACGGCACGACTTTCCGGAGATGTCTTCCAGTCACGTTCACCGCTCGCCGTCGAAGACGTCACCTCGGACGAACGGCTCGTCGGCGCCGACGCGATCCTGCTCGCCGGGTATGCCGCGTTTCTCGGCGTGCCCCTCTCCGGTCCCGAGGGCACCCTTGCGGGCGTGCTCGCCGTCTACGCACGCAAGCCGCGACAGTGGCGGCCAGAAGAGATCGAAGCGCTGCTCGCGCTTGCGGGCAATACCTCTGCAGCACTCGCCAACGCCGAGCTCTACTCACGCGTTTCGCTGGAGAAGGAACGCAGCGTCGCGATCCTTGCGAACATCGCCGACGGCATTGTGGCGGTCGATCGTGATGGCCAGGTCGTCCTCTGGAACTCCGCCGCCGAAGAGATCACCGGTGTGCCTCAAGAGGAAGCGATCGGGCGGACGACGGTTCAGGTTCTGCAACGCCAACTCGAGTCCACTGACCCCGAGACGCCGTCGGGCCAGCGCCTGGTTTCGGTTACGCGGGGCGGGGTGGAGGTCTGGCTGTCGCTGAGCGAGGCCGTGATGCGCGACCCGCTCGGGGCGGTTGCAGGCCGCATCTTCGCCTTCCGTGACATTTCCGCCGATCGAATGGTCGAGCAGGTCAAGTCGGACTTCGTCGCCGCCGTCTCACACGAGCTACGCACGCCGCTGACGTCGATCTACGGCTTCGCCGAGACACTGCTGCGACAGGACATCCCGTTCGGCGAGGAGGAGCGGCGGATCTTCCTCGGGTACATCGCATCGGAGTCGGAGCGGCTGACGGAGATCGTCGACCAGCTCCTGAACGTCGCGCGGCTCGATGCCGGCGACCTGCAGGTCGAGCTCGGCAGGATCGACCTCGGGTCGGTCGTGTCCGAGCTGGTGGAGACAGTCGAAGAGAGTGGCGTCATGAACGGTCACCGCTTCGAGATCGACCTGCCCGACGAGCCCCTCGCCGCCGAAGCCGATCCCGACAAGGTGCGTCAGATCTTCAACATCCTCGTCGAGAACGCGCTGAGATATTCGCCCGGCGGTGGCACCGTCACGGTCGGCGCGCGCCGAAATGACGACCGCGTCGAGGTTCGTGTCGCGGACGAGGGAATTGGGATTCCGGCGGCCGAGCGCGAGCGAATCTTCCGGAAGTTCTACCGAGCCGAGTCGGCTGCGCGGGACGGCGCGGCCGGCACGGGTTTGGGTCTCTTCATCGCCAAGGAACTGGTGACTGCGATGGGCGGTCGGATCTGGGTCGACTCCACCGAAGGTGAGGGCTCGAGCTTCTCGTTCGAGCTGCCCGCCGCTCGCGAGTAGATGCCAGACGGTTTGGGTATAGCGGCGGCGACCGAAGTTCGGTGCATCCCTTCATGACCAAGGTTCTCGTAATCGACGACGAAGCTCCGATTCGTCTGCTCTGCCGAGTGAATCTCGAGGCGGAAGGCATGGACGTGATCGAGGCCCCAGACGGCCCTTCCGGCGTGGACAAGGCGCGGGACGAGACGCCGGACGTGATCCTCCTCGACGTGATGATGCCCGGGCTCGACGGGTGGCGCGTCGCGGAGCAGCTCTTCGAAGATGACCGCACGGGCGGGATCCCGATCATCTTTCTCACCGCGCGCGCCGAATTTCGCGACCGTGCGCGTGGGCTCGACATCGGCGGCGTCGACTACGTGACGAAGCCATTCAACCCGCTCGAGCTGGCCCCGCTCGTGCAGAGCCTCCTTGACCGTCTCGATCGCGGTGAGCGCGACGAGTTGCGCGCCGAGAAGCTCTTGGAGCTCCGCACCCTGATGGAATCGGAGTAGCTCCGCGGCGCCCTTCTCGGGCGCGCGATTCAGGAGTACCGTTCAAGCATGGACAGACGGCCGCTGCCGCTGCGGCATTCAGGCCGCAGGGCCGCGGCGGTCTTCGGCGCTTGCCTGGTCGCAGCCGCCATTTCATCTTCGGCGTTCACAGCCACCGGTACGGGGCAGAAGAAAAAGTTGCCGGCGGGGACGCTCCGAGGCCCGATCGACCGTCTCCAGCAATACCCGACGCTCTCCCTGGCAACGGCCGGGCAGCGTGCCGCCGCCGTGCGCCTGCTCGAAGCCACGCGACGCGCCACCCGTGAGTGGAGAAACCCGAAGGCCGCGGCTGCGGCGGGCTTCAGAATGACCTTGGCCCCCCGCCTAGCAGTTGACCGCTCGGTGCACTGGTTCCACTCGGAGAACCACAACTTTCTCCAGGACGATCGCTACGTGGACCCTCAGCACGTCGAGACGCTCATCTATGCAAACGCACCTGGACGTCCCCTCGTGTTGATCGGTGTCATGTTCGCGCTCCGCCGCGGGATGCATGGTCCTTCACTGGGTGGCCCGATCACGCGCTGGCACACTCACTGGGTCTGCGCGCGCGGCAAGCACCGGGGCCTTGCCCCGCGGGCTGACGGCTCGTGCCCACCCGGGACCAAAGGGCGCCAGGGGAGCGAGATGCTCCACATCTGGTTCACGCGCGATCTCCGCAGCGCCTACGCGGTCCACGCACCCGAACCGGAGTTGTGCGTGGCCGGGCTCCTACCGAGCGGTTATTGCCGTCACGCTGGTCATCACGGGAGTCACCACTGAGAGAGCGCAAGAGGGCCGTCTTCCGAGGCGGCCCTCCGTGCTCTTCCTCCCGACGACGCTAGCGTCCTGCGAAATCGGCTGTGACGATCCCGGCATCGCCGTGTCCGGCGAAGCTGCCGAACGAGATGCCGATTCCGACCCGGCGGAAGCCGGGGCGAAGCATCACGGCCCGGTGACGCGGGCTAGCGAGCCACTGACTCACCACCCACTGAGGGGTCAATCCCGTGGCCCAGGCGAGGTCTTCGCCGAAGACGGGGCCACGCGCGCCCTGGGCGAGCACCCGGCCGGCCACCGAGCCGTGCGCGAAGTACTGGCGGCGCAACATGTCCGCGGAGTGGCCGCGGGCGGCGCGGAGAAGACGAACGTCCAAGCGCAGCGGGGCGAGACCATGGCTCGCCCGCACCGAATTCATCCCCTGGAGCAGCGAGGCCTCCGAGCTGGTCAGGGACCGGGCCTGAGCCCCTGCCGCCGGTCCGAGGAGGGCGAAACTTGCCAGAAAAGCTACGAGAACCTTCTTTTTGATCAGCATTCGCGGCAGTCTCCCGGTGGGTCACCAGGGGTGGCATCCCCCGAAAGGGGTAGATCGGGTTCGCTCAGAGCGGCTTTTCAGCGGGCCGTCTGAGCCAGTCCGATCCCGATCAGGGTAAGAGCCGCCCCGGACAGCTGGACCGGCTGGAGGGACTCTCCCAGCCAGGCCCAGGCCACGATGATGGCAACGACTGGCTCCAGCATCGCCGTGATTCCCGCCCGGGTGGCGGAGATGTGGCGGAGGGCGCTGACGAGCAGGCCGAACGGCACGATCCCGCCGAGGACGACCATCCAAAGCATCAGCAGCCAGAGGGGCAGATGTGTCGACGCCAGGTTGCCGAGGAGCGAGACGTGGTCGTCGACACGCCGGCCCGGGAAGCTCCACCACGGTGCGAGCAGCGACCAGAAGATCGTTGCGAAGAGGAAGCCCCAAGCGGACAGGGTGATGGGATCGCGTCGGCGCACGCTGTGCTCACCGATCAGCAAGTACGCGGCCAAGCTGATCGCCGCCAGCCCGCACGCGGCCACCCCGGGACCGCTGAGACGTCCGCCGTGCCAGATCTCGACGATCAGCGTGAGCCCTGTGAGCGAGAGGGCGAGTGCGGCCCAGATGCGCCGGCGGACGGGCTCGTGGAAGACGAACCGAGCCCAGAGCGCGACGAGGATCGGCGCGACGAACTGGATCAGTAGCGCGATTCCGATGTCGAGCCGGTGAATCGCGAAGAAGTAGGCCCACTGAACCACCGCGAGGCTGATGCCGAGCGCGACGAGCACGGGGAGGTCCGAGGCGCGAACTCGCAGAGCCCTGGGACGGGTCGCAAGGGCGATCAGCGTCAGTCCGATCAGCGTGCCGGCGCAACGCACTGCCGTCAGTTGGCCCGAGCGTATGCCCGAGCCGAGGATCACCTTCGAAACGGTGCCGTTGACGGCGAAGAGCGTCGCGGCGATCGCGACCATCGCGTAGCCGAGCGCTGGGCGTCGCTGGACCATCGCGCGAACCTACACATGTAATCTGCGCACGGCGGGGCGTAGCTCAGCCTGGTTAGAGTGCTGCCTTTGGGAGGCAGAAGTCGCGAGTTCGAATCTCGCCGCCCCGACTTTGGTCGTCCTCCTTGCCGCGAGTTCGGCGCTCTTCTTCGGCGCCCTCGCCGTCACGATCCGTCTAGCGCTCGCCCGCGGCATCGATGCGGAAGCCGCCGCACTGGTCACCACCGTCATCGCCGGCGTCGTCTGCGCGCTGCTCGCGCTCGTGATCGGGGACTTCTCCGGCGTGGCCTGGAGGGACACGTGGCCGTTCTTCGTCACAGGGTTGTTCGCGCCCGGGATCAGTCAGATTCTCTTCACGCGTGCCGTCGGCGTGATCGGGCCCTCGCGCACCGCAATCGCGGTCGGGATCTCACCTGTGCTGTCGGCCGCGATCGCGGTCATCGTCCTCGGCGAGCCGCTGCACGTTGCACTCGTGCTGGGGACGCTGTTCGTGGTGGCCGGTGGAACGCTGCTCGTGGGCGAGCGCGGGGGGCCGGCCGGCATGCTCTCGCTGGGAATCGCGTTCAGCCTCGGCGCAGCGGTGCTGTTCTCCGTTCGCGACAATCTCGTTCGCTGGGCTGCGCGCGGCAACGACGTCCCCGGGCTCGTCGCCGGCACTGCGTCGCTCGTGTCCGCGACGATCGTCATCTTGCTCGTGGTGGCGTCGCGCCCGCACGCGCGCGAGCGCATCCGCCTGGCTGCACTTCCGTTTGTGCCGTCGGGACTCGTCTACGGGATCAGCTACGCGTGTCTCTACACCGCATTCGACCGCGGTCGCGTCACGATCGTCGCGCCGCTGGTCGCGACGGAATCCCTCTTCGCGGTGCTGATCTCGATCGTGTTGCTACGCCGCTCCGAGCGAATCGGGCCTCGCCTGCTCTTCGCCGCCGCGCTGGTTGTCGGCGGCGGCGCGCTCATCTCGAGCTTTCGGTGAACACGCCTGCGATGTGCTCCGTGCGCAGGAAGCGCATGAAGAAGTGAGCGAACACCGCGAAGAACACGATCGCCTGCTCGACCGCCATCGTCACGCCTGCGATCTGTTGGTCCGTGAGGTCGGAGAGACCCCAGAGCTGCGGCGCGTCTTTGTAGAAACCGTAGATCGGCCGCGGTAGGAGTGCGAGCAGCAACCCCAGCGGAGCGGCGAGGACGAACGCGCCGAAGAGGTACGCCGCCTTGACGCCGTCCGAGTAGCGCCCGTGCACGACCGGCCACCACATCAGGGCGCCGGCAAAGAAGTACGTCAGATGCTCGAGGTGCAGGAGCCACCCGGACTGCTCGAGCGCCTTGTCATAGATCGGCGGGATGTGCCAAAGGAAGTACGTCCCAAGCCACAGCGGCAGCGCGATGAGGGGATGGGTCAGGAGGCGAACCGTCGCGAATCGCGCGAGTTGCTGTGCCAGCGAGGGCGCGAGCGCGAACACGACCAGTCCCGGCGCCCACTCGGCGGTGACGACGTTCTGCAGGAGGTGGACCGAGAGCAGGTAGTGGAGCGCGATCGTGTGCAACGGAGTCACGTAGACCGCGAGGAGCAGGATCACGGCTAGGTCGAACGCGGCCTTGCGCGTCGCATCCGCCGGCCACCCGCGCTGGCTCCAAAAGTAGGCGGCGGCGAGCGCGCCGATCGCAAGCAGCACATCCCAGTGCAGCGACCACGAGTGCGGATCCACGGCGCTACGCTATCCCGAGTCCTGCGGGCGTAGCTCAACGGTAGAGCTGCGGCCTTCCAAGCCGCTGATGTCGGTTCGATTCCGATCGCCCGCTTCGCTCCGTCCTAAGCTCTAGCTAGTGTTTTCTAAAATGAAAACACTGGAGCGCGATATCGCGCGAAAACTTCGCAGGGAACACGGACTTCCAATCAACGAGATTGCTCGCCGTATCTCCGTCTCGAAGTCTTCAGTCAGCATCTGGGTACGAGACATCGAGCTAACGCCTCAACAAGAGGAGGCCCTGAGGGCGAAGAACCCCGCCTATAACCGACAGCTCAGTGGATGGCGGCAGAACGCTGCTAAGCACCGCGCGAAGCGCGTAGCCGCGCAGGAGAGCGGTCGAACGCTCGCGCGCCGATGCGAACCATTACATCTGGCAGGTTGCATGCTCTATTGGGCCGAAGGGTCGAAGAGACGTAACCAATTGTGCTTTTCCAATTCGGATCCCGAGATGGTCAGATTTTTCGTTGCTTTCCTCAAGAGGTACTTCGATGTGCGTGACACTGACATTCGGATCACGTGTCATCTCTTCGCCGATCACATCGAGCATCAACGAGAGGTCGAGCAATTTTGGTTGAACGAGGCTGGCCTTCCTTGCGAATCGCTGCGCAAGTCAGTCGTCAACGTCTACTCTCGAAGCAGTAAGAGAAAGCGAATCAACAAGCTTCCTTACGGGACTTGCCAGGTGGTGGTTTCCAGAACCTGGATCTTGCAGAGCATTCTTGGCTCGATTCAGGAATACGCAGGTTTTGAGCGGCCAGAGTGGCTGGAATAGAAGCCCATGGCCGACGAGAGCAAGGAGGATCGTCACAACAGGGAGTTGATGGAGCTCCTCAACGAGCTCCGCGTTGCGCTTCCGGGTGTGCAGGTCCTGTTTGCGTTTCTGCTCGCGGTGCCGTTCGCGAACGGCTTCCCCAAGCTCGGCCGCCTCGACCGCGACATCTTTTTCGTGGCCTTCATGGCAACCGCGCTGGCGACGGCGCTGCTGATCGCCCCGAGCTCCTACCACCGCCTGCGCTGGCGTCAGCACGACAAGGAACGGCTGCTCGTCACCTCCAACCGGCTGACGATCGCCGGGCTGGCCTGCCTGGCCGTCGCGATCACGAGCGCCGTCTTCGTGATCACCGACTTCCTCTTTCACCGTGGCTGGGCGGCGACGTTCACCGCGTTCATCGCGGCGTGCTTTCTACTGCTCTGGTACGGGCTGCCGCTGGCCGCGGCTATTCGGGAGCGTCAGAAACCGAGACGCTCTCGATGACGACGTCCTCGTGCGGCTTGTCGCGCCCGTCGCGGGGCTGCTCGGCGATCTTGTCCACGACGTCCATACCGTCAGTCACGCGCCCGAAGACCGTGTGCTTCCCGTCGAGCCACGGTGCAGCCTCGGTGGTGACGACGAAGAACTGGCTGCCGTTCGTGTTCGGCCCGGCGTTCGCCATCGCCAATGCACCGCGCTCGACCTTGTGGTGGTTGAACTCGTCCTCGAAGGTGTAGCCCGGCCCGCCCGAGCCGGTTCCGGTTGGATCGCCGCCCTGGATCATGAAGTCCGGGATGACACGGTGAAAGACGACGCTGTCGTAGAAGCCGTCGTTCGCAAGTTTCACGAAGTTGTCGACGGTCTTCGGCGCGTCGTCTGGATAGAGCTCGACATGAATCGGGCCGTGGTTGGTCTGGATGATGGCCTGCATCGCGCTGGAATCTACCGTCCGGCCCGACCGCGATGCTGCAGTGGTGCCGGACGGCCCCGTACGCGTCGTCGAGCTCCTGCCGCGGACGGTGTTCCGCATCCTCGGAATCATCATCGCAACAGCGATCGTGCTCGAGGTCATCTGGATCGCTCGCCATGTCCTCACGTGGATCTTCATCGCCCTCTTTCTGGCGCTCGCGCTCAATCCGGCGGTTGACCGGCTCGAACGGCGCATCAAGCGCCGCGGGCTCGCGACGGGGATCGTCTATCTCGCCGCGCTGGGCGCCGTCATCGGGATCGGACTCCTCTTCATCCCGACGCTCGTCAATCAGGTGAACGACTTCGCCGGCAAGGTTCCGGACTACCTCAACGACCTGACGAAGGGCCGCGGCAGACTGGGGTTCCTCCAGACGAAGTACCACCTCGTCGACAAGGCCCGGGAGGCGCTGAACACAGGCGGCGCCTCGAAGCTCTTCGGCATCTCCGGGACAGCGCTCGCGCTCGCGAAGGGCGTCGTCAATGCCGTGCTTGCGACCGTGACGATCGCCTTCATGACGTTCTTCATGCTGCTCGAGGGACCGAGATGGGTTGAGTCGTTCTTCACACTCCTGCAGCCGCAGGCCCGTCGCCGCTGGCGGGCGGTTGGCCGGGACATCTACCGCACGGTCGGCGGCTACGTGACCGGCAATCTTCTAATCAGTCTGATCGCAGGAGCGCTCACCACGATCGTCCTGGTCATCACCGGCGTGCCGTATGCGCTGGCGCTCGGGCTGATCGTCGCGATCCTCGATCTGATCCCACTCGCCGGGGCGACGATCGCCGCGATCATTGTCGGTGCCGTTGCCTTCCTCCACTCGGTGCCCGCGGGGATCATCGTGGTCGTGTTCTTCGTCCTCTACCAGCAGGTCGAGAACCACATCATCCAGCCGGTCATCTATGGACGCACTGTCCAGCTCTCGCCGCTCGCGGTGCTCATCTCCGTGCTGATCGGGGCTCAGCTTGCGGGCGTTCTGGGCGCGCTAGCCGCGATTCCCGTCGCGGGCTCGCTGCAGGTGATCTGGGTCGACTGGCTGCGTCAACGGCGTGGCAAGGAGCCTGCCGGCGCGACCTGATCCCTCGATCGAGGTACGCGGCTTCCAAGGGATAGGCCGATCCAAAGGGCATGGCCCGCCGTGCTCTTCTCCTGCTTGCGCTTGCTGTCTCCGCCGTGGGGCTCTCAGCCGCAGCACCCGCAGGCGCCACCGGACAGCGCCCGGCAAGCGCCATGGGCGCGCTCGAGCAGGATGTCCTCGCAAACGTCAATCTGCTGCGACGCCAGCACGGCCTCGGCCCGCTTCGGCTCTCCTCGAAGCTCGCCGCCGCAGCTCGCTTGCATTCAGGCGAGATGGCACAACGTGGCTACTTCAGCCACGACTCCGCCAACGGCACCTCGTTCGACAAGCGGATTTCCCGTTTCTACTCTCTCGGTGGTAAGCGCTACTGGTCGGTCGGGGAGAACCTGCTCTGGTCGTCCCCCGACGTCAGCGCGTCCGGTGCGCTCGACATGTGGTTGAACAGCCCCGAGCACAAAAAGATTTTGCTCACCGCACGCTGGCGCGAGATCGGTCTCTCCGCCGTGCATGTGCACTCGGCTCCCGGTACGTACGGCGGACGCGAGGTCACGATCGTGACCGCCGATTTCGGCGTCAGGCACTAAACCGCGACAAATCCGGCCGCGCGTCCGCGCCGCCATGATGATTTGCCGCGGTTGGAGCGCCGCGTCATGGGCTCGACCGCCTGCCCGATACCCTCTTTCCCCGGCGCCTGTAGCTCAGTGGACAGAGCGGCGGCCTTCTAAGCCGCGGGTCGGAGGTTCGAATCCTCCCAGGCGCACTCCCGCGGCAAATCCGGCCGCGCTTTCGCGCGGCCATAATGATTTGCCGCGGTTCAAAGAAGGGCGCTGGGTGACGAGCGCCGGCTAAGCCGGCACTCGCGGCGTTCGTTGATTGGCGGATTGCGAGCGCGAAAAGTCAACTGGATGAGA
>WNGI01002086.1_pt1 | contig 17079 bp, 18 predicted proteins | sample 5400621 | NCBI WGS metagenome assembly WNGI01 (sample SAMN13153374, study PRJNA577476) | soil metagenome | isolation source: 20 cm soil or saprolite under Garry oak tree replicate 1 | place: USA:California | collected 2016-06-15 | reverse complement strand
TCGATCAGCTCCACGCGCTCGACTATCTCGTGTACGCCCATCTCCAGATGGCCCAGGACGGCTCGGCCAAGCGCGTCGTCGACCACGTCAGCGATCTCCCCAAGGTGACCTTCGAGCACTTCGTGACGGGGTTCGCGCTGGCCACGATCCCGTCGCGCTACGCGCTCGAGCGTGGGCGCTGGGCGGACGCGGCGAAGCTCGAGCTCTTCGGCAAGGAGTTCCCGTGGGGCCGCTTCCCGCAGTCGGAGGCGCAGCTCGTCTTCGCGCGCGCGCTCGGAGCCGCGCGCAGTGGCGACGCTGCCGCCGCGCGGCGGGATGCCGATCGTCTCGGAGTGCTGCGCGACACGCTGACGACGGCCAAGGTCGGTTACTGGGCAGAGCAGGTCGACATCCAGCGCCAGATCGCGCTAGCCTGGGTAGCGCGAGCCGAGCGCAAGAACGACGAAGCCGTGGCCCTGCTCCGCGCGGCCGCCGAGCGCGAGGACGCGACGGAGAAGCACCCGGTGACGCCGGGCCCGCTGGCCCCGGCGCGTGAGCTCCTGGCCGAGATGCTGCTCGAGGCCAACGAGCCCGTGAAGGCGCTCCAGGAGTTCGAGTCGTCGATGCGCGTCGAGCCGAACCGCTTCCGTGGGCTCGCGGGCGCGGCGCGAGCCGCCGAGCTCGCGGGCGACCGTACGAAGGCCCGGAGCTACTCCGCTCAGCTCGCCGCGCTCGGCGAGAAGGCGGACAGCGAACGTCCGGAGCTGGCGCGCGCGAAGGCGTTGCTCGAGAAGTGAGGATCGCGACCATGAAGGTACGCCGCCTGGGGCCACAGATCGGCGCCGAGATCGAGGGCGTCGACATCACGAAGCTCGACGACGCGGGGTTCGCCGGCATCTATCGGGCGTGGCTCGACCACAACGTCGTCGTGGTGCCGGGCCAGCAGCTCGAGATCGACGACTTCTTGCGCTACAGCCGCCGCTTCGGCGTCGTGCACCCGCACCCGTCGAAGAGCACGCGGCACCCCGACCATCCCGAGATCACGGTGCTGGGCGTCAACAAGTTCGGGCCGGACGGCGCGCTCGACATGGCCATCTATCGACGCGGGGCCGAGGGCTGGCACACCGACGGCGCCTACGACGAGGAGCCGTTCAAGGCGACCCAGCTCTATGCCCTGGCCGTGCCGAACACTGGCGGCGACACGTTCTTCGCCAGCATGTACGCGGCGTACGAGAGGCTGCCGCAGCGGCTGAAGCAGCTCCTCGAGGGCCGCAAGGGCGCGTTCACCTACGGTGGCCGCCGGAAGGCTACCGCGCTGCTCAACGAGGAAGACCGCGACTGGACGCCCGTCTTCCATCCGATCATCCGCACCCATCCCGAGACGGGACGCAAAGGACTCTACTTCGATCCCGGCAAGATCCTACGGATCGAAGGCCTCGCCGAGGGTGAAAGCGACGCGGTGATCGACGAGCTGACCGATCGGATGATCCAGCCCGACGCCGAGTATCGCCACCGGTGGCGCAAGGGCGACGTCGTCATCTGGGACAACCGGTGCTCGTACCACAAGGCGGCCGGCGACTACCCTCCGGAGCAGGACCGCATCCACTGGCGCGTCTCGATCAAGGAGCGCTGAGCAGCCTCCCCGCCGCCCGGATCTCGTCGGCGTCGAACGGCGGCGAGACGAGCAGGATCAGCCGTTGCACCCCGGTGCGCTCGAGCAACTGGCGCGCCCGCGAGTGCGGCCGCACGATGCGCGCATCCATCCCCGCGAACACCGTCACGATGAGCTGAGACCCGTCGCGTCCCGACGCCGTGTGCTCCTCGCGGGCGCGCCGGACGAGATCGCCGAGCTGCGGATGGAACGCCTGCGTGTTGAACCCATCGCCGTAGCGTCCGGCGATGCCGGCCATGCGCGGGCCGAATCCGCCGACGATGATCGGCGGCGGTGGCTCGGGCTGGAGGAACCCCGCCTCGCCCGACCACAGCCGGCGGATGAGGCCGATCGCCTCGACGACGCGGTCGGCGCGGACCTTGTCGCGCTCGACCGACCGCCCGATGGCGGCCTGCTCCGCGGCGTACGGCGTGCCGCGATTTCCGCCGGCGCCGAGCCCGAGCAGCAGTCGCCCGCCCGACACCGCCTGAAGCGTCGCCGCCATGTTGGCCAGCACTCCGGGATGGCGATTGGCCACGTTGAGCACGAGCGGCCCGAGCGAGACGCGGCGCGTGACCTCGGCCAGCGCCGTCAGCACCGTCCACGCCTCCGGCACGCCCGGTCCGCCGGCATCAACGTCCGGATCGCGCAGGTGATCCCAGGTCCACAGCCCGTCGAAGCCGGCGTCCTCCGCCGCCAGCGCGGCGGCGCGCATGTCGGCCCACTGGGCGCTCATCGGGATCAGGAGCAAGTCCGTCTTCATGACGCGCAGGCGGCCCGAGAGTATCATTCGAGCATGGCTGAGAAAATTCTCGTCGGGACTGGCGGCGGGCTCTGGGAGCTCGCGGACGAAGCGTCGAGCCCGGTGGAGGCGTTCGCCGGCCGGAGCGTGACCGCGCTCGCCCTCGATGGCGCGACGACGTGGGCGATCGTGGATGGCTCGTCGCTGTGGGTGGCCCGCGACAGAGCCTGGAAGCAGCATGCCGCGATCGATGGGCTGCCGGCGACGTGCGTGGCGGCGACGGCGGCCGGGCCGCTGATCGGCACCGAGCAAGCGCATCTCCTCAGGCTGACCGACAGCGGGCTCGCGCGTGTGGACTCGTTCGAAACGGTCGCCGGCCGCGAGGCGTGGTACACGCCCTGGGGTGATCCGGCCGACGTGCGATCGATCGCGGTCGCGGCCGACGGAACGATTTACGTGAACGTCCACGTCGGTGGCGTCGCACGCTCGCGCGATGGCGGGGCGTCCTGGGCGCCGACCGTGGACATCGAGGCGGACGTCCACCAGGTGATCGCTCACCCGTCGCGCGCCGAGGTGGTCCTGGTCGCCGCTGCGGAAGGCCTCGGCGTCAGCCGGGATGGCGGCGATTCATGGCAGTTCGCAACCACCGGCCTGCACGCTCACTACATGCGCGCGGTCGCCGGCGCCGGCGAGCACGTGCTGATCTCTGCGTCCACGGGATTCCACGGCCGACGCTCGGCGATCTACCGCAAGCGGCTCGAGGGCGGGACGCGCTTCGAGCGCTGCGCCGAGGGCCTGCCGAAGTGGTTCGACGACAACATCGACACGGCGTGCCTGGCCGCGGCCGGCTCGGTCGTCGTCTTCGGCACCTCGGACGGGCAGGTCTTCCGGTCGGTCGACGCGGGCGAGCATTGGGAGTTGCTGATCAAGGGCCTGCCGCCGGTCGCCTGCGTCGGACTCCTGACCTAAGCGGAGCGTCCGCCTCCTCGGCGCCGACGTGGCGGGCGAGGCTTTCGTGATCGTCGGACAAGTTTACTCCCGGGCCAGTCGCTGATAGCTGCGTACCCACGGAACCCGCGCCATCTTGATCGTTTTCCATACGGCCAGTTCTTTGCACTGGATTGGCACGACGCTGGGGGCGGCGTTCGCAGGACCGTGCCATCGAAAGCGGCCGGTCAGGAGGGTCCCCGTGAGTCGTGCCTGGTATTTCTTCGCCCTGTTCGTCGTGACCACCGCGCTAACGGCTTGCACCAGCATAGGTTCTGACGACGTTCACGTCCGGCAACGCATCGACTTCGGCCCGTCTGACGTTCTGTCGCTATGTCTCCTCGTCGATGATGGGATTGCCGACACGATGGCGGAGGCTATCATCAACGACGCGTGGCGTGACGAAGGGGCCGTCTACGGCCTGCGAATCAACGTGGTGAGCGTCCGCGCCTGGCGCCGGCCAGCGTTCACCAGCGACGGCATCATGAAGGCGCTCCTTCGACAGCCTTTGCCGGCGGGGTGCGATCGTCTCTTCGCGCTGGTCGGCCGTCACGCCGGTGACGCCCTCTGGAGCCTCTTCGGCCTGCCCGAGGTCCTCGGCGCCGTTGGCAACGACACGAGCACGCATGGGTTCGCCGTGGTCGCTGGCGTCAGTCTGAACCAGGTGTTCATATCGCCCCGGAACGTGGTCCATCATGAGATCCACCACCTGCTCGGGTGTGACGAGCACTTCAACATGTCCCGCTGTTACGACACGATCGCGACCATGAAGCGCCAACGCCTCGCCGGGGCGGATTTCTTTCCGGCCTGGGACGCTGTCAACCGTCGCCTGCTCGTTTCTCGCGACGCGGTCAACACTCGCCTCCGAGACGTCAGTAGCGGGGGAATCTCGCAGCCTCACCACTAGCGCACACGGCCGGCAATCGGCAAGGCGTTCATCTGAGCGCCTCGCGCAGCGATGCGGCGATGTGCGAGACCGCGCGGTTGCCGGAGTCGAGCAGCCGCCCCATCCCCACGAACCCGTGGAGCATGCCGCCGTAGCAGGCGTAATCGACGCGCACGCCCGCATCGCGGAGACGCCGCGCATACGCCTCGCCCTCGTCCCTCAGCGGATCGAAGCCCGCCGTGACGATCAGCGCGGGCGGCAGGCCGGTCAGCGTGGCCGCGCGCAGCGGTGAGGCGCGCCAGTCCATCGCCTCGTCTTTCCCCGCGAGGTACTGGGCGGCGAACCAGCGCATGCTGTCGCGCGTCAGCATGTAGCCGTCGGCAAAGTCGTTGTACGAGCGCGACTCCGCGCTCAGATCGGTGACGGGATAGAACAGCGCCTGGAAGGCGATGGCTGGCGCGCCCGCGTCGCGGGCCAGCAGCGCGATCACCGCCGCCAGGTTGCCGCCGGCGCTGTCGCCGCCGACCGCCAGCCGGCGCGCATCGATCCCGAGCAGGTCGGCGGCCGAGGCCACCCAGCGCGTGGCTTCCCAGGCATCGTCGACGGCCGCGGGGAACTTGTGCTCGGGCGCGAGACGATAATCCACCGACGCGACCGTGATCCCGGCCTCGGCCGTGAGCTGGCGACAGAGCACGTCGTGGGTGTCGAGATCGCCGATGACCCAGCCGCCACCGTGGAAGTAGACGAGCCCCGGCAGCAGGGTCGTCGCCGCCACGCCGGCCGGGCGGTAGACGCGCAGCGGGACCGCCGCGTGGCGTCCCTCGGCCAGCACGTTGCGCACGACGCCGATCTCGGGCGGCACGGGCGTGGACGCGGGCCGCGTCTCGCGGAAGAGCTGGCGGGCTTCCTTCGGAGAGAGCTGGTGATACGGCGGCCGCCCGGACTTGATGATGAGCTCGAGGACTGCGCGCGCCTGGGGATCGAGGGCCATGGCGTCCTCCTTCGAAGGTCTGAGCGATTACTTCTTGAAGAGGTTGTCGAAGCCGCGGCGGATGTCGCCGGGGCGTGTCGAGTCGGGCGAGGCATCGCGCTCGACCGTCACGCGGAGCGAGAACGAGGCGCACTCGTTCCGCGCGTTCTTGTCGGCCACGCGCTCCTGAATGGGCTCCGCACACTCGAAGCGCCGGCCGGTGTCGAAGTGCGTGCACTGGCGGCACGCGTGGATCGGGACGCGGCAGTTCGGGCACTGCTCGAGCGACGCCGTGGCGATCGGCAGGACGGCGCCGCACGCGCCACACCGGGAGACGGTGTGCTTGGCCAGCATCCCACCACCTCTCGGAGCGTCGGACGGAGGCGGCGGCGGCGGCGACGGCCGCTTCGGCTCACCCCCCTGGCTCCGATATCCTTGCTGTCGATATTTTCGGTCGGACATGCTCGTGGTCCCTTTCGGTCCCTTACTCTACCCGATGCCGTCGCTGGCGCGCCGGTGGTCGTGAGGCGTGTCCGAACGGCCGGACTGGTGCTAGGCTGCGGCCGGCCATCCGTGAGTTTCGGGAGGACAGCATGAAGCTCGTACTCTTCCAGAAGCCGGCGGCAAGCGACGTCGTGCCCGGCGTGCTCACCGAGCGCGGCGTGGTCAGCATCGCCGACGTCGTGCCGTCGCGCCACACGCCGCAGCTCACGATGCAAGGCATCATCGACGCCTTCGACGCCTTGCGTCCGGCGCTGGAGCGGTGCGCCCGCGACGGAGACGCCATGCCGCTGTCAGCGGTCAGGCTGCGCGCCCCGTTGCCCCGGCCTGGAAAGATCCTGGCGTGCATCGCGAACTACTGGGAGCACGGCGCCATGGAGCCGAGGGCGCTGAACATGTTCCTCAAGAATCCCGACGCGGTCATCGGCCCCGGCGACACGATCGCGCTGCCCGAGCACACCGAGCCCTGGATCTTCATGCACGAGGCCGAGCTGGCGCTCGTCATCAAGGGCCCGGCCAAGATGGTCAAGCGCGACAACTGGCGCAGCGCGGTCTTCGGCTACACCGGCATGATCGACGTGTCGGCGCGCGGCGAGGGGCGGCGGACGTGGAAGACCGGGAGCTGGCTCGGCAAGTCGTTCGACACGTTCGCGCCCATCGGGCCGTGCATCGCGACGATCGACGAGATCGCGGACCCCAACGACGTCCACGTGCAGTTCTGGGTGGACGGCCAGCTCCGCCACAACTACAACACCGACGACATGGAGCACCTCGTGCCCGAGCTGGTCGAGTTCGCCACCACGATCATGACGCTCCACTCGGGCGACGTCATCGCGTGTGGCACCAACCACGAAGGCCTCGGCCCGCTGCAGGACGGCGAGGTCGTGGACTTCGAGATCCACGGCGTCGGACGCATGCGGCTCCACGTGCGCGATCCGCTCAAGCGCACGTGGGAGAAGGGCATCTACATGGGTGCCGACTCGACCAATCCCGAAGCCGTCAAGCGCAACCGACCCAAGGCCGCGAGCTGACGCCGATGGCCACCGTCGATCAGCAGCGCGTACGCCGCACCCGCACCGGCCTCGTCGCTCACGATCCGGGCCGCGCCTTCGCCGGCTACACGCTCTTCACGCCGATGTTCGGCGACGGCACCGTGTATCTGGTCGACATGCACGGCGACGTCGTCCACACGTGGCGCATGCCGTATCGCCCGGGCCTCTACGGCTATCTCCTCGACAACGGCCATCTCTTCTACTCCGGCAAGGTGATGGAGGACCTCGGGCGCTTCGAAGCGTGGGCGCGCTTCAAGGCGGGCGCCGCCCTCGAGGTCGACTGGAACGGCAAGACCGTCTGGGAGATCAAGCATCCGGACCATCACCACGACGCTCGCAAGCTTCGGAACGGCAACGTCGTCCTGCTCTGCCTGCGCCCTCTCCCACCGGAGCTCCACGCCCGCGTGAAGGGCGGACTTCCTGGGACCGAGGTCAGGGGCACGATCTACGCGGACTGCCTGATCGAGGTCACGACGCGCGGTGAGATCGTCTGGGAGTGGCGGAGCTGGGAGCATCTCGACTTCGCGACGGAGATCATCACGCTCCAGGACCATCGCGAGGAGTGGACGCACGGCAACACCGTCGCGGAGTGGCCCGACGGTAACCTCGTGGTCAGCTTCCGCAACATCTCGACGGTGGCCATCGTCGATCGTCGCACCGGCGCCATCCCCTGGAAGCTCGGTGGCCCGCCCCTGGCCCAGCAGCACGATCCCCGGCCATTGCCCAACGGGAATCTCCTCATCTTCGACAACGGCCCGCACCGTCGCGATCATCCGGCGCCGTACTCGCGCGTGATCGAGGTCGATCCGCGGACCAGCGCGATCGTGTGGGAGTACCACGACCAGTCGCTCTTCGACTTCTTCAGTCCCTACATCTCCGGCGCCCAGCGCCTGCCGAACGGCAACACGCTGATCTGCGAGGGCTGCGACGGCCGGATCTTCGAAGTGACGCGAGATGGCGAGGTCGTCTGGGAGTACGTCAACCCCTACTTCTTTCAGGAGCCCGGGCGCCCTGGGCTGAACAACTGGGTCTTCCGGGCCTTCCGCTACACGCCGGACGAGATCGAGCGCGCACGGCGAGCGTGACAGGAGAACAGGCGTGGCTGATCGCGACGCGGCGTTCGTCGGGTCGATTCCGGAGAACTACGATCGGTACCTCGGTCCCCTCCTCTTCCACGACTACGCCGATGCGATGGCGGCGCGCCTGGACGTCCGGCCCGGCGTGCGTGTCCTGGAGACGGCGTGCGGGACCGGCATCGTGACCGAGCGCCTGGTGGCCCGCCTGGCCGGCCACGGCACCCTCGTGGCCTCCGACCTGAACGAACCGATGCTCGCCTACGCGGGGGCGAAGCTACGCGGAGCCAGGCGCCTCGAGTGGCAGGTCGCCGACGGCACGAAGCTGCCCTTCGACGATCGCTCGTTCGCCACGGTCGTGTGTCAGTTCGGTCTGATGTTCTTTCCGGACAAGGCGGCGGGCGTGCGCGAAGCGTTTCGCGTGCTCGAGCCTGGCGGCCACTTCCTCGTCAGCGTGTGGGATCGCCTGGAGGACAATCCCGTCCCCCGCATCACTCACGAGACGATCGCCACGTTCTTTCCGTCCGATCCTCCGCAGTTCTACACCATTCCCTTCAGCCTTCACGACCCGGCGGTGGTCAGCCGTCTCCTGGAAGGCGCCGGCTTCGTGGACGTTCGCTGGGAGCGCCTTCACAAGACGGGGACGAGCCCTTCCGCGGCGGACGCCGCCACCGGATTGATCCACGGCAATCCCGTGTATGCCGCGATCATGGAGCGGCGAGCCGCCGCCCTCGCCGACATCAAGGCCACGGTGGCCAGGAACGTCGCGGCCGCGTTCGGCGATCACCCCGTGCGCTGCCCGCTGCGCGCCATCTTTTTCTCGGCGCGACGCCCTCGGTGACGCCCCGCGACCGCCACGGCCGGCGAAAGGAGACGACCTGATTCAGACGAGCCGGGTCCGGATGTTGATCTCCGACGTCAGGGTCCGGTGCACGGGGCACTTCTGCGCGATGACGAGAAGTTGCTCGCGCTGCTCGGGGCTGAGCGGCCCGGTCAGCGTGATCGCGGTCTCGATCCGATCGAGCTTGCCTTCCTTCGTCTCGCACTCGGCGCAGTCGACCGCGTGGATCTTCGAGTGACTGAGCGTGACGTCGACGGCCCGGAGCGGCCACTGCTTGCGTCGCGCATACAGCGCGATCGTCATCGAGGTTCAGGCGCCGAGCGCCGCCAGCAGCAGATCGTAGGGCGACGGGCCGGCGTCGGTCCCGCCGCCCGCGATCGGCTCGTCGGCTTCGAGTCGATGGAGACCGGCGGTCATCTGTTGCTTGAATCTCGTAGCGTCACCGTGAACCGTGACAGTCGCCATCTCGCCCTCCTCATGTGCTGACCACGAAAATCCGGTGATCGCGAAGATCCTATAATGTTCGACGCGCCGTCGCTCGACGAAAAGGAGGAAGCCATGGACGAGAAGGACGTGATCCTGTCGAACGGCCTCAAGGTCCACTACTACGAGTGGCCCGGATCGAAGCCCGCGCTGATCTTCCTCCATCCCTCCTCCGGCTATGGACGCATGTGGGAGGCGACGGCCAATCATCTCGGCTCGCGGTTTCACATCTACGCGATCGATCAGCGCGGACACGGCTCGAGCGGCCGGCCCGACGGCGACTATTCCGCTGAGGAGTACGCCGACGACCTGCGGCTGTTCCTCACCTCGGTCGGCGTGGACAAGGCGATCCTCGCGGGCCAGTCGCTGGGCGGGCGCGTCGGCATCGTGTTCGCGGCCGTGCATCCGGAGCGGACCCTGGGGCTCGCGCTGGTGGGCGGGCCGCACTTGAGCAACTTCTATCCGACGCGCGAGGCCGTGCTCGGCGTGCTGGCGGCGTCGCAGCGGATGCTGGAGTCCGAGACCGAGTTCGCCTCGAAGGACGCGGCCTTCGCGTATCTGCGCACGCTGCGGCCTCGCGATCGTGAGGAGGCGCTCCGCCATCGCGTCGAGCACAACCTGGCTCAGGCCGGCACCGGTTGGGCCGTGAAGTACGACAAGGTCCGCGTGGCGCTGGGCCTCGCTCACATGGCCGACGACCTCAAAAAGTATGCCGTGCGAACGACGTGCCCGGTGGCGATCCTCCGCGGAAGTCACAGCTCGGAGCTCACGCTCGAGGAAGCCAAGCGCGTGGCCGGCTTTTGGAAGAACGCCTCGGTGATCGACGTCGAGGGCGACTACGCGCTTCAGATGGAGAACCCGACAGGATTGGCCGAGGCGCTGATTCGCTGGACCGTATGAAAGACCGCGGCCTCGCCCGCGTTCAGCAGGCGAGGCCGCGTGGCGCTTGACGTGCCGCCCTTACACCGCCAGGTACATCGTGCCGTCTTCCCGCTGCAGCAGAAGGAGGAGCGGCGTGCCGTTCGGGTGCTTGTCGACGATCCGCTTCAGCGCGGCCACGTCCTTGACCGGCTGACGATCGACCTCGAGGATCACGTCGCCCGAGCGGATGCCGGCGTTGGCGGCACGGCCGCCGTCCTCGACGCGCCTCACCACCACGCCCCGGGTCTCCTTGAGACCGAGCTCTCGGGCCACGGCCGGCGTCACCGGCTCCACGGCCACGCCGAGCTTGCCCTTCTCGCTCGCATCGCTCGCGACCTTCTGGTCGGGCTCGTCGAGCTTCGCCACCTTCGCGGTGAGCTTCATGGTCTTGCCGTCACGCAGCACGGTCACCGGCACCTCGCGACGGGCTGGAGTCTCCGCCACGAGGCGCGGCAGAGTCTCCGAGCGGGCCACCTTGTGGCCGTCGAACTCCGTGATGATGTCGCCGGCCTTGATCCCCGCCTTCATGGCCGGGGAGTCATCGGTGACGCTCCCGACGAGCGCTCCCGTCGTCTCGGTCAGGCCGAAGCTCTTGGCGAGCTCGGGCGTGAGCGATTGGATCGACACACCCAGCCAGCCTCGCGACACGTGGCCGGTGTCGGCGAGCTGCGTCACCACCGTCTTCGCCAGATTGCTCGGGATGGCAAAGCCGATGCCGACCGAGCCACCCGTCTGGCTGAAGATCGCCGCGTTGATGCCGATGGCCTGGCCGCGCGCGTTGATGAGCGGCCCGCCGCTGTTACCGGGATTGATCGACGCGTCGGTCTGGACGAAATCGTCGTACGGCCCCTGCCCGATCACGCGGCCCGTGGCGCTCACGATGCCCGTGGTCACCGTCTGCTCGAGCCCAAACGGATTGCCGATCGCCATGACCGGCTCGCCCACCTTCAGCTCCGACGAGTCGCCGAGCGCGATGGTGGGAAGCCCGGTGGCGTCGACCTTCAGCAGCGCGAGATCGGTCTTGGGATCGCGCCCGACCACTTTCGCGCTCAGCTCCCGCCCGTCGGAGAGCTTGACCGTGATCTCCGTCGTGCCGTCGACCACGTGATTGTTGGTGAGAATGTGGCCGTTGGCGTTGATCACGAATCCCGACCCCATGCTGCGCACGCTGCGCCGCGGCTGATCGCCGAACTCCCTGAAGAACTGATCGGACGGATCACCCGATCCGAACGGGCTCCTCATGTGAGGCCGGGCCTCCATCCGCTTCGTGCTGACGTTCACCACCGCCGGCTTGAGCTTGCTGACCAGCTCCACCCAGTTGGGCCCCACCGCCGGCGCTGCCGCCACGTCCACCGTCCGCTCGCTCCACAACGGCGCACGTGCGCTCGCCGTGAAGCCGAGATGCGGACCGAGCCCGACGCCGGTGGCCAGCGCCAGGGCGACGAGGGCAGTAATCGCCAGTTTCCCTCGATGATTCCGGAAGAATCTGCTCATGCCATGCTCCTCCTCGATGTCGACGTCGATGTACGACTTGCGATCGTCTGCACGGAAGATAGCGGGCCAGCATGAGAGCGCAGTGAGATGGACATGAGAATCTTCTTAAGAACGCCGGCCTGGAACCGGCGGGCGGGTCAGGCCGGCTCGGGGGCGAGCGGGAGACGGATGATGAAGCGAGAGCCGGCGCCTGGCGTGCTCTCGACGTCCAGCACCCCGCCGTGGGCGACGACGATCGACCGGGCGATGGCGAGCCCGAGACCCGCGCCGCCCTGAACGCGGGCCCGCGCGTCGTCGAGCCGGACGAACGGCTGGAAGATCCGCCCGAGCTGCGCAGGGTCGATCCCCGGGCCGGTGTCCTGCACGGAGAGCTCCGCGCGGCCGTCGCGGCGCGTGAGCGTGAGCTCGACCTTGCCGCCGGCCGGCGTGTACTTGACCGCGTTGTCCACCAGGTTCATGAGCGCCCGCCAGAGCGAGCGCGGCTGGCCGATGACGGCCGCCGGCTCCGCGCCGGCCAGCCGGAGCGAGACGCCGGTCTCCCGCGCGAGTCGGCTGCCCAGGTCGAACACCTCGAGGACGATCGGCTCGAGATCGACGCGCGTCCGTTCGCCCTCGACGCCGGCCGTGAGGCGCGAGAGCAGGAGCAGGTCCTCGGCGAGGCGGCTCACGCGCTCGACCTCTTCCAGGCTGGAGGCGAGCACGGACCGGTATTCGTCCCCCGAACGCTCGGCGCGCAGCGCGACCTCGATGCCGCCCTTGAGCACGGTGAGCGGCGTGCGCAGCTCGTGCGCGGCGTCGGCCGTGAAGCGGCGAAGCTGGACCATCGTGCTCTCGAGCCGGACGAGCATGCCGTTGAGGGTCTCCGCCAGCCGGTCCAGCTCGTCGGCGGTGCCGCGCACGGGGATCCTCTGAGAGAGGTCCTCGGCCGTGATGCGCCGGGCCGTCCGCGTCATCTCGTCGACGCGGCGGAGAGCGACGCGGGCGATGGCAAACCCGCCGGCGGCGGCGAGGAGGAGTCCGAGCGGCACCAGCACGAGCAGCGTCTGGGCGTAGCGCCAGAGTGTGTGGTCCATGCGCTCGAGCGGCAAGCCGGCCTGGATGAGCTGAGCGACGCGCCCTCCCACGATGAGCGGCAGTGTCACCACCCGCACCCGCTTCTTGTCCGGCAGCTCGACCGTCTCGAAGGTGGGCAGGCCCCGGCGCGCGTTATCGCGCGCTTCCGGGGAGAGCGGCAACGTGCCGAGGGCGCGCGGCATCGAGCGGAATCCGAGATTGCCCTGGGGGTCGAAGAGCTGGACGAACTTGTCGTAGAAGTCGGGGCCGAGCAGCTCGCGCAGCGCCTCCGAGGCGAGGTCGGGGCCGGCGCCGGCGGGGCCGGTGTCGCGCACCACGCGCGCCACCGTCAGGAGCGACGCGTCCAGGTCCTGACGGAGACTCCAGGCCAGCGCGGAGTACGAGAGCACGCTGATCACCACGAGGATCGCGAACAGCACGCTCGTGTACCAGAGCGTCAGCCGGGTCCTGATCGCGAGCGGCGGCAACCCGAGCCTCACGCGGCGTCCATCCGCATCACGTAGCCGGCGCCGCGCATGGTGTGGAGCAGGCGGTGCTCGCCCTCGCCATCGATCTTCCGCCGCAGGTAGCCCACGTAGACGTCGATGATGTTGCTCTCGGGATCGAAGTCGAGGCCCCAGACGTGCTCGGCGATCATCGGCCGGGTCAGCACGCGGCCGACGTTGCGCATGAAGTACTCGAGCAGCGCGTACTCGCGCGCGGTCAACGCCACCTTGCGCTGGCCCCGGGTCACCTCGCGCGTCGAGGGATCGAGCGTCAGGTCGGCCAGGCGGAGCACCGGCGCCCGCGAGGCGCTCCGCCGCCGGAGCAGCGCGCGCACCCGGGCCAGGAACTCTTCGAACGCGAACGGCTTGGTCAGGTAGTCGTCGGCGCCGAGATCGAGGCCCATGACCTTGTCGGACACGCCATCGCGCGCGGTCAGGACGAGGACGGGCGTCTCCACGTGCTTGCTCCGCGCCTGCCGGAGCACCTCGAAACCGTCGCGCTTGGGCAGCATGAGATCGAGGACGACCAGATCGTGGGGTGGGCCCGCGACCATGAGGTCGAGCGCGGCGGCGCCGTCGGCGGCGACCTCGACGGTGTGACCTTCCTCCTCGAGGCCCTGCCGGATGAAGCTCGCGACCTTCCGCTCGTCCTCGACGACCAGGATGCGCATTCCCGCCTCGTTCCAGGTGTGATGATATCCTCCCGCTGCGATGAAGCTCTCGGTCGAGTTCCCCAGCGTGTCGTATCGCGAGGGCCAGGAGGCCGTGGCCCGCCTGGCCCGGGCCATCGAGCAGATCGGTTACGACCACATCGACATGTTCGACCACGTCGTGATGGGCTTTCCGATCGAAGGCCGCGCGCCCGGCCCTTACCCGGCTGGCATGCCGATCCTGGAAGCGCTCATGACGCTCTCGTACATCGCGGCCGTCACGTCACGCGTGACGCTCGGCACCGAGGTGCTCGTGCTGCCCCAGCGTCAGCCGACCCTGGTGGCCAAGCAGGTGAGCACGCTCGACACGCTGTCGGGCGGCCGCGTGCGGCTCGGCGTCGGCGTCGGCTGGCAGGAATCCGAGTACGAGGCGCTCGGCGAGGACTTTCACACGCGCGGAGCGCGGATGGACGAGGCCATCGCGGTGCTGCGCGCATGCTGGGGCGATGCGCAGGTCGATGTCTCGGAGAAGCACTACCGCCTCGTGGCCATGGGCATGGAGCCGAAGCCGCCGCAGGGCCGGCGTCTGCCGATCTGGATCGGTGGCCGCTCCGAGGCCGCCTATCGACGCGTGGGAAAACTGGGCGATGGCTGGCTCGCCGGCGGGATGCCCGACGCCGAGACCACGCGCCGAGCCGTCGCCTCGATCCGTCGCCACGCGGAAGAGGCCCACCGCGATCCCGACACGATCGGCCTTCAGAGCATGGTCGCGCCTCCGCCCAGGGACGCCGAGGGCAAGCGCTTCTACGCGGAGCACGACCGCGTCGCCGCCCGTGCGGCCGAGCTCCAGGCGATGGGGTTCCAGTGGGCCGCCATCAACGCGACCGCGATCTTCCAGGCGGGCGCTCGGTCCGTCGACTCCCTGATCGACGCGCTCGGCGCGCTGCACACGAAGATCCGGGCCGAGGTTGGGTGAGCCGGCCGAGCGGTCGCTGGCTTCGCGTGTCCACGCTGCAGAAGATCGTCCGCGAGTACTGGTCAAATCGCCCGATGGAGCTGGCTGCGGCTCTGTCCTATTACACGCTGCTCTCCGTCGCGCCCCTGGTGTTGATCGTGGTCGCCGTGGCCGGCCTGGTCTTCGAGCGCCCGGATGTGGAAGGCCGGGTCGTCACGGAGATCCGCGCCCTCGTCGGCGATGAGGGGGCCGCGGTGGTTCGGACGGTGCTGCGGAACGCGAACGACCGGGAGAAGGACGCGCTCTCGGTGGTGATCGGCTCGGTCCTGTTGCTCCTGGGCGCCACCACTGTGTTCATGCAGCTCCAGGACGCCCTGAACCGGATCTGGAAGGTCGACGTCAGCTCGCACGAGAGCGCGGTGCGGGTCTTCGTCAAGGAACGGCTGCTGTCGCTGGCCATGGTCCTCGGCATCGGGTTCCTGCTGCTCGTGTCGCTCCTCGTCAACGCGGCGCTGTCGGCCGTCACCGACTCGGCCCGCGGAACGCTCGGCTACGCTCCGGCCGTGTTCCACGCCCTCGACGCCGTGCTGTCGGTGGTCGTCATCACGCTGCTCTTCGCGCTGATGTTCAAGGTCCTGCCCGCCACGTCGGTCGCCTGGCGCGACGTGTGGTTCGGCGCGGTGACGACGTCGGTGCTGTTCACGCTCGGCAAGTCCATCATCGGCCTCTACCTCGGCCGCGCCAGCATCGGATCACCTACGGCGCCGCCGGTTCGCTGGTCGTCGTGACGGTGTGGGTGTACTACGCGTCGATGATCGTGTTCTTCGGCGCGGAAGTTACCTGCCTCAGAAGTCGATACAGGCACTGACGCCGATTACACCACCGCGCGCAGCCGCCGGATCTCCTCGCGCCAGCCGGCGACGAGCCGGTCGTGCTCGGGGTCCTCGCCTTCGTCGCGGACCCGTCGCTTGCGGAACGCCAGCTCGTGTTGCGCGTTCACCAGCGCCGCCGATTCGCGGCGGTGCATTCGGGCAATGCGGCGCGTGCGCAACGCACGATCGCGTACCACCTGATCGTACTCGTCCGGGCTCACGGTACGCCCGACCTCCTCGGCCAATTCCTCGCGGATCACCCGCCGTTCCCACACCCCACTGCGCCACAGGGCGAGCGTCATGATCACGACGAACGGCAGGAAGGTCGTGAGCTCGCTGAGGCTGCCACTCACGAAGGCGCGGAGAAAGCCCACGTCGGGCGGCGGCTCGTGTCCCGAGGGCGGCGGCTCGCCGGCGGCGGCACCGGCGAGAGCGAAGAGGAGCGGCAGCGCGTTGTTCCAGAAGTGTGCCCCGAGGGCGAGCGCGAGACCGACGATCGGCGCGAGGATGCGCAGCCACCGCCGGCGAGTTTGGAACACCAGCCCGAGCAGGGCACCGAAGATCCCCGTGAACATCGCGTGCCCGCTGAACCCGAACAGCGCGTAGCGCCAGCCGAGTTGCATGCCCCACGGCGCGACGCCGAACTCGGCGTAGCCCTGGGCCACGTAGAGCGGCGCCTCGAACCACGTGAAGCCGAGACCGACGAGCGCGCCGTAGACGAAGCCGTCGCGCATGTTGTCGAACTCGGCGCGCAGCAGCCAGAAGACCGCGAGCACCCCCAGGGCCTTGGCGAGCTCTTCGACGATCGGGGCGGAAATCGGCGCCGCGAGCATCGAGCCGGCATCGGGACCGAGCACCTGCTCCATGACCGGATTCTGGGCGACCCACGCGTCGACGATCCCAGAAAACGCGGTGTTGAACGGTAACGCCAGTCCCGTGGCGATGCACGCCCCCCAGAAGAACGTCACCGCGAACAGCCACGGCGTCTCGCGCTCGCGGCGGTCGAGGAACCAGAGCACCGCGATCGGCACACTCGCGAGCAGGCTCGAGAGACACAGTGCGCGGAAGAAGATGCTCGCGATGTCAGACCGCATGGCTCTGATCAAATCGAGCTGAACGCTCGCCGCGATGGACAGCACGGCGAGGAGCGCCACGCCGATTGCGACACACACCCCGGGCCGCCGCAGCGGCGAGCCCATCAGCAGGCGATCGTAGTCCGGATGCGACAGCAAGGCGGTCTGGCTCCTCTGCGCGCGAGTCTACTATGAGAGAATTTTCATGCCCGTCTCACGTGTCTCTCACAGTCGGCGTGTAGCTTCCTGCGAACGAGAGAGTCGGGACGCGGTCTCGATCTGCTCTCGACGGAACACACGTTTCAGGAGGAGGAGACATGAGGACGTTCAAGTGCCTGTTGGTTGCCGCGGTGGCGATCCCCGCCGTGGCCGGGCCGGCCTTCGCTCAGA
>WNGI01002085.1_pt1 | contig 17079 bp, 19 predicted proteins | sample 5400621 | NCBI WGS metagenome assembly WNGI01 (sample SAMN13153374, study PRJNA577476) | soil metagenome | isolation source: 20 cm soil or saprolite under Garry oak tree replicate 1 | place: USA:California | collected 2016-06-15 | reverse complement strand
GAAACACCATGCGCGATACGGTCCGCCTGGAGGACCTCGACCGCTTCGCGAACCACCGATGCGTCGCCGACCTGGCCCACGTGCGGCATGAATCGCAGGCTTCGCCCTCTTGCTCGCTGCACGAGCGGCAGGAGTGGGGCGGAGGGGATCGACTCCTCGCCGACAAGTCCCAGACCGACGACGCCTTCAGTCGTTAGCGCGATCTCGAGCGATCGCTCGTTGCTCTCCGCGCTCTCGTCTCGCACCAGCTCGACCAGCCAGGCGATCTCCACCCCGAGCTCGTCTGTGACTCGACGACGTGCCCGCACCACGCCCTCGACCCACCCGTCACCGGGATGCAGGCTCGGGTTGATGCTCAGCTCCGCGTATGTAATGTTCTGCGCTGCCATCGATCGCGCATGCTCGACGATCACACGCTCGAAGTCTTCGGCAGTCTTCAGGCTGCGACACACCTCGCGATAGATCGCCATGAATCCCGACAGGTCGGAATACTCATAGGGCGGAGGAGCGGCCAGTCCGTGTGCCGCGGCGAGCTCTGACGCGGTCTCGCGGCTGACCGTGCCCTCCAGGTGGACGTGCAGCTCCGCGACCCTTTCCATCAACGAAGCGCTTACGCGCCGCGCGAACGTCGGCGCGAGGTCTTCGCCGGGCGATCCTGATCGGCGCGCGCCGCTTTCGCCGCTTTCACGCTCGCTTCCAGCGCCGCCATCAGGTCGAGCACGCGGGTGGGCGATGGCGCGGACGGGGCGGTCGTGACGCTGGGCGTGCGTTCATCGATCGCCGCAAGCAAGCGCTGGCGGTGCTCGTCGGGGTATCGCTCTGGCTCGAACGGACCCGACAGCGTATCGATGAGCAGGCGCGCCATCTTGAGCTCCTTCTCAGTAGGCGACGCATCCGCGTCGGGGACCCAGAAGTCCGCGGCCACGATCTCATCCGCGTGGACCATCGTGGTCAGCAGCATCACTTCGTCGTAGGCGCGGATCGCGGTCAGGTAGCGCCGTGAGCGGAGCGTGAACCACGCGAGCGCCATGCGGTCCGCGGCGGCCAGGGCCTGGCGGAGGACCCGGAATGGGGCAGACCACTCGCGGTCCGGCACGATGTAGTAGCGGGACTCGAAGTAGATCGGGTCCACGGCGGAGACGTCCACGAATTGCTGTACGTCGATGACCCGGCTGCGCTCCGGCGCCAGCTGCGCGACCTCCTCCCGGCTCATGCTCACATACTCGCCTGGTGCTACCTCGTAGCCCTTGCGGAGCTCCTCATACGCAATCTCGGGCACCGGTCGCGTCTGGTCGAAGGCGGGCTCGGCACGCGGCGGCGCCTCGAGTCGCGGCGGCGCCTCGAATCGAGGTACCCATTCCGCCTCGGTAGCACGTCCGTAGCCTTCGGTTGGGAGGTCGGGCTCGGCGACACGCATGTGACGCACCCGGCGGCCCGACCGATCGATCTCGTGGAAGCGGACAGCTTTCTTGCGAATCGCTGGATAGAGGCGGACCGGGACGACGACCAGGCCAAGGGATATCGAGCCCGTCCAGACCGCCGTTGCCATCGCGATTGAATCCTAAGCGTCGGAATCGCCCGTTCAGCGATACGATGGGATCGCCAAACGCATGTTTGGAGGACTGCGTCTTTCACCTGGCGTCCGCATTGCGCTGGAGCGCCGGTGCCGCGGGGCATGCGAACGCTGCGGCCTCGAGTGGCGCTGGGCGCTCTACGTGTTTCGCGTCGATGAGACGGCCCGGTGCACCGCCGGCAACCTCGTCGTCCTCTGCGGGAGTTGTTCGGCGGACAACGGCGGCGAGTTCGCGCCCTTCGTAGGCACCCGAAGCACGCGCGACCGCATGCTCAGCGCCAACAACAGGCGCGCCGCTATCGAGCCGATGACCGCTTCGCGACGTCGAGCGTTGATCGCGAGCCGCGGCCAGGCGTGCGAGGTATGCGGAGTCTCAGGCGCCGAGCGCGTCCTCCAGGTCCATCACCGACTCGCTGTCTTGCAGGGCGGCGACGATCGGGAGGAGAACCTCCAGGTCCTGTGCTTTGCGTGCCACCACCTGCTGCAGCCTTGCGTTACTGGCTGCGGCGCATGGGCCGGCAGGAGGTCCGGCGGCCTGTGCCGGAACTGCCAGATGCGCCGGGCACTCGAGATGCTGATGCCCGGCGCGACCTGGGACGAGATCAAGGTTCGCAACCCGGGCTTCGTCAAGCAGTGGAAGCCCGGCTATGAACCGCTGCCGTTGCTCAGGGCGTGACTCTGGTCAGGCGGCTTCCTGCTTCGCGATCGGCGACCGACCCAGCACGAACTGGCCGAGGAACCCAAGGCCCAGCGCCACGAACACGCCGAGGTTGGCGTACGTCCACGGCCCGTTGTCCTTCGGCCCCAGCCCAAACGGCTCCAGCAGATACCCCTGCCAGTGCAACCAGTCGGCGAATCCGTTGGTCACGAGCCCCCAGCCCAGGAACGTGGCCACGACGGTCGTGCCGACCGCGACCCAGTTGAACATCCCGTAGCGGCCGCCCGAGTCGTACAGGTCCGCCTCCGAGTAGTCGCGCTTGCGCAGCAGCAGGTCGGCGAGAAAAACGCCGCACCACGCCGCGATGGGCACGCCGAGGGTGATCAGGAAACCCTGGAATGGGCCGATGAAGTTCTTGGCGAACCAGACGATGTAGATGGTGCCGAGGATCATGATCACGCCGTCGATGCCGGCCGCCGTCCAGCGCGGGATCCGCAGACCGAGCGTCAACAGCGCGAGGCCCGACGAGTAGATGTCAAGGATGGCGCCGCCGATCAGTCCTCCGATCGCTACCAACGCGAACGGCACGAGGTACCACGTCGGCAGCAGCGTGGTCAGCGCGCCCACCGGATCTGAAGCGATCGCGCCGTTCAGGTTGGAGTCGGAGGCCGCGAGCAGCAAGCCGAAGACGACCAGCAGCACCGGGGCGATGGCGGCGCCGAAGGTCGTCCATGCGACGACCGCCGCGCTCGACACGTTGCGTGGAAGGTAGCGCGAATAGTCCGCGCCGCTGTTGACCCAGCCAAGCCCAAAGCCGGTGGCCGCGAAGATCAGCGTGCCGAGGACCGCCTGCGGAGACCCGCTCGGGACCGAGTTCACCGCGCTCAAGTTGATGTGGCCCACGGTCAGCAGCACGTAGCCGACGGTGAGAATCGCGAGCGCGACCGTGAGGATCGTTTGCACGCGCATGATCACGCTGAAGCCGAAGACCCCGGAAAACACGACAACGCCTGCGACGACGATGAAGGCGATGATCTTGGTCGCGTCACCGCCGCCCCACCCCAGCCGGTCGAAAACCGTCGCGGTCGCGAGCGTGGCGAGCGAGACCAGGACCGTCTCCCACCCCACGAGAAGGATGTACGACAAGGCCGCGGGGAGCTTTCCACCCTCGACCCCGTAGGCCGCCCGGCTCAGCACCATCGTCGGCGCGGAGCCGCGTTTGCCCGCCAGCGAGACAAGCCCGACGAGCAAGAACGAAAGGACCGTGCCGACCACGCCGGCGATGGTCGCTTGCCAGAACGAGACGCCAAAGCCCAGGAAGAACGACCCGTAGCTGATGCCGAGGACCGCGATGTTCGCGGCGCACCAAGGCCAGAACAGGTCGCGTGGGCTGCCCTTGCGCTCGTCCGACGAGATGACGTTGATGCCGTTCTGCTCAACCGACAGGCCTTCCCGCGGTCGGACGATGACGTCAGTCGCCATTGCTTCCCTCCCCAGTGAATGCGCCGACGCGCCGAATCCTACTACCAGCGCCCAGCGGCGAAATCTTCAAGTTGGGCGGCGGTGGGGCCGCTGGCCGGGCCTGCCAGCGAGACGGCGTACGCGGCAGCACGGTTGGCCAGCTCGACGGCATCGGCCCAGCTCATCGCGCGCGCCATTCCGGCGAGCGTGGCGCCGACGTGGACGTCGCCGGCGCCACTCGTGTCGACGACGTTCCCGAGCGCCACCGCGCGGATCGTCGTTGGCTCCGAGGTCGCGCGGTGCACGGTCGCGCCGCGGGGGCCCTTGCGGACGATGATGGTGGCGTCCGGCCGCATCCGTTCGGCCAACGACTCGATCCCACCCGCGGCTGCCAGCTCGCGCTCGTTCAAGCTCAGCATGTCGGCCCGGCGCAACACCTCATCCAGTCGGGCAGCCTCGATGCCGGCTACCAGCGGCCCTGGATCGAGCGCCACGAAGAGCGACGCATCGAGCGTCGCCACGTGCTCGGCGATGGCCTGTCCGGCGGCGGGATAAGCGAGGTCATAGCCGGACACGTAGACCGCGTCGCCGTCGACGTAATCGATCGCTGCCAATGCCGACGGCTCGACGATCGCATCCGCCCCGGTCACGGTGACGAAGGTCCGCTCGCCATCGGGTTCGATCATCGCGATCGTCCAGCCGGTGTCCAGGCGCGGATTTGGAGGCAACACCGTCTCGATTCCCTCGCGCGCCAGGTCCCCACGCACGAGGTCGCCGAACGGCCCGTTCCCGTGCGGCCCGGCGTACACGCCCGGCAGTCCAAGTCTCGCCGCGGCCGAGAGCACGTTGAACGCGCCGCCCACCGCCATACCGCGCTGCGAAGCGAGCACGTCCCCGCCGCGTTCCGGCAAACCCGGAAGCTCGAGCACCAGGTCGACGATCACGCTGCCGAGCGAAACGAGCCGCTTGATCATCTGCTTCGCAGCGCTAGCAGACGCTCCACCAATGGCTCGAAGTTGAGGGAGTTCACATCCTTCACCTTGCGCACCGCGTGCGCCGGTAAAGCTGACAGACCTGTGCATGCTCCGACCATCGCGCCCGCCATGGCGGCGATGGTGTCCGTGTCGCCCCCGAGCGCGGCCGCGTTCGCGCTGGCGGCCCACGCGTCTTCCGGCCACCGGCTCGCGATGCTGAACGCGGTCGGCACCGACTCCTCGGCTTCGACGCCCGTGCGAAGACTGCCCTTGCCGACTGCATCCCCGAACAGGTCCCCGAAGCCGAAGTGGCTCGCGGCCTCGATCGCGAGAGGAGCGGCTTCGCTGAATCCGGCGCCGCCGACGCCCGCCGAGACGACGGTCGCCACGACCGCGGCTCCCGCGTGCGCGATGGGCGTGTCGTGCGTGACGCGGTCCGCGGCCACCACCGCGTCGAGGAGGCGCTCGAGCGGTGTGGCGATGCCCACCGGAGCGATGCGCATGGCCGCGCCGTTGGTGGTCCCGGCTGTGCCGGTGGCTGTGGGGTCGTGGCCGAGTTTCAGTGCCGCGAGAGCGCGTCGTGTCGACGGTCCGAGAAGCTCGCTGCGCCCGCGCCGCGCCATCTCGCGCTCCCAGCGCATAAGCGCGTCGGCGAGGGCCCGCGGCGCGATGACTCCCGCGCCGTCGACGAGCAGCTGAGCGACCAGCACGCACTGCATCGTGTCGTCGGTGATGGAACCCGCGGGAAGGCCGCGAGCGATCGGGTTGTCGTCGGGCCCATCCCGGAAGTCGGGCGGTATGCCCAGGATTTCGTTCGCACGAGCGCGATCGAGCTCCTGGGCCGGCATTCCGAGCGCGTCGCCGATGGCCAGGCCATAGAGAGCTCCCAGCGCGCGGTCGGTAGGGCTCAGGACGCTCCCGTGCGCACGCCGAGCTCGCGGAGCCAGCGGCGGTACGCGATCGCCGTCCGATCACTCCGCAGGTGAAGCTCGGCCTGGAGATCCAGGGGCAGCAGCTCGGGTCGCTGTGACTCGAGGATGGGCCGGTCCTGCGCAAAGATCCGGTCCTGGAAGTCGACCATCTCCGAGGTCGGCTCGTAGTTCATCGCCATCCACATCCACGCGCTGCTGTCGACGGCGTCGTGCGGCGTGACCGAGAGCAGCATTCCGAATGAGTGGTCGCCGTGCTTGGTGAACGACGCCGACAGCGGCCGGTGGACGCGATACGTGTACGTGACCGTCGAGCCCTGGCCGGTCGCGTAGGGATCGGGCTGGTAGACCTTCACGCCCGTGGCCAGCACGCCGTCGGCGTTGACGACCGCGTCGTAGTCGGCGATCTCGGGGCGCGACCGGTCGCCGAGGATCCCCTCGTGGACGAATGGAAAGTGCCCGACATCGAGAAAATTCTCGACCACGCGCGGCCCGCTGGCGTGCACGCGGTACGGTCCGGACCTCAGCACCTGGTGGGCGGGATCGCGCATGAGGTCGAACGATGGAATCTCGGCCGATCCCGTGCCGAGCGTCGCCCAGATGACGCCATGGGCTTCGCGCGCGTGAAATGTCGTCACCCGGGCTTTGGCCGGCGGCTTCTGCTCAGGATGCGCAGGCATCAGCACGCAGCAGCCGTCGGTTGCATATGTCCAGCCGTGATAAGGGCACTCGAGCCGCACGCCGTCGACAACCTTGCCCAGGGATAAGCGCGTGCCGCGATGCACACACAGGTCGCGCCAGGCGTGGATCTGGGCCCCGGAGCGCCAGATCACCAGGTCTTCACCGAGCAGGCGGACTGCGACGGGCCCTCCTGCGGCGATATCCTCGACGGGGGCCACGGGATGCCAATCCTCGACGAGGACGGGGTCGTCGATCATCGTTTGCCCTCCAGAGTGACAGCAGAGCTTGCGTACTTCGGGTAGCGAGCCTTGTAGCCACGAGCGCGGCCAAGCGCGGCCAGTAAGGGGAAACCGACCCGCTGCACGATCAACGGCGGGCTTGTGATGCGCATGAAATCGGCCACTGCGGTGAGCAGCACGCTCGCTTGCAGCAAACGAATATCGCCTGAAGGAAGCAACTTTCCCTCGCGGCTGAGCCCGAAATACGTTTCAAAGAAAAGCTCTGCCGACTCGAGGGCGGGACGGTGCTCGTAATAGATGCGCATCACACCGGGTCCGGCGTTCCACTGGCTGTGAGGGATACCGACGGGGCAGACCAGTGTCTCGCCGGGACGGCCGGTCCCGGTCCTGTCGCCGATTCGGTAGCCGTACGTGCCTTCCAGCACCACAAAGCTCTCTTCCTGGCTCGGGTGCAGATGGGAGCGCACCACGTACGACCCGGGTTGCGCGATGAGCTCGGCCTGGAAGAGCTCGCCGTGCGAGGACTCAGCCGTGGACCGAACGATCAGTCGCTCGCCGGTCTGCGGGCTGGACATGACGGTGCCCACCTTGATCACGCGATTAGCGTCGCAGCACCGAACGGAGCATCGCCTTACCGACCACGACCGGGTGGTTGAGAGCCGTCGCGACCTTTCCGGAGCGCGAGTTGGGATCTCGCGCCACGCCCAGCTGTCTGAGTGGGGTGCCAATGTCGAAATAGGTCCGCTCACAGATCATGCGGTCACCGTCGAACTGAAAGACGATGATCAGCGGGAAATCGACTTTCCGTCTGGTCGCTGGTAGGCCGCGCCAGCTTCCAAGATGGGTCCCGGTGAACCGGCCCTCGACGACCACGGCGTGCGCCGCGTGGTGGAAGGACTCGGGATGAAAACGGAAGTCGGGGAATCCTCTCTTGTTCTCCTCGAGCAGCGCGTTGACCCCATCGCGGCCATCCCACACCTCACCGGTCGCGATGATCTCGTACCGGGGATGCGCGAACACGGCGATGCAGCGGTCGAATTCGTGCGCGTTCTCGGCCGCCATGTGCTCCAGGACCGTGGCCTCCCTCTGCTCGCGCGCCTTGATATCGACGCCCGCGCTCACTCGACTTCGTACTTGGTCGGCACCATCCGCTGCGAGCTCTTCGGGGGCCGTAGATAGCTGCGCTTCTGACGCGGCGGCAGCTTGATGTCGTCGTGAGGGACCTGCTCGTACGGGATCAGGGAGAGGAAGTGATTGATCAGGTTCAGATGGGCCGAGCGCTTGTTATCAGTCTCGACCACGTACCACGGCGCCTCGGGGATGTCGGTGTACGCAAACATCTGGTCTTTGGCTTCTGAATAGTCGACCCAGCGCGCGCGAGCCTGGAGGTCCATCGGGCTCAACTTCCAGCGCTTGCTCGGGTCGTTGATTCGGCCCAGGAATCGCTTTTCCTGCTCCTCGTCGCTGACCGACAACCAGTACTTGACCAGGACGGTCCCGGAGCGCACCAGCATGCGCTCGAACTGAGGGCAGGTGCGCATGAATTCGTCGTACTCCTCGTCGGTGCAAAAGCCCATGACGCGCTCGACGCCTGCGCGGTTGTACCAGCTCCGGTCGAAAAAGACGATCTCGCCCGCCGAGGGCAGGTGGGCTATATAGCGCTGGAAGTACCACTGGCTCCTTTCTCTCTCGGTCGGCGCCGGTAGGGCGACCACGCGCGCGAAGCGAGGATTCAGCAACGCAGTTATGCGCTTGATGACGCCACCTTTGCCCGCGGTGTCGCGGCCCTCGAACAGAGCCACCACGCGTAGGCCGCGGTACTTGACCCACTCCTCGAGCCGGACCAGCTCGTCCTGCAGGCGCCGCAACTCCTGGTTGTAGGCCTTCCTGGAGACGACCTCGGCCTTCCCGGTCCACTCCCCGTTGCCCCTCTTGCGCCGCTTGTCCTTTTGCTTCATTCCTTTCTCGGCGACAGCCATCACCGCGGAGTTTGACTGCCTTCGGCTCACCAGGCAAGAACCTCGTCGGGCACGTGGGCGAGATCGGGCGCGAACCAATCGGCCCCGGCCAGCTCCGCGGCGCGGAACGAGGTCGTCAGAGCGAGGCATCGCGAGCCGGCCGCCCGGGCTGCCGCGACGCCGCTGACCGCGTCCTCAATCACCAGGCACGTCTCGGGTGGTAGGCCGAGGCGGCGGGCGGCTTCCAGAAAGCTGTCCGGCGCAGGTTTCTTGCGGACCACGTCGTTGCCGTCGACGATCGCGTCAAAGGTTGCAGGCGGGAGGCCGATCTCCTCGAGGTTGGCGTAGACCTTGATCTTGTCCGCGCCCGAGGCGACGGCGACCGCCAGACCTCGGCCGCGGCAGCCGGTGACAAACTCGCGAGCGCCGGGAAGCGGTTGGAGGCGGCCGCGGATCACGCGCTGGTAGATCACGTACAGCTGAGCCTTGTCGCGGGCCACGTCGATCTGGATTCCGCGGGTTTCGGCGGCGCCGCCGATGTAGCGGTCCTCGCCCATCCCGATGAAGGGCCGGAAATCCTCCGCGGTCATGGCGTGGCCCTTCTCCGCGAACAGCTCGATGGCGGCTTCCGCAAGCAAAGGCTCCGACATCGCGAGCACCCCGTCGAGGTCGAAAATCACACCACGCAGATGGCGAGCTTTCACTTCGACGCACGCGCGATCGTCTTCGACCTCGACGGCGTCCTGGTCGACACCATGCCCTCGATCCGCGCCGCGTGGACGCGGTGGGCGATGGAACGGGGCCTTGAGCCTGAGGAGGTCCTGGCGTCGATCCACATGACGGGGGTCGAGCTCATCCGCCGCTTTGCGCCGGGCGTGGATCCGCTGGCCGAGGCGCGCAAGATCTCGGCGCGCCAGGCGAGCACCGAGGCCGAGCTGAGCCGGTTTGACGGCGCGCACGAGATGATCAACCGCCTGCCGGCGGGCGCCTGGGCGATCGTCACGTCAGCACGCCTCGAGCCGGCGTTGCGCCATCTGGCTGCGGCCGGCCTGCCTGTTCCACAGGTCCTCGTCACCGCCGAGCTCACGCCTCGCGGCAAGCCCGATCCCTCGGGCTACCGCCTGGCAGCGGAGCGTCTCGGCATCGCCCCGGCGGAGTGTGTGGCGATCGAGGACAGCCCCGCGGGTCTGCGCGCCGCCGTGGCCGCGGGGATGACCGCGCTCGGCGTGACGAACACGCATCCGGCCTCTGAGCTTGCGCAGGCTGACGCGGTCATCTCGTCACTCGCCGAGCTTGAAGTGGTGCTGGGCCCAGGCGAGGACCTCGGCCGGATGAGTATCCGGAGGAAAGACCGGATAGAACACCTTGACGATCCGTCCTGATTCGGCGACCAGCGTCAGCCGCTTGTAGAGACGCAAATCGCCCGCCGTGAAGGTCGGGAGGCCGAGCTGCTTCGACAACCTCAGGTCCGGATCGCTGAGCAGGGGAAAGGTGATCTCCTTACGCGCGGCGAAAGCCTTCTGGGCGTCGGCGGACTGAGCGGACAGCCCCATCACGGTCACGCCCAACGCTTCGAAGGACGCCTGGCGGTCGCGAAAGGCACAGCTTTCCGCAGTACATCCGAACGCACCGGGAATCTCCTTCCAACCAGGCGCCGGCAGGTCGGCGGTGCCCGTGGCGCTCGGATACACATAAAGGACGAGCCGCGGCGCCGCCGCAGCGAGGTCAACGGTCGCGCCTGTCGTCGACTTCAATCGAATGGACGGGAGGCTCTTGCCCTCCAGGCCGCGTGCCGCACCGTCGTCCTGGGGCGCCGGGTAGTCGAGGAACTCGGATGCGTGGGTGTTCAACTGAGCAGCGCCTTCAGCTGCGCCGGGCTGATGTTGCCGCCGCTGCAGATCAGCGCGACATTGCGGCCGCGGAGACGATCGCGCAGCTTCAAGGCGGCCGCGAGCGCCGACGCCCCGGCGGCTTCGACGAGCGTCCGCGTCTTCTCGATCATCACCGCGGTCGCCGCGTCGATCTCGTCGTCGGAGACGAGCACGAAATCGTCGAGCAGCCGCCGCATGATCCGCTGCGGCAGCGCGAATGGCGTCGCGGTCGACAGGCCTTCGGCGCGGGTGTGGTTGGGTGACTCCTGCAGCTCTCCGCTCTTCCAGCTGAGATAGGCCGCCGGCGCCTGGTCCGACTGGACGCCGATCACCTGGATCTGCGGGTTGACGGCCTTGGCGACCGTGGCGGCGCCGGCCGCGCCCGAGCCCCCTCCGATGGGAACCAGGATGGTGTCGACGCCGGGCTCCTCGCGCAGGACCTCCAGGGTGTGCGTTCCCACCCCGGAGATGAGCAGCGGCTCGTCGCCGGAATGGATATAGCGGTAGCCATGCTCCTTCGACAGCCGCTCCGCGTTGCGACGCGAGTCGTCGTAACGCTCGCCCTCGAGGATGACCTCGGCGCCCAGGTCTTGCATCGACTCGACCTTGACCGGGTTTGCGGTGGCGGGAGCGCAGATGATCGCGCTCACGCCGAACAACTTGGCCGCGTAGGCGACCGACTGCCCGTGGTTGCCGGTGGAAGCGGCGATCACGCCTCTCCGTCTCTCGTCCTCGCTCAGCCGGCTGATCAGGTTGACTCCGCCGCGCACCTTGAAGGCGCCGGTCGGATTCAGGTTCTCGTGCTTGACGTAAAGGTTCGCGCCGATCAATCGCTCGAGCACGGGATAGCGCCTGAGGGGAGTCTCCGCGAGGTAAGGACGTATCTGCCTGGCCGCGTCCAGCACGTCGGCGAAGGTGGGCTCTTGCAGATCAGTCACGGCTGTCACATTAGGGAACTCCGCTAACCCGGATCGGAATGGAGGCCGCTCGCTCAACATATCGGCCGTGCCAAGGGCGATCTCCAGGGTGATGCTGGCGGGGGCGATTGTCGTCGCCACCATGGCGTGCGGCTACGACACCAGCGCAACGTTCGGCAGCGACGGCTCCGTCACGGTGGGCTTGAAGTTCCTGTTTCCGAAGTCCCTGATGTCAGGCAAGAACGGGGCATCGGTGTCCGGTTTCAGCCCGTCCGATATCGCCTCCGCGAACGCCAAGCTGCGGGCCCAGTACCCGGGAGGCAAGGTGTTGGTCGTCACCGAAGGCGACGAGAGCGGCGCGCTGGTGACGATCCCATTCAAGACGGAAAAGGACGCCTTTGCTTTCATGACGCAGCCATCGAAGCTGAGTCCCGCGGCGTCCTCTTCCAGCTCCGGCCTGAGCCTGAACCTGTCGAACACGGGAGGCATGTTCACGTCAGCGACGCATTCGACCTCGGGCCAGTCAGACACCTACTCTTTCAAGACGGCGCCGGCGGTGCAACCCAGCCCGTCGCCCGAGTCCCAGGAGCTACTCACCGGGGACGAGCTCGCGTCGATGTTCACGGTGACTTTCGCGCTGACGGTTCCACATGTGATCACCTCGGCACAAGGCGCGCTGTTCTCGCTCGATCGCAAGACCGCGATCTGGAAGCTGAACTGGCTGCACGCCCAGACGCTGACCGCCACGACCGGGCCGGACGCCGGGGGCCTTGTGTCGAGCATCTCGCCGGTCCAGGGCGACGTTAGGGTGGCCATCGCGGTCGGCTTCATCGCGATCGCGGTCGGGTTCCTGCTCGGCATGTTCCTCACATGGCGCGGCCTACTGCCACTGCGCCAACCCACGCCGGCCGGCGCGCTGGCGCCCGCCGCGCCGCATCCCCCATCCCAGGTGGACGCGCCGTCTACCGCTTGGCCCAGCCCGCCATCCGAGGAACCGCCTCCGACCAAGCTTTAATTCGCCCGTTTGCGGCTACGTTTGCTTCTCCCACACGGAGATGTGACTCCTGCTCTCGCTCGTGAAAGGCTCGCGCATCCAACCGCTCCACCGCTCGCGGAGTGTCATCCCGGCAATTCGCGCCATCAGGTCCAGCTCGGACGGCCAGACATATCGAAAGGGTGTGGAGAAAGTCTCGGCGCGGCCATCCTCCATCCAGTAGTGGTGGGAATAAGCGATCTGTGTCGCGAAGTCGTACTCCTCGAAGCCAAGATGCGTCGGCGTTATTTCGAATGCGTGGACGGTCTCGCCGGGCGGGATCCGCCGAAGCTCCGGAATGTAGACCTCGATCACGAAGCAGCCGCCAGGTTCCAGATGGGCCGCCACGTTGCGGAAGCACTCGACCTGCGCGTCCTGCGACGTCAGGTTGCAGATCGTGTTGCGAACAAGATAGGCGAGCCGGAACGATCCCTTGACCTTGGTCGTCGCGAAGTCGCCGACTGTCGCGGCGATCCGGTCGGCCCCAGGCTTCGCCAACAGCATCTCGACCATCTCCGGCGATAGATCGATGCCGTGCACACGAATCCCGCGCTCACTCAGCGGAAGGGCGATGCGACCGGTGCCGATGCCCAGCTCGAGAGCCGCGCCGCTGCCGGCCAGCTCGGAGAGGAATTGCACCACCGGCTCGACGACGGCCGCGTCGAACAGTCGGGCCTCTCGGGTGTCGTAACCCCGGGCGATTCGCTCGTCGAAGTAGTTCTTGGGCACTGCGCAATTGTGCCGATCCGGGAGCCGACAATCCTTGAGAGCTAAATTAGTCGGGTGCCAGCGCGCGAGGTGAAGCTCGGCGTCTTTGTGCCTCAGGGCTGGCGCATGGACCTTGCAGATGTGCCCGACCCGGTCGAGAAGTACGAAACGATGAGCCGGTGCGCGCGCGAGGCGGAGGACGCCGGCTACGACGCCATCTTCCTCTACGACCACTTTCACACGGTCCCCGAGCCGCGCCAGGAGTCGGTCTTCGAATGCTGGACGTCGATGGCGGCGCTGGCGCGCGACACCAGGACGATCCGGCTTGGGCAGATGGTCACGTGCAACAGCTACCGGCCGCCTTCGTTGCTGGCGAAGATGGCGAGCTCCGTCGACGTGATGAGCAACGGAAGGCTGATCCTGGGCATCGGCGCGGGTTGGTACGACCACGAGTACCACGCCTACGGCTATCAGTACCCCGACACTCCGGAGCGCCTTCGCATGCTGCGCGAGTCCCTCCAGGTGATCAAGGCGATGTGGACCCAGGACGAGGCGACGTTTGAAGGCCGGTACTACCAGGTCCGCGCCGCCATCAACCAACCAAAGCCGGTGCAGAAGCCGCATCCGCCCATCTGGATCGGGGGCGCGGGGGAGAAGGTCACCCTGAAGCTCGTCGCCCAGTACGGCGACGCGTGCAACTTCAACGCCGATGTCGCAACGGTCAGGCACAAGCTCGAGGTCCTGCGACAGCACTGCGAGACCGTCGGCCGCGACTATGACTCGGTCCTGAAGACGATCGAGTTCTACACGATGCTCGGCGACAGGCACGAGATCGACCGCGTGGTCGCCGACCATGCGCGGCGCACCGGCCAGGCCGAGTCGTACATCCGCGAATGGCACCCCCTGCACGGCGATGCGGGCCGGATCGCGGAGATCATCAACGAATACGCCGAGATCGGCATCGATTACTTCATCGTCAACCTGCCGAATGCGTTTGAGGTCGGCGCGATCAGCCGGTTCGCGGAGGAGGTCTTTCCTCGCGTGGGTCTGAAAACCGGGGCCAAGCGGAACTAGATAGAAAGACGCACAATCCGCGTCAGAGTGACAGCACTGCTCAGGCGTCAGCCGGTGATCTCGTTTGTTGTCATCGCCTTCGCCTGGACGTGGGCCTACGTGATCCTTTTCTTGATCGTCTTTCCGATCCCCGACAACCCCGTCCGTACGCTGCCGGGGGACCTGGGGCCGACGATCGGGGCGTTGGTGATGACCGCTGTGCTGGCCGGGCGAGCCGGTGTCGCGAGGTTGCTCAAGCAGCTGGTGCACTGGCGGGTTGGCCTGGTCTGGTACGCCTTCGCGCTGATCGGGCTCCCGCTGATGTACATCGTGAGCATCGCGCTGGTGCCCGGCGCTCTTGCCTCCTACAAGCCCCTCTCCCTGGGCGACCTGGCGCTCCTTCCGGTGCTGTATCTCTTCCTCGGCATCACGGGGGGACCGCTCACGGAGGAGCCCGGCTGGCGCGGCTTTGCGTTGCCCCGGCTGCAGCAGCGCTGGGGACCACTGGTGGGGACTGCGATCGTAGGTGTCATCTGGGCCGCGTGGCACCTGCCGAATTACTTTCGGCCCGACTGGGCCGCGTTCAACGGCGGCTTCACCCTCAGCGGCGTCGCCGTCTTCGCGATCTTCGCCGTCAGCTTCTCGATGGTGATGACCTGGGTCTACAACGGGACGGGCGGAAGCCTCCTGATGGCGGTCCTGCTCCACTCGAGCATCAATTTCTCCCAGGGGCTGACTGGGGTCATGTTTCCCGCCGCGAGGAACAACGAGGTCGCACCGCTGGTGGCGATCGTGATTATTGCCGTGGTGGTCATCGTCGCCACGCGCGGTCGGCTCGGCTACTCAGGCGCCAAGGTGCCGCCGAGCGTCGCGCCGGCCTATTCGACCCCATGACCGCGCGACGCGCCAGACGGCTGGGCTGGCTCGCCTTCGCCGTCACGCTCGCCTGCATCCCCCTGACGGCCCTGATGCTCTCGCAACACTTGGGGGCCTTCCTGCCGGCTGAATCCCTCTGGAGCACGGTGGTTGTCTTCGTCGGGGCGGCTGCTTTCTCGGTGACGGGCGCGTTGATCGTGTCCCAACACGCGCATCACGCCATCGGATGGGCCTTCGTCCTCTCAGGCTTGGCGACCGCCGGAGCCGTCGTCCTGGCGGCATACGCCGAGCTGGCGCTCGCGCCGGGCTGGAGCCTACCCGCGGGTGGGATTGCCCAGGACGTCTCTCACATCCTGATCCAGGGCGGCATCTTCCTGCCGCTGACCCTCGGCCTCTTGCTGTTTCCAGACGGTCACCTCCTGTCCCCCCGCTGGTGGATCGCGGCGGCTGCGGCGGTGCTCGGCCTCGTGCTGAGGCTCATCGGCGACGCCGTCAGCGATCCAAACTCCTCCGCGCTGGACCTTGGGGATGTCGGCGTACTGCTCACGGTGGGATCCGCGCTGGCGGGTCTGGCCGCGCTGGCGTTGCGGTGGCGTCGCGGGGGTTCTGTCCTGAAACAGCAGATCAAGTGGATGGCCGCGGCCGCAGTGGTGGTCGTGGTCGCCTTCATCGGCGACATCGCCATCAACATCTGGAACCACGATCTGCTCAAGAACGACGCCGAGTTCCTCGTGTTCACTCTCACCTACACGCTGGTGCCCGTGGCAGCCGGGATCGCCATCCTTCGTTACGGCCTTTACTCGATCGACTTCATCATCAATCGGGCGCTGGTCTACGTCGCCTTTACCGCGATCCTTGCCGGCGTGTACGCCGGCTTTACCGCGACGCTCCAGCGCGTTTTCGTGGCGCTCACCGGGCAGAAATCCGATGCGGCGATCGTGATCACCGTCGCCCTGATCGCGACTCTGTTCACCCCCGTCCGCAACGTGCTGCAGCGCCTTGTCGACCGGCGCTTCAAGGATCCGAGGGCTCTGGAACGCCTCATGCAGTCCCTGGAGAACGAGGTTGGGGCCGTGATCGACGTGATGGACGGCCAGAGGCTGGCCGAGCGGCTCGTGCGAACCGCGCGCGAGGGCGCCGACGCGAGTGGCGCGGCACTGTTCCTCGACGGAGCAACCAACCCAAGCTATGTATCTGGAGACTGGACAGGACAGGCCGAGCTCGTGGTTCCGCTTCGCACGGGCGATGAGGAAGTGGGGCGGATTGCTCTGGCGCGGCGGAATCATGGACTGCCGTATGCGCCGTGGGAACGTGACCGGTTGCAGAAGGCGGCCGACGTGGTTGCCCTCGGCCTGACCCTCGGTCGGCAACGACGGCAAGCAGAGCTCGTCCCCAACTGATGCGATTGGTCGGCACGCCGCGTGCCGCCGGCGGGTGGGGAATTGTGTTCGTCGTCCTGCTCCTGGTCAGCTCGGCAATGGTTTCTGTGCCGACGGCTGCCGAGACGGGAGACCGGATCGTTTCGTTCTACCGCGCTCACACCTCGCTCATCGTGGTGCAACAGGTCGTCGGGATGGTCGCGCTGGTCGCGTTCATCGCGTTCGGCCTGTCCTTGCCGGCCAACCGCTGGTTGCGCCCGTCGATCTGGTTGTTCGTTGCGGTCGAGCTGGTCACGAACCTGGTACCGCTTTCCATCGTGGCGCTCAGTCCATCCGCTGCCACCGCCCATTCGCTGACTTTCCTCGAGGATCTCGCCGACTCGGCGCTTTTCATCTCCATCGCGCTGTTCGTGTCGGCCGCGACGCTCGCTGAACCGACCTGGCTGCGGATCGCCGGATACGTTGCCGCGGCGGCGAGCGTGATCCGGGCGATCGCGAGCCCCCTCGGCATGACCGCCCTGGACCAGATCGCGCCCCTGATCTTTGTCGCGTTCGTGCTCGTGTTCAGCGTCAAGTTGATCGTGCGGCCGCAACCGGGCGCGTGGCCCGGCTCGAAAGTGGGTATGTAGTGAGTTAATCGCCCGCTGTTTGGGCGCACCCTCGCATGAAGGGCAAGGATCGAGCCCTTTGGAGGCAGGACAAATGACTGTTCTGCTCGAGTCCCTCCCTGTAGTCGCGGCTGCTCTCGCGCTTTACGTCGTCGCGAGAT
>WNGI01004003.1_pt1 | contig 17080 bp, 19 predicted proteins | sample 5400621 | NCBI WGS metagenome assembly WNGI01 (sample SAMN13153374, study PRJNA577476) | soil metagenome | isolation source: 20 cm soil or saprolite under Garry oak tree replicate 1 | place: USA:California | collected 2016-06-15 | reverse complement strand
ACCGCCGGGCGTTCGACCGGCTCGGTGACAACTTCGCCGGCGAGATGGTGCTCGGCAACGGGATCGACGAGGATGTTCTCCGCCAGGCGGGGATCGAATCGGCGGACGGCTTCGCCTCCCTGACCAATGGCGACAACCGGAACATCATGGCGGCGCAGATCGCCCGCGAGATCTTCAAAGTGCCCCGCGTGATCACCCGAATCTACGACCCGATGCGCGAGGACGTCTACCGCGAACTCGGCTTGAATACACTCTGCCCCACGCTCACCGGCGCAAGGCAGATCCATGCCATGCTGAAGGGGTGAAGCCGGCATGTATGTGATCGTGGTCGGCGGAGGCAAGGTCGGCTATTACCTGAGCAAGCACCTGCTCGACCGCGGTTACGAAGTCACCCTCATCGAGAAGGACCCGCGCCGGGCGGAGGTGCTGAATTCGACGCTCGGCGAGATCGTGATGGTCGGGGACGGCGATGAGATGGCGTTCCTCGCCACGACCGGCATGGAACGGGCGGACGTCGTCGTGGCGGTGACCGGGGACGATGAGGACAACCTCGTCACCTGTCAGCTGGCTAAGCGCAAGTTCAACGTCCCCAAGACCGTCGCCCGGGTGAATAACCCCGCCAACGTCCGGATCTTCAAGACCCTGGGGGTCGACGTCGCGCTGAGCGCGACCGAGGTCCTCCTCGACCTGATCGAGTCGGAGCTGGCCAACAAGGAGACGGCCGGCCGCTCGGCGACCCAGACGTAGGCCGCACCCTGCCCTCTTCCCGGAAGGGGAGGGAATTGGCCCAGGAAAGAAAAAAGCCGGTTCATCACCGGCTGTTCAGTTCGAGTTAACGCTACGTTACGCTTTGCCGATCTTGTAGATCTTCGTGCCGCAGGTCGGACAGGTTCCCGTTGTGGCGGGCTTCCCGTTCTTCATCGTGATGTGGACGGGGTCCTTGATGTCGACCTTCTTCTTGCACTTCAGGCAATAACCGGTAATCGCCATGACACTCTCCTTTGCTGGCTACTGAACGCCCCGTGGCGCCCCCAAAATCGGCCTGATGATAGCACAACCTTCCAATTCGACTCGTATTCAGAAAACGCGTCAAAAACGGGCCGGTTAGGGCTGACCGGCGTAGCGGGAGAAGATCACGCTCGCGTTGTGGCCACCAAGGCCAAAGGAATTCGACAGCGCGACGCCGACCACGGCGCGTCGCGCCTGCATCGGGACATAGTCGAGGTCGCACTCGGGGTCGGGGGTCTGCAAGTTGATCGTCGGCGCGATCACCTGGTCGCGGATCGTTAGCGCAAGGACGACGGCTTCAACCGCGCCTGAGGCGCCCATCATGTGGCCGGTCATCGACTTGGTGCTGCTAACCGCCAGCCGCTCGGCGTGCTTCCCGAAGACGCGATGGATGGCGTCCGTCTCGAATTTGTCGTTCAAGGGTGTTCCGGTCCCGTGCGCGTTGATGTAGTCCACCCGCTCCGGCTCGATCTCCGCCTTGCGAAGCGCTCGCTGCATGGTCAGCACGGCGCCCTCACCCTCCGCGGGGGCGGCCATGTCGAAAGCGTCGTTGCTGGAGCCGTAGCCGATCACCTCCGCGTAGATGCGCGCGCCTCGACGGCGGGCGTGCTCCAACTCCTCGAGCAGGAGCGCTCCGGCGCCCTCCGAGATGACGAAGCCATTTCGCTCCTTGTCGAAGGGGCGGGAGGCCTGGGCCGGATCGTCGTGTTGGGCAAGCGCCCGCATGGCGCAGAACCCCGCGTAGACGACCGGAACGAGCACGGCCTCGGAGCCCCCGGTGACGATCGCTTCGGCATCGCCGCGGCGGATGGTTTCGAACGCCTCCCCGACGGCGCCGCTGCCGGTGGCGCACGCGGACACCACCGCCATATTCGGGCCCCGCAGGCCAAGGGCGATGGCGATATGCCCCGAAGCGGTGTCAGTCAGCATGTTCTGGATGAAGGTCGGGCTCACGCGCTTGAGCCCGCGCTCCTGGAGAATGCGCTGCTGTTCCAGGAAGACCCCGAGCCCGCCCGCCGCACTGCCAAAGATCACGCCGACCTGGTCGAGCAGGCCGTTGCGCGTCAACCCGGCGTCGGCGAAGGCCTCCTGTGCGGCGACCAGCCCGAGCTGGGCATAGCGGTCCATTCGTCGGAGCTCCTTGGGTTCGATCCGACCAGTCGCGTCGAAGCCCTTCACCTCGCCGGCGATCTGCACCGGAAACGCACTGGCGTCGAAGAGCGTGATCTTCCCGACTCCGGACTGGCCTTCGAGCAGGGCGGCCCAGGTGCTGGGCGCATCGAGACCGACCGGCGTCACCGCCCCCACTCCGGTCACGACGACGCGCTTCATCCCGACGGCGAAGGCGTAAGGACCCGGGCGACCTCGCGGTCGTTCAGAGTGACGACATGGGCGTCCTGGCTGATGCGCCGGATCAGTCCGGACAGCACCTGACCGGGCCCGATCTCGAGAAATTCCGCGCTGCCCCGAGCGACCATCTCGACGACGGAGGCCGTCCACTGGACCGGCTTGAGGATATGGTCGGCCAGCTCCTTGCGGATGTCATCCGCACTGGTCAGGATCGTGCCGGTGATATTGGCGACGACGGGAACACGCGGCTGACGGAGCGGAAGCCGAGCGACGATTTCGCCGAATTGCGCGGCGGCCCGCGCCATCAGCGGCGAATGCGAGGCGATGCTGATCGGCAGCCGCACAACCCGGGAGGCGCCGCGAGCGCGGGCGAGCTCGGTGGCGCGATCCAGCGCCGGACCCTCGCCGGAGAGCACGATCTGTCCAGGGGAGTTGGCGTTGGCCACGGTGATGACGCCGAGCGCGCCGGCTTCGGCGACGACCGCCTCGACCACGTCTTTATCGAGGCCCATCACCGCGAGCATCCCACCGGGCCGCAGGGTACCGTTCTCCTTCATCAGCCGTCCGCGTTCGCGGACGAGCACCAGCGCATTTTCGAAGTCGATGACGTCCGCCGCGACCAGCGCGGTGAACTCGCCGAGGCTATGTCCGGCGACGTATCGCGGCGCGACCACCTGTCCCATGGCCAGCCAGCGTTCTCGCAGCACATTGAGACAGGCGATGCTCACGGTGAGGATGGCCGGCTGGGCGTTGATCGTGTCATTGAGATCCTGTTCCGGTCCCTCGAAGCACATGCGGGTCAGGGCGAAGCCAAGGATCTCGTCGGCCCGCTTAAAGACCTGACGCGCGGTCTCGGAGACGTCGAAGAGCGCTTTGCCCATCCCGACGTATTGCGAACCCTGCCCCGGGAAGACAAAGGCCACCGGGCCGGCGCCATAGGAAACAGACGCGGGGAGCTTTGGCGTCAGGCGACGGACACCTTCCCCTTGACGTAATTCCAGGCTTCGCCAACGGTGCGCAGCTTCTGGGCGTCTTCATCCGAAATCTCCATCCCGTACTCCTCCTCGAAGGCCATGATCAGCTCGACCAGGTCCAGCGAATCGGCCTGCAGGTCATCGGTAAAGGAGGCTTCGGGGGTCACCTTCTCGACGTCGACGCCAAGTTGCTCTGCGATGATGCCGCGGAACTTGTCGAAATTCGCTTCGGCCATCCTTCCCTCCTACTGGTTCTTGGAGTTGCGGGCACGGTCTGGTGCCCAAATTTGGTCTATACAATAGCGAACCGCGACCGGGAGTGCGAATACCCGGGCTTCCCCGCCGGAGATGTATCCCCCGGGGTGGCTCTTGGTTACGGTCCGGTTCAGCCAAATCGTAACGAGGCGCAAAAGCGGGACTTAAAATGAGGTGTGACCTCGGCCTCGATGCCTTCGCTTGCCCAGGCACGCCGCGGATTGGCCCTCGGGGCGATCGCCGGCCTGGGGGTCTACCGCCCGCCCGCCGATGCCCAACCCGCTCGGCGTATTACGGGCGCCGACCTGATGGGGGTCTCCTACCGGGTGCAATCCGACCAGGGGGTGTCGACGCCGGCATTGGCGGCGGGGGCTGCGCGCAGACGGAGCTGAAGTTGCCGATGGTGGCGAGTTTCGACCTCTACGCGGCTGAGACCAGCGTGCTCTCGGCGCTCAACGTCGGAATCCGCTATGTGACAGCCGGCGCGCGGGCCGTCTTGCTGATCGGCGCCGAGTCGGACAACCAGCTCGTCGATCTGCCGGGACAGGGAGGCCGCGTTCACAGCCGTGGAGCGGCCGCCGTGCTGCTAACCCCGGCGGACGACGACGGAGGGGTGTTGTCGACGACCGCGGGCGGCGCGGCCCAACCCGACGGCAATGGCGATGCCCAGGATCGAACGCTGCTGCGAGGCCTGACCGAGGCGGCTGCGGAATGCCTGCAGAAAGCACACCTGGCGATCTCGCAGATCGACGTGGTGATCGGCGAGCAGTCCGCGCCCGAAATCACGAAGGCGTGGAGCCGGCTCGCGGGCGTGGCCTCGAGCCGCGTCCTGCTGGATGAGGCGCGCTACGGATCGTTGCTGGCGGCTGCGCCGCTGACCGCGCTGTACGACGCGGTCCAATCCGGGCGGTTGCAAAAGGGGATGACGGCGCTCGTGCTCGCCTGTGGCAGCGGCCCAAGCTGGGCGGCGGCGTGTCTTCGGTGGGGCGATGGAGGGATCGCAGAAGCGAGCCCCGGCGTGGAGAGGCGAGCGTGAAAGCAGACGCGAGCCCCGGTGTGGAAAGGCGAGCGTGAAATGGTAAACGGCTCGCGGGTCGTCGTCACCGGGACCGGCGCCATCACCTCGCTGGGGCACACCACCCGCGAAACGTGGGAGGCGGTCAAGGCGGGTCGATCCGGTGTGCGCCGCGTCCAGGCTTTCGATCCGTCCGGGATGCCGAGCCAGGTCGCGAGCGAGGTCGTCGATTTCAAACCTGAGACCCGGCTCGACCGCAAAGAGGCGCGCCGCATGTCGCGATTCGTCCAGTTTGCGATGTTCGCGACTCGCGAGGCCCTCGAGGGCTCGGGACTCCAGATCACCGAGGCGAACCGCGACCAGGTCGGCGTCATCGTGGGGAGTGCCATCGGTGGCCTGGAGCAGATCGAGGAGGCGCTGACCATCCTCAAGGAGCGGGGACCCTCACGCATCAGCCCCTTCACCGTGCCGATGATGATCGCCGACATGGGCGCGGGCATGATTTCGATCGCCGTCGGTGCGCGAGGGCCGAACTACTGCACGGTTTCCGCCTGCAGCTCAGGGGCGCACGCGATCGGCGAGGCCTTCGAGACCATCCGGCGTGGCGACGCGACGGCCATGATCGCGGGTGGAAGCGAAGCCTGCGTCACGCCCCTGGCGCTGGCCGCCTTCTGCGCCTCGCGTGCTGTTTCGACCCGCCAGGTCGAGCCTCAGCTGGCGAGCCGTCCCTTCGACCTGGAGCGCGACGGCTTTGTCATGGGGGAGGGGGCCGGGATCCTGATCCTCGAGCAGCTGGACGCGGCGCGCAAGCGGGGTGCCCCGATCATCGCCGAGATCGTTGGTTACGGAGCGACCGCCGATGCCAGCCACATCACGGCCCCTGATCCGGTGGGCGCCGGCGCCGCCCAGGCGATGAAACGCACCCTGGCCAAGGCGAGGGTCGCGCCGGAGGATGTCAGCTACATCAACGCGCACGGGACCGCAACCCAGCTAGGTGACGTGGCCGAAACGCTGGCGTTCAAGGACATCTTTGGCGAGGCCGCCTACCGGATCCCGATCAGCTCGACCAAATCGATGCTGGGCCATCTGCTCGGTGCCGCAGGGTCAGTCGAAGCGGTGATCTCGGTGAAAGCGGTGGAGGAAGGCGTCGCTCCCCCCACCATCAACCTCGAGCATCCCGACCCGCAATGTGACCTCGACTACATCCCCGAGGGGGCGCGCGAGCTGGACATCAAGCTGGCGCTGTCGAACTCGTTCGGCTTCGGCGGCCACAACGCGTCATTGCTCTTCAAGCAATTCCGAGGCTAGTCGTTTGATCTTCCTCAGCGATTTCCTCAACGCTGAGGTGGTCGACGTTCGACAGCATCGCGTCGGGCGAGTTCGCGACCTGGTGGTCGTCATGACCGAGCCCTTTCCCAAAGTGACCGGCGTCATCTTGAAAGGCAACCGCAAGGTGCGCTCACTCGACTGGTCGGTGGTCCGTAGCTGGGACAACAAGGAGCTCAGTCTCAAGGTGGACGCCGGCAGCTTGCAGCCGCACAGCCGTTCCGATACCGAGCTGTGGCTGGCACGGCAGATCCTCGACAAGCAGATCGTCGATATGGACGGCCGCCGGGTGGTGCGGGTCAACGACCTGCAGCTCTCCCAGGTGGAAGGCTCAACGCTCGTCATCGGTGTCGATATCGGGAGTCGTGGGCTGGCGCGCCGGGTTGGGCTGGAGGGGCTGGGCCGCCGCATTACGGCGGGGCTCGGGCTGGACTGGCCGCAAAAGCTCATCTCCTGGGAGGCCGTAGACCCCGTCAAGACCGACGTTAGTTCGGTCAAGCTGCGGATCGCCCACACCAAGCTCGCCAAGCTCCACCCGGCCGACATCGCCGACATCGTCAACGAGCTCAGCCCCGACGACCGGAGTGCCGTCTTCGCCGCCCTCGATGACGAGAAAGCCGCAGATACATTGGAAGAGATCGATGAGCCACAGATGCAGGCCTCCATCCTCGAGCGCCTCGATGTCGAACGCGCCTCGGACATCCTGGAGGCGATGGCCCCCGACGAGGTGGCGGACCTGCTCGCCGACATGCCACGCGAGCGGGCGCAACAGCTGCTGCAGAAGATGGAGGAGGACGAGGCGGGCGACGTCGAGGAGCTCCTCGCCTACCGCGAGGACACGGCTGGTGGCCTGATGACCACCGGGTACGTCGCCGTGCTGCATACGCTGACCGCGGCCGAGGCGATCGAACGCTTGCGCGAACTCGAACCCGACGCCGAAAGCGTCTACTACGTCTATGTCACCGATGAGGAGGAGCATCTGCTGGGGGTCCTCTCCCTGCGCGATCTGATCGTGGCCAAGCCCGAGACAAAGATCCGCGACTTCATGATCAAGAACGTGATCTCCGTCGGCCTCGACGCGGGGCCGCGTGAAGTGGCCGAGATAACCTCGAAGTACAACTTGCTGGCGGTCCCGGTGGTCGACGAGCACAACCGGATTCACGGCATCGTCACCGTCGATGACGTCATGGAGCGGGTCATGCCGGCACGGGCCGGTGGGCGCCGCCGCCGCATCTTCTAACCGTTTTGGGCCCGCCGAGCGCGCTGGCCCGGCCGATCGGTCTCCTCCGCAGCCGGCGAGCGCGGCTCGTGATGCTGCTGGCGGTGGTCGGCCCCGGCATCATCACCGGCAACGTCGACAACGACGCGACCGGGATCACGGGGTATGCCCTGGCCGGCTCGCAGTTCGGCTACCAGCTGCTCTGGTTGCTCATCGTCACCGCCATCTGCCTGGTCGCGATCCAGTCGATGGTCGCCCGCATGGGCACCGTCACCGGCAAGGGGTTGTCAGACCTGATTCGCGAGCGCTTTGGCATCGCGCCGACGCTCTGGGTGATGATCTTCCTCTTCTTCGCCAACGCGGCCACGACCGTCGCGGAATTTGCCGGCGTCGGTGGGGCGGCCCAGCTCTTGTTCGGCAACGTCGCTCGCTACGCCGCGATCCCGCTCGCCGCCGTGCTGGTCTGGTTTCTGGTTCTGCGGGGGTCGTTTCGTGTGGTCGAGCGCGTCCTGCTGCTCCTCACCCTGGTCTACCTTGGCTACATCGTTTCGGCGTTCCTTGCCCACCCGAAGTGGAGCGATGTCATCCATCACACTGTAGTTCCGACGTTCCACCTCACGCCGCCATTCATCCTCATCTTCATCACGATCGTCGGCACGACGATCACGCCATGGATGGCGTTTTTTCAGCAGTCCAACGTCGCGGACAAGGGATTGCATCCCAACGACCTGAAGTACGAGCGGATCGACACCGTCGCCGGCATCCTGATGCTGAACGTCGTGGCCTTCTTCATCATCGTCGCTACGGGAGCCACGATCTACGCGGCCCATGTCACCGTGGACCCTTCAGACCCATCGGCCTTCTCGAAGATTGCCCTGGCGCTCAAGCCCCTGGCGGGCCAGTATGCGGAACAGCTCTTTGCGATTGGGCTGCTGAATGCGTCGCTGATGGCCGCGTCGGTGCTGCCACTCTCTACCACCTACGCCATCACCGAGGCGTTTGGTCTCGAACGCGGCATCGACAAGTCCTTCCGCGAGGCGCCCGTGTTCCTGACGATTTACACGGCCATGATCGTCATCGGGGCAGGCATCGCGATGTTCCCGGGCGCGCCGCTGGTTTTGATCACCAACCTTCCGAACCTCATCAATGGCATGCTCCTTCCGCTCCTCTTGCCGCTACTCATCCTGCTGGCCAACGACAAGCGGATCATGGGCCGCTACGCGAACTCGCCGCTCTTCAACCTCTTCAGCGGGGCGGTGATGGTTTTTCTATCGGCGGTGACGCTGGCGTTCCTCGCCTCGATCTTCTTTCCCGGATTGTTCGGCGGCCACTAGCTGGCGCTCGGCTTCAGTGCGGAACGCCGATTCGGCATCCGCACCGAAGAGGACGAAGCGAACCTCGCGGATGCTGGAGGGGTTCCTGCTATGGGCTACCACCTCTTCGAGCATGATCCGGGCGCACTCGTCCATCGGGAAATGCGCGATTCCGGTGCCGACCGCGGGGAACGCGATCGACCGAAGACCCTTATCCTTCGCAATCTCGAGGCTGCGGCGGGTCGAGCTGCGCAAGCTCTCGGCGCTGGTCCGCCCGCCCAACCGCATGCTCGCGGCGTGGATGACGTAGCGAGCCCGTAGCGTGCCCCCGCCGCTGATGGCGGCATCTCCGACCTCGATCGGGCCGATCCGCCGGCACTCGGCCTGGATCTGCGGCCCCCCGGCGCGCGCGATCGCACCGGCGACGCCGCCGCCCAGCTCCAGGTCGTTATTGGCCGCGTTGACGATGGCGTCGACATCTTGCTGGGTCAGATCACCCTGCCGCACCTCGACGGTCAGACCGCCGGCCCGCCAACTCATCCCGCCGTCGAGGGAAGCCAGGCCATCGACGCCATCCGCGCCTCGACGTCGTTACGGGTGATCGGCTGGAGCCCGCGCACGCTGAAGTGCTGGATGGTAAAGGAGGCCATCACCATCGCGTACCCAAGGGCCAGGCGCACCGAGTCCTCCGTCTCCACCTGCTGTTCTGCGAGGCAGCCGAGGAACCCGGCGGCCACCGCGTCACCGGCACCGGTCGGGTCGATCGGCGGATCGACCGGCAAGGCAGGAAGGTGGATGTCCTCACCGTGGCGGTAGAGGGTCGCTCCTTTCGGCCCCTCCTTGATGACGAGGCCGCGCAACCTGAAACGATGGCGCAGTTGCTCTGAGGCTTCCTCGATCGTTCCGACCTTTGCCAGCGCCATTGCCTCGGAGGCGTTGAGGAAGAGGTAGTCGAGCCGCTGTAGCACGGGTTCCAGAGCCTCGGGCTGCTCCCGGATGTAGAGCTTCATCGTGTCCCCGGCGACCAGCCATGGATGATCGAGCTGCTCGAGCACGCGCATCTGATGGCGCGGCTCCATGCTGCCGAGAAAAACGATCCGGGCGTTGCGCTGGTCGGCGGTCAGAAGCGGTGTAAAGCCGCGGTACGCGCCCTGGTCGGATCGTTCGTTTCGCGTCGTGCCGGTCTCGTAATCGTGCTCTGCGAACCATCGGTAGGTGGGCAATTCCGACGTCACCGTGCTTCGCAGGTCGGCGCCCGTTCCTTTCATCGCGGCTTGAAAGGCATGCATGAAATCAGGACCTGCGGTGCCGACGACCGATACGGGAGCAAAGAGGCGCGCCGCCAGCGTGAAGTAGGTGGCCGACCCGCCGAGACCGTCCGTATTGACGCCCATCGGTGTGCGCACGTCGTCGCGAGTGATCGTGCCGGCGACCAGCAACGGCCACGGCTGATGAGGGGGCGTCACGAGGCCCCAATTCTACGGAGGTCGACGGCAAGCAACGGGTCCACGCGACGTCACATTGTCGGCATGGCCTCGTTGGCAGCACGACCGGATGACACGGGTGCGGCCTCAAGTGAGCAGCCCGCAATTCTCCTCACGACGTCCTGCACGACCGGTTGGGCGGACTGGGTTCATGGAGAATTGTGGTTATGTCCGGATGGCCTACTTCGGCTGAGTCTCGGACTGATGGCGACAGTTGGAAAAAGTTCAGGGATCGGTCCGGCGTTGGCGTACGAGGGGTTCGCGCGGCAATCAAGCCCGCGCTACTTCGATCAGGAACAAATCCGCGAGCTGGTGTCTCGCAAGCGGACAAACGTCTGGGTTCCTTGGATTGAAATCCGCGACGCCGCCCTTCGCGAGGGCTTTACGGCGAGCCGGCTACGCATGACGTTGATCGACGGTCGATCAGTGAAGTTCCTTTGGCTGCCAGACAGTCGGACATTTAACACGCTGCGCGATCATCTTCTGGCGCGAATCGGACCCAATTTGCGACTCGGCTGACGTTCGGCAGACGCCGTCGAGAACTTAGACGGCGAGCAGTTGCGGGTCCGGCCGGGCCAGCTCGCCCTCGACCGCGGCGACGAACCGGCGTACCGCCGTGGGATCGGTGAGCAGCCAGGCTTCCTCGGGGTGGGCGGCGTCGGGCCGGCAGATCACGGCCATCGCCGTGTCGTCTCCCATCACGGCGCTGAACCAGATGTGCGCCAGCCAGCCGAGGCCTGGGTCGCGGCGATCGGCCTCCTGAGGCAGAGGCGTCGTATCCGGGGTCGTCACGACCGCCCGTCGCGCGCTCCGCAGGAGGGCAACTTCCTGGTCCCATTCGGCGCGAACGGCAGCCGGGTCTGGCCTGCCGAGATAGACGGTATAGCGGCCGGGCCGCATGGTCGCGAGGCTCTCGACCACGCGCCGCAGCAGCGGCACGGTCGTCACGTCGGCTACCGGACGGCTTCCAGGGGTGCCTTGGACCAGCGTCGCCATCTCGCCCATGACGGGAAGGCTAGCACAGCTGGTCGGAAAAAGCAAACATATGTTCGTAGGTGGCTAGGGACGGCGAAACAGGGGGACGACGTTGCCCGGCCGGCCGAGCCAGCGGCTTCGCGCCGCGACCATGAGTGCTTCCTGGGCTTCGAACAGGATCTCCGCCGTCCCCTCCAGCGACCGGTCGATGCCAAGCCGTTCGGTGTAGCCGCCGTCCAGCTGGCCCAGCAGATGAACGATGCGGCGCCAGATGTCGGTCGGGATCAACTTCAGCTCGTGGAGGCGGCATTCTTCGATCGCACCGAGCAGTTGATCCGTTTCGCGCAACTGGCTGCGCGGTGTCGGCCGATGGCGGCGCTGCCAGGCCCAGAAGCGGTGCTGAGCGATCTCGAGAACGGTGCGCTCGATCATGACCTAAGCAGCCATGATAATCCGGGTATGGAGGAACGGGTCGAAAGCCAGGAAGTCTATGGCGGCAAACTCTTCAAGGTCTACCGTGACCGCGTGCGCCTTCCGAGCGGCCAGCTGACGACAAGGGAGATCGTTCGACACCCCGGTTCTGTCGGCATCATTCCGCGGGATGCCAGCGGGCGCATCGTTCTCGTTCGCCAGTTCCGCTACGTCGCCGGACGCGAGTTGTGGGAGATCCCCGCGGGGACGCTCGACAAACCGGGGGAAGAGATTCCGGCGGCGGCCCGGCGGGAGCTGGCCGAGGAAGCCGGCTTCAAGGCGCAGCGATGGACGCTGCTCGGTGCCGCCTACCTGATGCCCGGGTACGGCGATGAGCGAATGACCTTCTTTCTCGCCGAAGAGCTCTCGCCGACGGAGTCTCATCCCGAACTCGACGAGTCCTTCAAGGTCAATCCCTTCGACGCGCACGACCTGCAGGTGCTGCGCGCCAGTGGTGAGCTCCTCGACGCGAAGACGCTCCTCGGGCTGGCCTGGGCCGGGGTGCCGCTCTGGGCGGCGCCCAGCCCGCGCTGACTTACCCTTCCTCTTCCTCGCCGCCCTTCGACTTCTGATACGCCGCGATCACCGGTTGCGCCGCGTGGGCGGGCACCTCTTCGTAGTGCGAGAACTTCATCGTGTACTTCCCGCGGCCCTGGGTGATCGAACGGAGATCGATGGGGAAGCGGTACATCGACGACAGCGGTACCTGCGCTTTCACCTTTTCCATGTGATCGCCCGACGGTTCCATTCCGGCGATCTTGCCGCGCTTGCCATTGAGGTCGCTGATGACGTCGCCCATGTTGCGCTCGGGGACCAGCACCTCAACCTCCATGATCGGTTCGAGTAGCACCGGCTTGGCATCCATGACCGCCTGGCGCATCGCCATCGCGCCCGCCAGCTTGAAGGCGATGTCCTTGCCGTCGACCTGGTGCGTTGATCCATCCAGCAGGCGGACCTTTATGTCCACCAACGGGTTGCCGGTCAGTACCCCTTGCTCCATCGTTTCCCGTACGCCCCTCTCGACCGATGGTCGGAAGTTCTGCGGGATCGAGCCCCCGAAGATCTTGTCTTCCCAGACGAACCCGGTGCCGCGCGGGACCGGGGCGATGTCGATCACGCAGTGGCCGTAGAGGCCGGCGCCACCGGACTGCTTCTTGTATTTCTTCTCCGCCTTCGCGCTGCTGGTGATCGTTTCTTGGTAGGGGACGCGCGGCACCGCCAGTGTGCCCTCGACACCGTACTTGCGCTTCATCTTCTCGAGCACGACATCGAGATGGATATCGCCCATGCCGTGCACGATCGTCTCCTTGGTAATCGGCTCGTGCTCGAGCGTCAGGGTCGGGTCTTCGTCGACCAGCTTCACCAGCGCCGCGTTCACTTTTTCCTCATCGGCTTTGTTCTTGGCCCCGACTGCGGCGCTGTACGTCAGCTCTGGATACTCGATCGGCGGAAGCCGCAGGGGATGGTCACGGCTGGCAAGGGTATCGCCGGTGGCGGTGACCTGCAGCTTGCTGATGCCCGCGATATCGCCGGCCACCACTTCGGTGGCCGGCTCCAGGGCCTTGCCTTTGGGGTAACCGATCGTCCCGGCGCGTTCCGGCTGATCCTTGGCCGCGTTCAGGAGCGGGGTGCCCGGCGTCAGGACGCCCGACACGACCTTGACATAACTGATGCGGCCCACGAAGGGATCGGCGGTGGTTTTGAAGACGATAGCTCCCAGCGGGCCGGCCGGCTCGCGCGTCAAGGTCTCCGGTTGGTCGGTGCGTGGATTCACGGCCGTCACCGGCGGGGCCTGCTTTGGCGAAGGCAGGAGCGCCACGATGGCATCCAGCAGGGTGCCGATGCCGAGCGATTTGCCCGCGGCGGTGCAGAGGACCGGGACGATCGCCCCAGCGGCCACGCCCTTGGCGAGCGCGCTTGTGACCTCCGCATCACTCAGCTCGCCGCTCTCGAGGTACTTCTCCAGCAAGGTGTCGTCCGTTTCGGCGGCCGCCTCCACCAGCGGTGACCGTCGCGACTCGACCTCGGCGGCCAGCTCGCCCGGGACCGGGACCTCTTTGGCTCGCCCCTGCGCATCGAACTCGTACGCCTTGCGCGTGAGCAGGTCGACCACACCTTTGAAACCGGCCTCGTGCCCGATCGGTGCCTGGACGGAAACCGGGCGCGGAGAAAACTCCTTGAAGCCATCGACCACCCTCCAGTAGTCGGCGTTCTCCTTGTCCATCTTGTTGACGACGATCAGGGTCGGCAGGTCGCGGCTGCGGAGTTGCTGCCAGGCGAGCTCAGTCCCGACGACGACACCGGTGCTCGCCCCAACCACCAGCAGCGCGCTCTCGGCCGCGCGCAAAGCGCCGTAGACATCACCGGCGAAATCCTGGAAGCCGGGCGTGTCGAGCAGGTTGATCTTGTGGTCGTGCCAGGTCACATGCGCGATCGCGGTGCCAATCGAGATCTTGCGCTTGATCTCCTCCGGCTCGAAGTCGAAGGTCGTGTTCCCCGCGTCGGGGCGACCCAGCCGGTCGACGGCCCCGCCCGCATAGAGCATGGCCTCGGCCAGGCTGGTCTTGCCATCGTGGCTGTGCCCGAGCAGCGCGACGTTGCGAATCCTCTCCGGGTCGACTCTGGCCATCGCTTCTCCCTTCAGAAGAGAGTGTAAAGCCAAACAACGTCCCTCCCCTCTGGAGACAGCCAGGAACAATCTACCTCCCCCTCTGGGGACAGCCAGGAACAATCTCCCTCCCCCTCAGGGGGAGGGCAGGGTGGGGGTTACTCGATCGGCGTGAGTGGGATGATCTGGACCGTCTCTCCGACGCGCACCTCAGCTGTCCCCTGCGGGACGACGACCAGGCAATTGGCATCGGCCATCGAGCGAAGCACGTGCGAGCCCTGGTCGCCGGTCAGCCGGACATGGATCCGGTCGCCATCACGGCGGGCGACGCCGCGGAAGTACTGCTCGAGGTGAGGCGGGTTCTGCAAGGTGTCGTCCGTGGTGGCCGTCAATCGTTGCCGCTCGAGATCGGCGCGACCCTGCATCTTCAGGATCGCGGGGCGGACGAACAGCTCGACGCCGACGAGGGACGAGACGGGGTTGCCCGGCAATCCGATGAGTAGCCGGCTATCGACCGTCCCCACCATGAGCGGCTTTCCCGGCCGAAGCGCGACCTGCCAGAAGTCGACGGCCCCCTGCTCTTCCAGGAGCGCGCGGACCAGGTCGTAGGCGCCCATCGAGACGCCACCCGTGCTGACGATCAGGTCGGTTCGGACCGCTGCCTGGAGCCGGGTGACGAGGTCTTCCCGGACGTCGCGCGCCACCCCGGCATCGACGACCTCCGCACCCGCCTCCTCGAGGGCCGCGCGCAGCGTATAGCGGTTGGTGTTCGTGATTTGCCCGGGCCCGAGCGACTCCCCGGCGTCCCGCAACTCATCGCCGGTCGTCAGTATCGTGACGCGGGGCCGCCGAATAGTTCGGACGGTGGTGCGCCCGGTCGATGCCAGGACGCCGATCAGCCCCGGGCTGACGATGCGGCCCCCTTGGGCAACCGTGTCGCCGCGGCGGATATCGCTGCCGGCATGACGGACGCTGGTGTCGGGTTCGACGCCAACGCGGATTTCGACGCGGCCGTCGCGCTCAACCGTGTCCTCGACGCGCACGACCGCGTCCGCACCATCCGGCATGACAGCGCCCGTCATGATCCGCAGGGCGGTGGAGGGGCGCACCGAGATGGAGGGCGCGATGCCGGCCCGGATCTCGCCGAGTACCTCCAGGTGGACCGGTTTCGTCGGCGATGCGGAGCGCGTGTCGGCTGCCCGCACGGCATAGCCGTCCATCGCGGAATTCGTGAACGGTGGGACGTCGCGGTCCGAGGCCACGTCCTCGGCGAGCACGCGCCCACGTGCCTCCACCAATGGCGTGTCCTGGGCGTCGAGGATGCTGATTCGGGAGAGGATCCGGTCGCGCGCCTGGGCGACCGTCAGAAGGGGAGGCTTCTCGGGCTTACCGATCGTTCCAGTGACTGTTTTCGAACTCGGGCCCGCCGCCCTCGCCGTCAGTGACGACGTTCTGGTGGAAACGGGCTGCCACCATCTGATATGCCATGGCGCGTGGGATCCCAAGCTTGGTGAGGGCCTTGACCTCGTCCGCCATGACCTTGTCACGCGCCGCCTCGATCGCGGCAATCACGTCATCGATCGCAGTGCGCGCCTTGGTGGCGCCGCTGGCGCCGTTTTCGGTCGCGACCTCCGAGGGGATCTCCGCTTGAGGTTCCTTGCTGGCTTTCGCCTTTCCGTCTTTGGTCTCTTTGGCCATGGAATGTTTCACCTTACCACTGGATCGAACTCAGGCGGGCACACTCAAACGGGCCGCCTCGCGTCTAGCTTCTACCCGTTCCATCGTGAATAGAAACGTCTCCTTGGCCAGGGCGATGGTCGGCCGGGTCGTTGAATTGCAGACCCATCAAGGCAGTGCTACGGTCAGCAACGTGAATCGGGCGGCGCGCTTGCATCGGCTCCTCGTGATCCTGTCCATGGCGACTGCCCGCCCGGGGATCCGAGCGGTCGATCTCGCCACGACCCTCAAGGTCAGCTCTCGGACCGTTTTCCGAGACCTGGCCGAGTTGCAGCGCTTGGGCTTCCCGGTCACGTTCGGCAACGGCTACCCGGCACAGCAGGAGCTCTTCCGCCGCCGGCGCCGCCAGGAGATGTCGCAGGTCTTGGCTGACCTGGTCGAGCAGCAGCTCGAGGTCGTTCGTCGGAAGTTGCCGGCCGACGAAGCCGAGCAGCTGGTGAACGAGGCGATTCGGTACCTGCCGATGGAGGCCGCCGAGGCGGTCACGCGAGCCCTCGCAAAAGCCGCGCGCCGCTAGATGCCGGCAACTTCCCTCCCCGCTTGCGGGGGAGGGCCAGGGTGGGGGTTAAAATCACCGAACGGTCGGCTAGCTCAGTTGGTTAGAGCGCTTGGTTCACATCCAAGAGGTCGAGGGTTCGAGTCCCCCGCCGACCATTTTCTCGGCCCTAATGTGAATTGCAGGAGGGGCGTTACTAAGAGGCTGAGGAGGCGGTAAATGGGCGCTTGGGGAGTGCTGGCCTTCGACAACGACACTGCCAACGACTGGGCTTACGACCTCGAAAGCGCTGATGACCTCTCGCTTGTCGAGGGTGCCTTGGACAAGGTTGAACGATTGGGTGCGGGCTACCTCGATGCCGATGTGGCGTGCGAGGCGCTCGCCGCCTGTGAGGTGGTCGCGCGGCTCAAAGGCCGGCCCGGTTACAGCAACGCCTACACGGAAAAGGTCGATCGATGGGTCGATGCGCACAGGCTCGATCCACCCGTCGAGATAAGCAATCGCGGAAACGCGGCGATCGATCGCATCCTGGGCGAGAAGTCGGAGTTGCGAGAGCTGTGGCTCGAGGCTGGCGAGGCGGAGTGGGTGGACGCAGTAGCCGACCTTCGTCGCCGCCTAAGCGGTTAAGCAATGTCGTAGTCACCAGCGGGCCGGTTTTTGTTTCGGGCGTCTCAATCTTTGGTAGACTTACGTGCGCCTTCCTGCTCCGCTGCCGCCGCGTGGCCATAGCCGGGGCAAATCCCATAGGAAAGGAGATTGCGTTTGTCAGCGTACGAGCTCATGTACATCGTCAAGCCAGACCTTGACGATCAAGCGGTTCAGCAGGAGATCGAGAAAGTCGGCCAGCTG
>WNGI01002503.1_pt1 | contig 17081 bp, 15 predicted proteins | sample 5400621 | NCBI WGS metagenome assembly WNGI01 (sample SAMN13153374, study PRJNA577476) | soil metagenome | isolation source: 20 cm soil or saprolite under Garry oak tree replicate 1 | place: USA:California | collected 2016-06-15 | reverse complement strand
GGCACCAAACGAATCCGTGCATCGTGGTGAGCCAGTTCCTCACCGAGGGAAGCCCCATCCAGACAGGCGCGGACCACCGAGAACACATCTGCATCGTCCGTGAGCGCATGGGCCACGCCGGCGGCGAGCGCACAGGCCGCCGAGACGGCACGTTGAGTGTTGTGCGCAGGAAGACAGGTCACGACGGCATCACGGCACGCTGCCGCGGGATTTCCAGGATGGACCAATCCTACAGGCGCGATCCGCATCGCGGCGCCATTGGTGACGCCCATGTGGGTGGTTTGCCGGTCTGATTGCCCCACGGTATTGACCTTATAGGGATCCCGGCCCGCCCGGACGGCTTCAATGACCGCCCGCGTGCTGGGGCCCATGTTCACCGCTTTGGGAGACTCCGCCGCCCAGCGCAGGAGGCACGAGATCCATGCCTCCTCGGTCACTCTCCCGCCCGTCTCGATGATCATCTGAGCCAGGTAGAGCATCTGGCTCGCATCATCGGTCACCTCGCCGGCCTCGTTGCCAGCCATTGCCGCAAAGGTATCGAGCGGCGGCTTGTGAAACGTTCGGATGGGACCGTGATACCGGGCGTAGATCTCCGCGGTGGTCCACTGCTCCGTTGCGGCCCCCAAGGCGTCGCCCATCGCCGCAGTGCTCAAACAGCCCAAGACGCGGTCGTAGAGGTCCATCACGTCCCCTTTACGAGATTAGGCGCGAGGCAGCAGGTCATCGGCCCTCACCCCCTGTGTCTTCAGGAACGCGAAGACTTCCTCGCGCGTGGGAAGACGCGTCCCCGTCCCCAGTTTCGACACCGCCACCGCCCCGACGCCGTTGGCGAGACTCACAGCCTGCCGGACGCCGAGACCGTTGGCGAGCCCGGCGATGAACGCCGCATCGAACGCATCGCCCGCTCCACTGGTGTCCCGCACCTGGACAGGAAACGCCGGCTGGCTCAAGGTGTCGGCGGGCGTCGCGACCACCGCCCCCTGGCCCCCCCGCTTCAGGCACACGAGGCGAGGACCGCGCGCCAGCAAGGCCCGGGCCATCTCGGCGGGAGCACCTCGTTCGACCAGCATCGCGGCTTCGTCTTCCGTGAGCAGCACGATCGACGAATCAGAGGGCCGGGATCAAAAACGGTCGTGACACCCCCCGCGTCACGGGCCAGCGCAAACGATTCCAGAGCGAGATCGGGATTCGCGACGAGCGTGTACCCATCGCTGAGGACCCAGGGGACTCCCCTCAACACGGTCCACCAGGACCGAGGGGCCCGCTCGGGGCCGGGAAGACCCGCCACTCCCAGGAAGACATGGCGGCCCGCTGAGTCCACCAGCACGAGGCACACCCTCGACGAACCCACCCGCTCCACGTGGCTGACATCCACGCCCTCCCCCGCGAGGAGCGCGAGCGCCCTCTCGCCGTAGAAATCATCGCCCACCCACCCCAGGGCGGTGGCTTGCATTCCGAGCCTGGCGGCCATTACCAAGACGTTCCCCAATCCCCCCGGCTCGATCCAGAGCGTCTCGCCCGCTTGATGCTCAAACGGCCGCACCGGCAGCTCCGGGATCGGAACGATCAGGTCGACCACCAGGCTTCCAACAGTGGCGATGGCAGGGCCCATTCGTGAACCTACCCCCGCCCCGGCAGCCGGTCCGGCCGGATCCGGGAAACGCGCTCGCGCCGCCAGGACGCCACCGCGAAGCCCAACGCCACAGGAATGAACGGGATCAGGAACAGCTCCCGTGATGACCCTGAACGGGGGACACGGATCAGGCGGGCGCTCCCGGCCAGCGGCCGGCCCTGTTCGTCGACCAGGCGCAGCAGGGACGCGGATGTTCTGATTGACAGCCTGAATCCCTCGAAATCCGGCGGCCGGCCGCCGTGATGCTCGACGACCTCATACCCGAGGGCTTCGCCGGACATCTGCACCACGCGAAACGGACGCCGCGTCACTGTTTCGATGACCGTCTTGCCCATGATCACCTCGAGGCGCGGCGTCTGTAACGGCTGCACGTACTCCCAGCGCCACGCCCCCGGCCGGCCCTCGCGACTCTGAGGGTTCTCCAGGCGCGTGTAGGCCAGATCGCTGTACTCGCGTTCCACGAATGGCTGCAGATAAACGACCTGATCGGGACGGGCGTACACCGTCGCCGCCGGATCGTCGGCCGACTCGGGCACCGTCCACCGGCGCTCGGGCAGGATGGTGAATCCCACCGACTCCCGCCGGTGGGTGAACACCACGAGTGAACGCTCGCTGCCAGGAACACCACGCCCGTCCCCCGTCCGGAGCCGGAGGTGATACCGTCCGGCCGGGAGGTTGATGACGAATCCGTCGTGGACCTCAGTGCCCGCGAGCAGGAACGGCGCCGGCTCTCGCGGGGGCTGCGGGAGCACGACCTTCTCCCCCCGCTGGTGCGCCACGACCGCCCGGTCGAGGGCCTCCTGGTAGCGCCGCCGGGCTTCCGCATACTGCCCCAACGCGTCACGAAACTGCGCTCGGGCCTTGAGGAAGGCCTGGTAGCGCTTCTCGGCTTCCGTGCCGATGTAGAGCACCGACTGACTGCTGCCCGGGCCCTGGGGATATTGAAGCACATACTTGACGCGGGCGAGTCGCTCGGGTTGCGCACTGGGACCGAAAAGTTCCAGCGTCCCCGGCACCGTCTCGTCAAGCGACTCCCAGTCCGCGCGGTAGTCGCCGGTCGTCGGCCAGAAATAGACCAGCGTCTCCCGGGGCGAGATGATGCTCGGGTGCCCCGCGAGCAGGTAGATCGTCCGCGCCGTTGACGGGGAGAGCGCGCCCGCATAGCCCTTCCACGTGAAGGCATTGATGCCGTAGACGAACTGCCGTTCCTTGGGCGGCCCCTGGGCCGTGGCGATCTCCGCGCCGAGCAGAGACAGCACGAGGAGCAACGGCGCCGCGTACCTCACCGCCGCACCCCGGTTCTGTCCAATCCGATCCAGGCGGCGCCCAGCATGGCCATCGCATAGGCCCCGCAGGCTCCCAGGGTGCCGAGATACGAGAGCGCATCGCCCCGGAGAAGAGCGCTCAGCCCGCGGTTGAAGTAGGCAAACGGCAGCACCCATCCCGTCACGGCCGACAGCGTGAGTGCGGTGGCGCGCATCACCTGCACGGGGCTCACGTGGAACTCTGACGCGGGCACACGCGCCAGGACCTCGACCACCACCTGCAGGCCGATGGAGAGGGTCGTCAGACCCAGGACGGCGAGGACCACCGCGCGGAGCCGCCGGATGACTGCGGCCACGGCCAGGGCCAGGCTGATCGCGGCGGCGGCCGTGCCCACCGAGAGGATGACGGCCCAGACCACGGTGCCGCCGACTCTCAATCCGGTCACCACCATGAACAGCAGATCGCAGACACCGACGAGCCCGGTGAGCCAGAGGTAGAGGACGATGTGTGTGCCGAGTTTCGCCACCATGTACGTCTGCGAGGTGACGGGCCCGTAGAAGAGGAGTTCAATCGCCCCCTGCTCGCGATCCCGCGCCACCGTGATCGCCGCCGAGACGGCCTGGAACACCGACAGGAGCAACGTCCCCAGGTAGACGGGGAGGCCGAAGGGCTCAGCGAGCACGAGCAGGCCATCGTGCTCCACCCGGTAGAGATCATTCTTCAGGATGAACCCCGTCATCGCCGCGATGCCCCCAACGACGACATAGGGTGTCAGGGCACTCACCGAGGTGACGAGATCCACGCGCACCAAGGCCCGAACAATCGTGAGGGGGAGACCCCACCGCCGGACGCCACGCCTCCAGACTGCGCCGGACGCTACGAGGTCCACTGGTCAACGTCTCTCTCGGTCAACGTGAGAAATGCGTCTTCCAGGCTCGGTTCGCGCAGGCGCATGCCGACGATCACGCCGCCGCGCGCGGAGATGGTCCGGGACAGCACTCCGCGCATGTCCGTCTCCCCCTCGACGGTCACGGACAACCGATCGCCGGCGCCGGCGACGTGCCGCACGCACGGCAGCGCGGCAAGCATGTCCGCCGCTCCGGGCACCGGTTCCAGCAACTGAATCTCGACCTCGGCGTTCCGGCGGAGCATGGCCCGAAGGCCGGCGATCGAATCCTCGCGGATGAGGCGCCCGTGGTGGAGAATCCCCACCCGGTGCGCGGTGCGCTCCACTTCGGACAACAGATGCGAGGAGATCAAGATCGTCATGCCTCGCTGGTTCCGCTCCAAGAGGAGCCGGCGGACCTCCACAATCCCGTGGGGGTCCAGTCCGGACACGGGTTCGTCGAGGACGAGGAGATCCGGTTCATGCAGCAGCGCCCGCGCCAGACTCAACTTCTGCTTCATCCCCCGCGAGAAATCGCGGGCGGGGAGTGACCGGAACCCCTGGAGGCCGAGGAGTTCCAACAGACTGCCGATCCGCTCTCGCTTCCCACGCACCTCGTACAGATCGGCAAAGACCGACAGATATTCCTCGGCCGTCAGACGATCGTAAAAGTAGTCCTGTTCTCCCACGACGCCAATGCGCCGCTTGAGGGGGCACGGCTCTTCGCGCAGGCGACGGCCCCACAAGTACACCTCTCCCGTCGTCGGCGTGACGATCCCGAGCAGCATGAGCAGCGTCGTGGTCTTCCCGGCGCCATTGGGCCCGAGGAACCCGTAGATCTCCCCCCGCGCAACGCTCAGGGTCAGATCCTGCACCGCGGCGAGACCGCGATAACATCGTGTCAGGTGCATGGTCCGGATCACCGGCTCACTCATCGTCTGCGGGTGTGCGCGGCTAGCCCTTCAGCCCAGACATGACCACACCTTTGATGTAGTAGCGCTGCAGAAGCAAAAAGAGAATGATCACGGGGACCGACGCCAGCACCGATCCCGCGAAGATGCGGCCCCAGTAGACCTGGGTCTGCGTGGTCTGCTGGGCGATGGCCACCTGGATCGTCTGCAGGTCCTTCCGGCCCACGGCAATCAGCGGCCAGTAGAAGAGGTTCCAAATGAACTGAAACTCGAGCAAGGCGGTCGTGATCAGGCCCGGGAGAGCGTTCGGCACGATGACATGGCGCAGGATCCCGAGGTGCGAGGCCCCATCCATGGTCGCGGCCTCGTCCAACTCCCGGGGAATCTCCCTAAAGAACTGGATGAGCGCAAAAATGACGAACGGGCTCGCATACCATGGGAGGACCAGCGCCCAATAGGTATCCTGCAGGTGCAACGTCCGGACGACGATATAGAGCGGCACCATCACCGCCTCGAATGGGATCAGCAGCGTGGCGATCACAAAGAGGAGCACCAAATCCTTTCGCGGGAACTCCAGCCGCGCGAAAAAGTAGGCGCCCATGGTGTTGAAAATCAGCGAAGACACCACGACCCCGGCGGACACCAGGGCCGTGAAGCCCAGCGCGCGGCCAAAATCGAGCCCAAACGATCGGCCCTCCGGTGACAGCCCAAGGATATCCAGGAAATTCTTCACCGACCACACCACGGGCACAAACGTGTGCCAGGAGAGCGGATACGTGAACTGAAAGATCTCGGTTTCCAGGCGGAGACTTCCCAGGATCATCCAGGCGAACGGGACGATGTAGACGATGAGGAGGACCACCCCCAGCGCAACCTGGACTCCCCGGGCGGCCACGTTCCGGGCCCGCCGGGGGACCGCCACCCGCCAGGGACGCAGCGGGAGGGGTTCTATGGCGAGGGAGGGGCGGTTCACCTGCATCGCTGCCGGCCCCGAGCCGCCTTCATGCGCCCCTCAATACTCCACTTCGGATCGCAACCAGCGCATCTGCGCGGTACTCACGCCGAGGAGCACGATGAGCGTAATCATCGAGAGCGCACTGGCGTAGCCCATATCCTGGAACAGAAACCCATTCTGGTAGATGTAATAGACGATCACTTTCGTCGAATCGAGCGGCCCCCCCTTGGTCATCGTGTAAACGGGAACGAACACCTGAAAGGAAAAAATCGTCTGGGTGACGACCACGAACATGAGCACCCGGCGGAGCAGAGGCAGCGTGATGCTCCGGAACTGTTGCCAACTGCTGGCCCCATCGATCCGGGCGGCCTCGTGAAACGTGTCGGGAATGCCCTTCAGCCCCGCCATCAGAACAATCAAGCTGAATCCGATCTCTTTCCACACCATCATGATGACAATGGCCACCAGCGCCACCCGGGCGTTCGACAAGAAGACGACGCGCGGCAATCCCGCGCTCGTCAAGATGCTGTTGAACAGGCCCAATTGCACGTGGTACATCAGCGACCAGATGACCGAGATCACCACGATCGACGTGACCACAGGCGCGAAGATTGCCGAACGCACGGCGGCGGAAAACCGGTCCTCCCGTTGGAGGAGAATCGCCAGGGCAAGCGACAGCACAATTTGCGCAGGGACTTTGAGGAGAACATATTGCACGGTGACGGTCAGAGACTTCCAAAAGACCGGGTCTTGGAGCAAACGACCATAGGCCTGCAGGCCGATAAATTTGCCATAGCCCCCCAGCAGGCTATACTGCCACAGGCTGGACCTGATCGCGGCCAGGATGGGGACGTACCGGAAGAGAAGAAAGTTCACAACAGCGGGGGCAACGAATAGGAACGCAATGAGATAGCTCCGTCGCCGCCTGGTCCACCATCCCCGCGGGGATGGATAGGCGGGGGCCACCACCGCGCTCGACATCAGCCCCTCCGGTCAGTTGACTGCCGGGGGCGCCGGGTTGCCCGGCGCCCCCGGCATGCGACCGCCTACTTCCAGCCTTTGTACTTCGCGAGCAACCCCTGGATTCGCTGAGCGCCCGCTTTCATCTGCTCGGCGACGTTCGCGCCGGCCATGATGTTGAGGGTCACTTCGGCAAACACTTGCTGATACTCGGTATAGCCCGGTGTCTGGATCCGAGGGGCGCCGATCTTGTTCATCGCCTCGATCCAGATGGTCTGCTTTCCCCCGGGCCGATACTCCGGCAGGGTGTTCAGGAGGCTGATGTTCGCGGGGAGCTGGCGCACATGCTTGTACCAAATGCGCGCACCCGCATCGCTGCTGGCGTACTTCACGAAGGCCAGGCTCTCATTGAAATGTTTGGTATTGGGGGAAATGCCGTAGGCCCAACTGCCGGTGTGGCACAATTGCGTCTTAAAGTACGGGATCCCCGTCACGCCCCAAGGGAACTTGCCTTCGCCGTAAAGGCGGTTGAGCTCGCCAATGCGGTTGTCGGGCGTGACCATGAACGCGGCCTTCTTTGTCTCGAAGATCTGCGGAATCGCTTCAATCGGAGTCACCTTGTACTTCCTGTGGAGATCTTGGTAAAATTGCATGGCCTCGACAGCCTCGGGCGTGTCGAAATACCCCACGAAGGTGACGCCGTCAGGACCCATCCCCTCGTAGGTCGCGCTGCCCTTCGCGCCGTTGGAACGCCGGAAAATCCCGTGCTCGTAGTCCCCGACCCAGGTGCCCTGCCCCCACCGAAGCCCCCACACAGAGGGGATGCTGCTGCCGGAGGGATGGGCGGTGGTCTTCTGCCACGCGGTCAACGCCTCGGCCATTGTCCAGCTCTTGTCCAGCGTCGCGGGGGGCTTGATGCCCGCGGCATCCGTCATCTCCCGGTTGTAGACCATCAACGAGCACGATTGCATCATCGGCGGACCGTACAGCTGCCCGCGGAAGCTCCCTTCCTCGACGGATTGCGGAAGCCATTGCTTCATCTCCGCATCCGTGAAGTACTTGCCCAGTGGCAGGAGGCTGCGGTAGAACGCGTAGTGCTTCATATCAGGACCATCGGACTGCACGATGTCCATCGCGGCGCCCGCGGCGACAGCGCTCTCAATCTTCGGGAACAGGTCCTGGAAGGGGACCGTCTCAAAGGCAATGTCGACGGACGACCACTTGCCGCCATCGATCTTGCGGAACTCCTGCAGGATTTCCTTCCAGGCTTGAATCTGCGCATCGTCGGTAATGGCGAGCAACTTCAGCACGACCGGTGGCTTTGTGGCTTGCGCTCTGAGGGGCACCGTCGGCGAGGGGGACCCGGCGACCGGTGCGAGGTCTCCGGTGGCCACGGACTCCAGCACCGCAAGGACGAGCAAAACGGTGACGCTGGCCCATATTCGAATCCACATCTTCCTTCCTCCTCTCGCGCCTTCAGTCTCGTTCATCCCATATGTGACTTCCGGGATTCCCTGCCACGAGATCGTGCACCTCCTGTCGGGGCGAGGATGCGCCGCTTCGCGGAGGACTCCGGGCTCCTCGGCACGCTTCGCCGGAGACGATGGGCCAGGACTTGCATAGCGCTCGACGAAGCTCATGCGATGGAGATCCATCCCGCACAAGAACCCGCACCCGATTGGGAGCTATCGCAGGCGGGCCGGGCCGCGGTCTGGAACCAAGTGCCGGGGAGGGGGCCGGGAGGGCGGATGATGAACAAAATTGATCCGAATGTCGTGCCGACTCAAACGTTCGAGTGGGGAGCCATCAAATGGCTCGTGAGTGCCAGGAACATCGCCGGAGCGGGGCTTACGTTTGGGGAGGTCGTGCTCCTGCCGGGGAAGGGCCATGCCCGGCACAATCATCCCACGTCTGAAGAAGTTCTGTACGTGCTGTCGGGCCACGCCGTCCAGATGCTCAATGACGAAAAGCCGTTTTCGGTTGGGCCCGGCGATACCATCTATGTCCCGCGAGGCGTGTTTCATTCAACCGTGAACGTGGGGTGGGAGCCGATGCGACTGATCGCCCTCTATAATCCTCAGGGGGCAGAGAAGGCGCTGGAGGGGTTGCCCGACTTCGCCGAGGTTCCAGCCGGGAGGGCGCCCTCCTGGTCCCGAGCCCTGTAGGGAGCGTCCTGGAGCCTCCCGGGGGGAAGGGCGGATGGCAACCATCGTGCTCATCGGAACACTCGACACGAAGGGAATCGAGTACGAGTACATGCGCCGGCGCCTCCGCGCAGAGGGATGCGAAGTGATCTTGGTCGACGCGGGGGTGATGGGAACGCCGCTCGCTGTCCCCGACATCCCCCGGGAAGACGTGGCGAACGCCGCCGGGGAAACCATCGCCGACCTCGCGACCCGGGGTGACCGTGGGTTGGCCGTGGAGACCATGGCGGCCGGGGCGGCGAAGATCGCGATCGACCTGTTCCAGCGGGGCAGGCTGCACGGCGTCCTTGGGCTCGGCGGGTCCGGCGGGTCCACGGTGGTGACCCGGGCGATGCGTGAGCTCCCGGTCGGCGTCCCCAAGTTCATGGTCTCGACCCTGGCCTCCGGCGACACCCGGCCATACGTCGGAGCCAGCGACATCGCGATGATGTACTCTGTGGTCGATATCGCAGGAATAAACAGGATTTCAGAGCGGATCTTGACGAACGCCGCAGCGGGGATCGCCGGCATGGCTCGCGCGTATGAGGTGTTTCGGCCTGCTCCCGGGGGCAAGCCATTGATTGGCGCGACGATGTTCGGAGTGACCACCCCGTGTGTCACCGCAGCCCGGCACCGCCTGGAAGGAAAGGACTACGAGGCCCTGGTGTTCCATGCCACCGGCACCGGCGGACAGTCGATGGAGGCGCTGGTCAGGGGCGGCTATCTCGCCGGGGTGCTCGACATCACCACCACCGAACTTGCTGATGAGCTCGTGGGGGGCGTGCTCTCCGCGGGCCCGGAACGGCTCGAGGCGGCAGGCGCCCGAGGGATCCCGCAGGTCGTTTCACTCGGAGCCCTCGACATGGTCAACTTCGGCCCGGCGGATACCGTGCCTGAGAGATTCCTGGGCCGCCTCCTCTACAAACACAACCCGAGTGTGACGCTGATGCGGACGACGGCGGCCGAATGTGCCGAGTTGGGCCGCACCATCGCACGGAAGTTGAACGCGGCCAGGGGGCCGGTGGCAGTGTTCATTCCGCTGCGGGGCGTGTCGGCGATTTCGACGAAGGGCGGCCCCTTTTATGACCCGGACGCCGACCGGGCGCTCATCGGCGGCCTCAAGGCCAACCTGCGCGCCGGCATTGAGGTGCGTGAGTGGGAGACCGACATCAACGATCCTGACTTTGCCCATGCGATGGCCGACCGCCTCGATGAGCTCATCCGGGAGGCGAAGACGCTCGCGGCACCGGGAGGGCCATCGCGATGACACGGGCCGACATGCTGGAGCGCTTCCGCTCCACGGTCGCGACCGGCGGCGCGCTGATCGGCGCAGGCGCTGGAACGGGACTCTCAGCGAAGTGCGCGGAGGCCGGAGGCGCCGATCTCATCATCATCTACAACTCCGGTCGATATCGGATGGCCGGGCGCGGCTCGCTCGCGGGTCTGATGCCATACGGAGATGCGAATGCGATTGTCGTCGAGATGGCCGCGGAGGTCCTCCCGGTTGCCAGGAACACACCCGTGCTCGCCGGGGTGTGCGGCACAGATCCGTTCCGCCTCATGCCCGTCTTCCTGCGCCGGTTGAAAGACATCGGCTTTGCCGGAGTGCAGAACTTCCCCACGGTGGGCATCATCGATGGAATCTTCCGTCAGAACCTGGAGGAGACCGGGATGGGATTTGCCCTCGAGGTGGAGATGATCCGTCTCGCGCACGATCTGGATATGCTGACGGCGCCGTATGTCTTCGATCCAGATCAGGCGCGGACCATGGCCGGGGCAGGCGCAGATATCCTCGTGCCGCACGTGGGGCTCACGACGAAGGGCACGATCGGGGCGAAGACCGCGGTGAGCCTTGATGAGGCCGTGAACCGCGTCCAGGCGATGTGCGATGCGGCGAAAGCTGTCAGCCCTCAGATCATCGTGCTCTGCCATGGCGGTCCAATTGCCGAGCCGGAGGACGTCCAGTACCTCCTCGAACGCACCCGCGGGGTTGGCGGCTTCTTCGGAGCGTCGAGCGTGGAGAGACTGCCCACCGAGCGGGCAATGATCGATACCATGCGGCGGTTCAAGAGGTTGACCCGCTCTTGACGCGCAGTCTTCCGGTATGGCATGTCCATCCATTCTCGTGACCATGCGATGGAGCCGAACACGCTCGACCTGGTGGGCGAGGCAGGGGTCGAACCGTGCCCTGCAAAGATCGATCCAACGATTGTTCGATTCCCTCCCTTTGGAGGATGCGCTCCCCTTCAACAATCTGGTACGAATGGCGTCGGGCGGGCGTTAGTCTTTCTCCGTCGTCCGTCCAGGGGGAAACCACATGGGGCCCCGAGACAAGGAAGGGATTGGTGTTGCTTTTCCCCGGGATGTAGCCCGCTGCTCGCTGACGGCGGCGAAACGGGTTCTGGTCGTAGTGGCGGTAGCGATTTTTGCCACTGCCGGGTACGTGCTTGTGGTCCCCACGACCGGCGAGGCGACGCCTTCCTGCATTCCTGGCAGGATGGAGTTCTATGTTTCGTTGGGGGAAACCGGCTGCACCATCGAAGATAAGACATTCTCCAAATTTGCCTATAGTGGTGATGTCCCCAGTGGCGGCATTTCGGTCAGCCCCGTCCCCATTCCGGGCAATCCAGGGGTTACGTTCACCGGTCCTTGGGTGCTAACGGGGACGAGCAGTAGTAGTGAAAATTTCTTGGACGCGCTAATTAACTTTGAGGCTAAGACGACGTCTGGAGCGACATCAATCACCGGCGCCAGTCTCACGGTATCGTGGAGTGGGACGGGGACGTTCCATGCGAACGTTTACGAGGAGTTGTGCGTGGGGTTCAGCTTAGCTCCCAACTGTGTATCCAATGTCCGCTTCCTGCACGTGGGTGATCTCGGCTCCCCGATCACTGACTCCGAAACTTTCGCTCCCGTCTCGGTCGTTGGTGTGGGGGGGCCGGGAATGTCAATTCAAGAAAGAGTTCTTGAAGGTACCGCAACAATCGCGAGCATCACTACGCAATTCTCAGAGGAAGTGCCATCGGTCCCGGAACCGGCCGCCGTGACGCTATTCGGTACGGGGGTGCTCGGTCTACTCGGCTCTCGGATCATCCTGCGCCACCGACGATAGTCGCAGTGTTTGACAGGGTCATTGCGACCCGAGTACGACTTCCAGGCGCAACAAGCACGCGGCGTTCTCGCCCAAGACTGTCCACTCATTGGCCGGCGCCAGTTTCGCCTGCTTGATCACGAGGATCTGCGTCGAGGGGGGCACAGCCGGACCGGTGGCCCCGAAGACGACGCGATGCGCTCCGATTTCCCGTACGGCGAATGCGGTTCTCGGAGGAGCTCTTTTCACTCTCGGTATTCTGTTGTGTGGGATGGGCACGAGCACATTAGTACGACGTGCGGGTCTATGGGTAGTCCTTTTGGCCGTCGGCGTATTCTTAATAACGCTCTATTCACCTACCCCTTTTTCGATTACAACCCCCCCGACTGTGCAGTGACAGAGAATAGTACTTCGTCCCCGACACTCGCCAGCACGTACGCCTCCTCCGCGGCATTGGTCTCCCGTACTACTGAACCGAGGCGTCGTGAAAAAACAGGTAGAACGTCGGCGATAACACGAACCCCTGGACCCGCCTCACGGCCGCGGCCGTCTGCACGGCGTTGTCGATGAAGATCCAGGGCGCGTCGTCCGCCACGACTGCAGCAACCTGCCGGTAGAGGGCACCACGCTTGGCCTGATCGACGGTTGCCGTGGCCTGCTGCAGCAACTGGTTCACCTTGGGGTTGTCGTAGTATCCACTGTTGAACCCGTTTGGCGAGCTCGCATGGCCGTCGATCACGAGGCTCAGCATCGGCGCCGGATCGCCCGGGTCGAGCATGAAGGACATCGCACCCATGTCCGCCGACGCGAGCCCCTTGCTGTACTGGCCGAGGTATGCGCCCCACTCGTAGGTCTGGATGGACGCCTTGATCCCCACTGTCGCGAGGTCCGCCTGGATCGCTTCGGCCATGGTCTTCGGCGACTGCATGCCCGATCCCGATGTCGGGATCCAGAAGGACGCGCTGAACCCATCGGGATATCCCGCTTCGCGCAGCAGCGCCTTCGCCTTCGCCGGATCGTAGGTGTACCGTTTGACCTGCTGGGAGAACGCCCACGTGATCGCCGGCGGAATCGGACCGGCCGCCGCCGTGCATGTGCCCTTGAGCACATCCCGGCAGATCGCCTCTTTGTTGATCGCGTAGTTCGCCGCCTGCCGCACGCGGGGGTCGTTGAACGGCTTCTTCTTGGTGTTGAGCGTCACCCACCAGATGTGCGGGCCCGGCTGCTCGTACACTTGGAACCGCTTGTCATTCTTGAGCAGGGCGAGGTTGTCGGGCGGCACATCGACGATGAAATCCACGCCGCCGGAGAGCAGTTCGGTCACCCGGGTCTGCTCCTCGACCAGGGGACGAAACACCAGCCGGTTCAGTTTGGACGCGCCGTCCCAGTACCCCGGGTTTTTGTCCACGATGATGCGGACGTTCTTCTCCCAACTCACGAACTTGAAGGGCCCGGGACCCACCGGGTGGCCCGCAAACTCTTTACCCCACTTCTTGACCGCAGTGGGACTCACGATCCGTCCGGTGTTCAGGGTCAGGTTGTGGAGGAACGGAGAGAACGGCTGCTTGAGCACGAACCGCACGGTGAACGGATCCACGACTCGGGTCTCCTTGATCGCGCCATAGTAGAACGTGGCGAATGGGAACGGCCCGGTATTATGGTACGGGTGTGCGGGGTCGAGCAGCCGATCGTACACGAATTTGATCGCGGCCGCGTCGACGGGGGTCCCGTCCTGAAACGCCACGTCCTTCCGCAGTTTGAACGTGTAGGCGAGCCCGTCCGGCGAAATGTCCCACGACGTGGCGAGACCGGGCTTGAGGTCGAACGTCCCCGGCGCGAACCGCACTAGGGTATCGTAGATGTTGGCGAGAACGCGCATCGAGTTAATGTCGTTGAGCTGGCCCGGATCCATCGACGTCGGTTCGGCAACGAGGCCAACGACGAGCGTGCCCGCGGTCGTCGCGAGGCCGGGCGTTGTCGACGACCATCCAACCAGAACCAGCCCGACGATGAGCGCCGCGAATGCGAGGTGCCGCCGCACGGTGATTCCCCCCTTGTATGAAATTGTCGCCTTGAACGCGTCGCACGAGGACGTTATGATGAGACGTGGGACTGCTGGATCGTCAAGTAGTCCAATACCGATTATACGGAACGCGAGAAACTCGTGTCAACGCGCCGTCCAGATCGACCAGTCCAGTTGCGGCCCATCGAACGGGCGCGCGTCTATGAGTCGATCGTTGCCCAACTGCGGGAGCTCATCCTACATGGCACCGTGCGGCCGGGAGATCGCCTGCCGCCTGGACGCGGGCTGGTCAGGCGGTTCGGCGTGAGTCGCGTCTTGGCGGCCGAGGCGAACCGGGCGCCCGCGCGGCCGCGAGCGTAGCGATGTCGCGTTACATCGCGCAGCGGGCCGCGTGGGTGGCCGTGGTCCTCCTCGGGGTCTCCGCGTTCACGTTTGCGCTGCTTCACCTCGTACCCGGTGATCCCGCGCTCATCCTCCTCGGCCCGATGGCGACGCCCCAGGAGGTCACCCGGCTGCACCAGGAACTCGGGCTGGACCGGCCGCTCGCCGTTCAGTTCGCGATCTGGCTTGCGCACGTGGGGCATGGCGACATGGGACGGTCGATTACCCTGCACCGTCCAGTTCTCGGGGAACTCCTGCTGCGCTTCCGGGGCACAGTCATTCTTGCTCTCGGCGCCGTCATCGTGGCCTTCGGGCCCGGCATCGTGCTGGGCGTCCTGGCCGCTCAGCGTCCCGGCCGGGTTCTGGACCGCGTCTCCATGATCGTCACCGTGGCCGGGGCGAGCATCCCACCCTTTTGGCTCGGCATGATCTTGATCATCCTCTTCTCGCTGCGGCTGGGGTGGCTTCCCGGGACGGGGATGTCCTCGCCGTCTGGGGCGGCGACGTTCGCCGACGTGTTGACGCACCTCCTTTTGCCCGCAGCCACGCTTGGCGCTCTCCCCCTTGCGATCATCACCCGGGTAGCGCGGACGGGAATGATCGAAGCTCTACGCGGCGAGTACGTACGCACCGCGCGGGCCAAAGGACTGGGAGAGGCGGCTGTTACAGTGAAGCACGCCTTCCGCAATACGCTCGTCGGGATCGTGACGGTGCTGGGTTTGGAGATGGGATTCCTTCTGGCGGGAGCGGTCTACGTTGAAACCGTCTTCGACTGGCCCGGTGTCGGGCTCATGCTTGTGAATGCCATTCTCACCAGGGACTTCCCCCTCGTGCAGGGCGCGGTGCTGCTCGTCGCGACCACGTACGTCATCATCAACCTCTTGACGGACCTCTTGTACGCGTACGTCGATCCCCGGATCAGGTTCGAGTGATGTCCGAGCACGTCGCGGCGCCGGCGCGGCCCATTCCCCTCCGCCGTCCCCGTCCGCCCGCGGCGGGGGTCCTGGCGCGCGTCCGGCGAAACCGGTCGGCGATGGGAGGGGCGATCGTCGTTGCCGCCGTCGCGAGCCTCGGGGCGCTCGCGCCGGTCCTTCCCCTTGTCCCACCTAACGTCCCGCACTTCGGCCAGCGGCTGGCCGCCCCGCTGACATCAGGGTATCTGCTGGGCTCGGACCACCTCGGTCGGGACATCTTGAGCCGCCTCGTCTGGGGAACGCGCACGTCGTTGACGGTCGGCGTCTCCGCCGCACTGATGGCCCTCGGCATCGGCGCCGTACCAGGGATCCTCGCGGCGTACTACGGGGGCCACCTTGACACCCTGCTCATGCGCGCAATTGACATCCTGATGGGCTTCCCCGAGATCCTGCTCGCCATCGCGATCGTCGCGGCCCTCGGCCCGGGGCTTGCTCACGCCATGCTGGCCGTTACGGCGTCGAACGTACCATTCTACGCGCGCGGGATGCGCGGGGCGATCCTCCTGCTTCGGTCCGCGGATTTTGTCGAGGCCGCCCGGGTCGCGGGCGCAACGAACGCGCGGGTCATCGTTCGCCACCTGCTGCCCAACGTTGTGGCCCCGATGCTCGTGTTCGTCTCCCTGAATATCGGCTGGATGATTACCGAGATGGCCGGACTGAGCTTCCTCGGTCTGGGCGCACAGCCGCCGACGCCCGACTGGGGGACGATGCTCGCCGATGGGCGCGGGTTCATCACCGTGGCGTCGCACGTGGCGACCGTGCCCGGCCTGACGGTCTTTCTTGCGGTCCTCGGCCTCAACACCCTGGGAGAAGGCTTGCGAGAGGTCCTCGATCCCCGAACGCGCTGAGGAGCGCGGGTGCAGAGCACGTGCGGAATCACGATTCGCTGTGCTGGCCTTCGAGGTCGCGGCGCTGATCGGTGTGCCGTCGGGCCTCTTTCGCCTGCAGCGCGCGGTGGCCGTGGACCGGATCGTCGCGCTGAAGTACGAATAACTATGCCGGTGCGCGGTCGTCGAAGGACGGCCGGCGGGTCCACCAGCCGGCCGATTGTTCATAGAGATGGGCGGCCGCCAGCACGAGGCGGTCTTCGCCGCGCCGGCCGACGATCTGCAGCCCGACCGGCAGGCCGGAGTCCGTGAACCCACATGGCACAGAGACCGCCGGCAGGCCGAGTAGATTGAAGGGCGCCGTCGGCACGGTCCGCCGCCGCAGCGCCTCCGACGAGTGGACCGCATCGGCCGCCGCGATCGGCGGCGCCTCGGCGAAGGTCGCGGGCAGCACCAACAGATCGACGCGGGCGAGCAGCTTGTCGAATTCGAGGACCGCCGCCCGCCGCACCCGTTGCGCCTGTAGGTACTGGACCGCCGGTATCGCGAGGCCCGCCTGCAGCCGCTCACGCACGACTGGACCGAAATCCTGCGCTCGCTCGGCGAGCGTCTGTTGATGGTACGCGGACGCTTCGGCGAGGCAGATCGTCCACCACGCGGCCACCATCTCCTCGAGCATCGGGAGGGTGACCTCTTCCACCTCCGCGACCAGCGACTGCAGCACGCGCACGGCCTCCCGCACGCGCCCCGCCACGTCCGCCGACGTCTCCTTCGCGAGCTGGCCGTCTACCGCGCCGAGACGCAGTGACCGCAGGGCCGGAGCGGAGGCGTCGAGCGGGGGCCACCCGCCGGCGACGTCCCGCGCAGAAGGGGCGTCGCCGGCGGTTGACGCAATGGAGGTGGGGTCGGCCGGATCGAACCCCGCCATCGCGTCCAGCAGGATCGCCGCGTCCTCGACCGTGCGCGCCATGGGACCGGCGTGGTCCAGCGA
>WNGI01003526.1_pt1 | contig 17085 bp, 12 predicted proteins | sample 5400621 | NCBI WGS metagenome assembly WNGI01 (sample SAMN13153374, study PRJNA577476) | soil metagenome | isolation source: 20 cm soil or saprolite under Garry oak tree replicate 1 | place: USA:California | collected 2016-06-15 | reverse complement strand
GGCGTGCCTGCTCTTCGTGGCGGCACAGGCCGGCTTCATCGACGGCCCGCGGGACATGGCGAACATGTCCACGGACTCCTGGCTGCCACACCGATTCGCCCAGCTCTCCGACCGCCTGACCATGCAGAACGGCGTGCTGCTCATGAGTGGAGCGGCGTTTCTCGCGCTGTGGTACACCCGCGGCGCGGTGGACCGTCTCGTGGTGATGTACTCGATCAACGTGTTTCTCACCTTCTCGCTCACCGAACTTTCGATGTGCCGGTTCTGGCTGCAGCGACGCAACCAGCAGCACGACTGGCGCAGGCAGATCGTAATCCACGTCGCGGGGCTGGTTCTGTGCGCCACCATTCTCACGCTCACCGCGTACGAGAAGTTCGCCGAAGGCGGCTGGGTCACGCTGGTGCTCACTGCCGGGTTGATCGCGCTGTGCTTCGCGATCCGCCGGCACTATCGGAACGTGCAGGCCAATCTCCAGCGACTCGACGCCATCCTCCCGGCGGTGCCGGCGACCGAGCCGGGCACCGCGCCGTCGCTCGAGCCCAGGGCGCGGACCGCCGTGCTGCTGGTCGGTTCGTACGAGGGGCTGGGAACTCACTGCCTGCTGTCGATCCAGCAGCTGTTCCCAAACGTCTTCCGGAATTTCGTGTTCGCATCCGTCGGCGTGATCGATTCGGCGACGTTCAAGAACGTGGCGGAGGTCGAAGAAATCCGCGCGCAGACGAAAGCGGTACTGGCACGCTACGTCGCGACCGCTCGTGCTCTGGCGCTGGCCGCCGACTCGCGCATGGTGGTCGGTACGGAGGTGGTGGCCGAAGGCGTGGAGCTGTGTAAGCGCATCGCGCAGGAATTCCCGTACTCGGTGTTCTTCCTCGGCAGGCTCGTGTTCGAAGAAGAAACCTGGGTGCACCGCATCCTGCACAACGAGACCGCATACCAGATGCAGCGGCGCCTCCAGTTCGCGGGCCTGAACGCCATGGTTCTCCCGGTGCGGGTGCTCCGCTCCGCGGCGTGAACGCGGCCGCTTTCCGCGTTATCTTGCCCAACTCGCATGTCGGTTCCAACTCCCGTCTGGTCGCGCCCCGACGACGCCGTGCGGCAAGCCCAGCTCGACGCGATGAAGCGGCGGGCGACAGGCTTGCTGGCGCTCGCCGCCGCCATCTTCGGCGCGGCCGCCGCGCTCGAGACCCGCTACCCGTGGCTCGGCTACGTGCGCGCCACGGCGGAGGCGTCGCTCGTCGGCGGCCTCGCCGACTGGTTCGCCGTGACCGCCCTGTTTCGCCGGCCCCTCGGGCTACCGATCCCGCACACCGCGATCGTGGCCACGCGCAAGGAGCGGATCGGGCGCATCCTCGGCACCTTCGTGCAGAACCACTTCCTGTCCCGCGACGTGATCGCCGCCAAGCTCCACACCATGTCGCTGGCGCGCCGGGCCGCGGTCTGGCTCAGCCGGCCCGAGAACAGCCGGCGGGTCGCCCATCAGGTGGCCGGCGGCATCGCCAAGACGCTCGAAGCGCTGCCCGACGACGAGATGCGGCCGCTGGTGCATGACGTGGTGACCGCGCGGCTGCGCACCCTGCGGGTCGCCCCGACCCTCGGCAAGACCCTGTCGCTCGTGCTCGCGGGCGACGCCCATCAGGATCTGTTGAGCGAGGCCGTTCGCCTCGCAGCGCAGGCGGTGCACGACAACCGGGAGGCGATTCGTCGTCAGGTCCGTGCCGAAAGCCCGTGGTGGGTCCCCGGCGCCGTGGACGACAAGATCTACGAGAAGATCGTCGGCGCCATCGAGCTGCTGCTGCGCCGCATCGCCACCGACCCGGGCCACCCGCTGCGCGTCGCGTTCGACGCCGCGCTGCGCGACTTCATCGACCGGCTGCAGCACTCCCCCGACGCCATCGCGCGCACCGAAGCTCTCAAGGAAGACTGGCTCGCCGAGCCCGGCGCGGCCGAGCTCTCGGCTCGACTGTGGGAAGCCACTCGGCGCGCCATCGTCAAGTATGCCACCCAGCCCGCAGACGGTGGGGGCAGTGGGGCAACGCGGGAGCGGCCGCTCGACCGCGGAATCAGTACGTTCGCCGAGGCGCTCGCCGCCAACGACGCCCTGCTCGACGAGATCGATGCCGTGGTCACCGACCTGACGGTGCGGGTGGTCGAGCAGTACCGGCAGGAGATCGGCGACTTCATCGCCCAGACCGTCGCCGGCTGGGATCCCACGGCGACTTCCCGGCGCTTCGAGCTCGCGGTCGGACGTGACTTGCAGTTCGTCCGCATCAATGGGACGTTGGTGGGTGGCCTCGTCGGCCTGGCGATTTACACCGTCTATCACCTCTGGCATTGAGACGCCCATGCGCCGCTGCATCGTCCTCACGCTGCTCCTCACCGCCGCCCCGATCGCCCTGCTCCGGGCCCAGAGCACTCCGTTGCAGGCGTTCCGCGGCAACATCGCGGCGATCCATGCGCGGGACCGCGCCGCGTATCTCTCACACTACCTGCACACGCCGGCGCTGGCGCGGGTGGGACCCGACGGGCTGCGGCAGGGCTACGAGGACTTTGCCAAGGGGCGAGACGCCGGCTGGCCCGACACGCTGGTCGCAACGCACTTCCAGATCGTGCCCGTGTCGCCCGACGTCGCCTACGGTGTGTATCGCTACCGCGTGGTGGACTCGAGCGGCAGCGCCCGCGGGGTGAGCGAGCGCGTCTTCCTGCGCACGCCGGCCGGGTGGAAGGTCGCGGTGACGACGGCGTTCCCCACTCCCAACGTCGCGCCTCCGGCGACGGCGCTGCTCGGGGCCACGCTGGTCGATCCCGCCGCCGCGGGCCCGGTGCGGGGCGCGGTCATCGTGCTGCGGGACGGCCGGATCGCCTGCGCGGGATCGCGCGCCGCCTGTCCCGTGCCGGCCGACGCCGACACCGTGAACGCCGCCGGCAAATGGATCATCCCGGGCCTGATCGACACCCACGTGCATTTCTCCCAGACCGGCTGGGTGGACGGGCGACCCGACGCCCTCGACCTGCGGGACCGCTATCCCTACGAGCGGGTCGAGGCGGAGCTGCACGCCCGGCCGGAGCGCTTCTACCGCTCCTACTTGTGCAGCGGCGTCACGTCCGTGTTCGATGTGGGCGGCTATTCCTGGACGCTCGAGCTGCAGCAGCGCACCGCCTCGAGCACCACGGCGCCGCGGGTCGCGGCCGCGGGCCCACTGCTCTCGACGATCGACTTCTGGCTCAACCTCCCCGACCAGCGCCAGTTCATCTATATGGCGGACGAGGCCACGGGGGCGCACAAGGCGTGGGGCGCAGCGGCGATCAAGGTGTGGTACATCATGCCGCCGCAACCTCCCGACACGGCCCGCGTGTCGGCGCTGGTCCACGCCGCGGGAGACGAGGCGCGCAAAGTGGGGCTCCCCCTCATCGTACATGCCACCGGGCTGTGGGAGGCGAAGGACGCTGTGCGGGCCGGAGCCCGCGTGCTCGTACATTCGGTGTGGTCCGGCCCGGTGGACGACGAGTTTCTCACGCTCGCGCAGCGCCAGGGCACGATCTACGTCCCGACGCTCACCGTGCCGGACGGCTACCGCCAGGTGGCGGCGCGGCAGTTCGAGCGCGATCTGCAGCCGCTGGCGTGCGTCGATCCCGCGACGCGCGTGAAGGCGCTGGCGACCGACACGGTCGCGCTGGCACGGCGCCCGAGCGTCGCTGTCGTGACGGAGCGGGCGGCCGGCACCGCACGCAATCTGGCGCAGGCGCAGGGGAACCTGAAGCGAGTCCACGACGCCGGCATTCCGGTGGCCCTCGGCACCGACGCCGGAAACCCGCTCACGCTGCACGGGGCGTCGGTCTTCATGGAGCTCGAAGCGATGCAGGCGGCGGGGCTCAGCCCGGTGGACGTGCTCCGCGCCGCCACCCGCACCGCGGCGCTGGCATCAGGACTGGACAGTACGGGGACGCTCGCCCCCGGCTCGGTGGCCGACCTGGTGGTGCTCGACGCCGATCCCCTCGCCGACATCCGCAACGTGCGGCGCATCGCGTTGGTCGTGCGTCGCGGCGAGATCTACACCCGGCGGGAGCTGGAGTACCGCTAGGGAAGCTCTGCATTGGTGTCGCGAGGCCGGGGGTGGGGGCGTCGCACGCGTCACACGCGAGGGCGCTCGGGCGGCACATCTGCCTCGGCAGCACGGGCGATACCAGAGCTTCTGTGCCTGCCGTGCGCCCTCGCGTGTCAGCGTGCTAGCCCCCACCCCCGGCCTCGCGCGATTTGTGCAGACCGTCCCTAGCGCCCTCCGCGGCCCGCCCGGCCCCCAACCGTCTTGAGCGTCTCAGGGACCTTGGCCCATTGGTCGGCCGTCAGCAGGCCGCGGGCGCGCTCCAGGGCGCGCCGGATGTGCTCGCGTCCCTCGGCCAGCCGGGGACGCAGCCGCGCGAACAAGGTCGCGGGGTCCGGACGCTCGCCCGCCCCCTGCACCGCCGCCTGCAGCGAGTCCGACACCGGCCGGTTCTCTCCGTCGAGTGAATCGGCGATCACCTGCAGCCCGGCGACCTGATCGGGTGAGAGCGCGAGCGAGTCGCGGAGCTCGAGGATCGCGCTGATCGGATTCGGCAGAATCCGCGCGACTCGCGCGGCGAAATCCTGGGCGTCGCCTCCCGCGAGGCCGGACAGACCTCCCCGTCCCCCCGCACCGGCACCGCGTCGGCCACCGAACGCGGCGCGCAACCGGTCGCGCGTCCGGTCCGGGCCGACCGCCATGTGCACCTGGAGCGCGACCTGGAACGGGACGATGACGCCGCCGTTCGCGCCGGCGGTGGCCCCGAACCGGCCGTTCACGGCGTAGCGGTACTGCAGCGCGCCGGGGTCGAACCCGCGCACGTAGAGCAACACCGGATCGGGCGCCGCCGTGAAGCCCCAGCCGTGCAGGTTCGCCGCGCCGTGCAGCCACTCGTCCAGTCCGCCCAGCAGATTCACGGTGAGCAGCGACACGGTGAGCCGCCGGTCCAGGCCGAAATATCCCGGCCGCCAGTTGACCTGCAGGTCGAGGGACGGCTGCCAGGGCCCGGTGCAGGAGTTGCGCGCCGCCACCCGGCCGACCTGGGTCTGCAAGCAGCTGCGCGCGCCCGGCGACGCGCCGGCGAGCAGCGCCCGCATCCCGTTCGCCACGGCCGTGTCGGCCGTCGCCACGGGATCGAACACCAGCGCCCGATCGTTGCGCGCTCCGTCGCCGTTGACGTCTGAGCCCACCAGCGGCGTGAACGGCACACCCGAGGTGAGCCGGCCGATGGCGGTGACCTCGAGCGCGGCGGTGATCGGGTAGGTGACGGTGCCGAGGAAGGAGTGGCGCCGCTCGAAGCTGCTGGTCGCCCACTCGCGGGCGTTGGGATCGCCCGCGGTGGTGGGCGCGGAGAACCCTTGCGACGCCGCGCAGCACGAGAACGACGACTGATCGCGCGCGTGCGTGAGCGTGTACGACAGCTGGAACGTCGCGCCGCGCGCCGTAAAGCCGCCCAGCCCGACCGTGAGCTGACGCGAATCGGATTGCAAATCCGAGCCGATCGCGATCACCTGGCCGAACCGTGGATCCACCCGGGACTGCTGCAGGCTGAGCGCGCCGGTTGTGGGGACGATCGAGTCCGCGGGGACGTAGACCGGGCGATTGGCTTCGTCCGGCAGGGTGAACCGCGGCGCGGCGACCAGGTTGAGATCGCGGAACCCGTACTGGCTGCGACCGCGGGCGTAGCTCGCGTCCACGGAGACGGTGTAGGTGCCTCGCACCCGACGCTGGACGCCGAGCGATGCGCGCCACGCGTGCGGCGCGGCGTACGCCGGGTCGAACGCCGTCACGTTGGGGTGCGGAGTGATCGTGACCGTCGTGGCCGTGTCGACGCACTGGGCCGGAATGGTCGCCGGATCTTGCGCGTACTGCGTCCAGTCGGGCGTGGGAACCGCTCCGCCGACGCACACGAGCTGGGCCTCGGCGTTCGACAGACCAGGAGCCGCGAGGGCGGCGGAGTAGAGCGCGCCCGGCGTGAGGCTGCGGAAATCTCCCACGCCCCCACGCACGATGGTCCCGGGCGGCTCGCCGAACCTCCCGGCGCCGCCCCCGCCCCCGCCGCCCCCCCCACCCCCCCCGCCGCCGACGGTCCAGGTGAAGCCGATCCGCGGCGATGCGTGCAGCTCCCGCGGGATCCGGTCGGTGCGGAAGCCGAACAGCGAGTCGACGGCGGGGTTGTACTGCGGCGCCCCGGTGAATCGGGCCGCTTCCAGCCGCGCGCCGTAGGTGAGCTGCAAGCCGCCGCCCGCGCGCCAGATGTCGCCCAGATAGAGTGCGCCGTTCCACGCCGTCCCCGCTTGCTCGAGCGGGGCGAGCGTGCGGGTGAACTGCGCCGGCTGCCCCGCGGCGAGGGCACCGAGCGATTGAAACACGAACGTCCCGTATTGGTTCGCGGCCTGCATAGCGCGCTGGCGCGCTCCCTTCAGGTAGAGGCCGAGCTTGAGCCGATGCCCTGCGGCGGCGGACAGCCAGGAGACCTCCTCTGTCACTTCCCCGCTCGTCGCCTCGGTCTGTTGGGGGAAGCCGGGGTTGCCTCCGAACGCGAGGGTCGCGATGCCGCGGCCTCCTCCCGGCGCGCTCCCCGAGAGGTTGGAGCCCACCTGCACGCGGCCTTCGGGCAGCTCGAGAAACCCGCTCGCGTCCGAGCGATCGGTGGACACGTAGGCTCGAACTTCATTGATGAACCCGCCGCCGAAGTGCGACGACAGCGACGCCATCGCGCCGCCGGCGCGCTGCGCGCGGGTGCCGCCGGTCGCGGGGAGCGCGAGCGGGCTCACGCGGGTGGGGTCCTGCGAGCTCCAGCGCCCGTCCAACCGCACCATCACCGTCTGCTCGTCCGAGAGGTTCCAGTCGAGCCGCAGCAGCGCGACGCTGTTGTCCGTGGCGCGGTCGCCCGGCAGCGCGGGCAGCGTCATGGGGACGCCGGTCGCCCCCGCCAGCGCGAGAAATCGCGCCGCCGAGTCGGGGTTCACCCCGAGCCGCTCGAGACTCGGCGGATCGGCCGACATGAGCGTGGGCAGCGCTTGACCGCGCCAGCGCCCCTGCAACGAACCGAACACGAACAGCCGGTTGGGCACGATCGGTCCCCCCATGCCGCCGCCGAGCTGGTTCTGCGTGTACCCCTGGTCGAAGGGCGACTCCGTCACGCCGCCCCAGGCGAGGTCGCGGTCGCGTAGCGCGTACGTGAACGACCCCTGTGGGACATTGGTGCCGCTGCGCGTGGTCGACGCGACGAGGCCTCCCGAGAACTGGCCGCGCGCTACGTCGTAGGTGCTCGTCACGACGCGGGTCGTGCGCAGCGCGTCCTGCGGCACGTTCCCCGAGCCGAACGAGAGGCCGTCGAGCGTGACGTTGTTGGCGGTCGAGCGCTGGCCCGCGACCGAGAACGCGGCGCTGGTGGAATCGGTCTCGCCGATCCCCACAACGCCGGGGGCGAGCGTGGCGAGCGTGTTCAGGTCGGAGGCGTCGATCGGCAGGCGGGCGATGACCTCGGGCGCGAGGTTGCGCTCGGTGGAGCCCGGCGTCGGCCGCTCCACGCCGCGCTGCGGGGCGCGCGCGCGGACGGTCACCGCGTCGAGCGCTACGGCTGCCACCTCCATCTGCACGTTGGCCACGAGGCGATCCTCATCTGCCTGACGCGCGATAGCGACCCGCGCCGGGGCCAAGCCCAGGTAGCGCACGAGGAGCTGGTATTGGCCGCCGCCGTCAGGGAAGAGGATGGTGAAACGTCCGCGCGCGTCCGTGGTGCGCTGACGCGACACCTGGGTTTCGAGAGACGTCGCCTGGACGATCGCTCCGGGCAGCGGTTGGTTGTCGGGGCCCGTGACAGTACCGGTGATGATATCAGTCGTGGTGCCGACTTGAGCCGCGACGGCCGGCGCGCCGAGCGCGACGAGAGCGACCAGCAGCCAGCAGGACGGGCGTGGCATCACGGCGCGGGCTCGGGAGAAGGCCACGAGGTATACGAAGGGGGCCGGAAGCCTGTTGAGCTACTGCGGCTGTGGCGCGCTCGCCGCGGCGTCGTACACGCGCCGGAAATCGCTGGTACGACCACGACCCCCGTCGACGCTGACGATCACGTATAGCTGTTTGCCATCCTGCGAACGAAGGTAGTCCTCGGTCACCTTGCCACCGCCGGAGACTTTGCGCTCCACGACGAAATCGTTCCCCTGCCAGTGGGCTTTGATCTCGACATCCCCGCCTCCCTCCACGGACTGCTTGAGCTTGCGGCCATCGCCGTACAACACGAGGGCAGCGCCCGTGTCGGACGTGAAGGTGAGGCCTGAGTCCGACGCCACGATCGTGAGGGCGGCGGGCGGTCGGAACGCGAGGTCCATCGTCTGACGCATCCGCTCGCGCTGCTCGTCGGTCATGTCGGTGCCCCGCCCTCCCCGGCCCCCGCGCCCAAACCCGCCACGCCCCCCTCCGAAGCCCCCCCGCCCGCCACCGAAACCACCGGGGCGATCGCCACCGGGGCGATCGCCGCCGACGCTGTCGCGCCGTTGCATCATGGAGCGTGGGTTGTCGCTTTGCGCGGGGTTGTAGGTCCAGTGACCGGAGAGATCGGGCCGCTGGACGGCCGCGGGTAGTCTGGTCGCGCCACCGAGCAGGGTCGCTGCGGCAAGCACCATCGGGGTTGTCGCATTCACATCTGCCTTCTCTCGATAGGGAAGCCTTCAGGCGCGACGGGACGTCGAGCGCCTCGAGGGAGTACGAACGAACCGGCTGGTTGGCTGAGTGTCGGCGACCGCCGGCGCTCAGGGGTTGGCGCCGGGCGCCAGGTACTGCTCGTCCCAGGCGATCCCGAACACCCCGTGGCACCGCGGGCACCCCAAGTCGGCGGGATGACCCTTGATCGGCGCCCGCGCGCTGCACACGGGACACACCGCATATCTGTCGCCCCAGCCCTTCGGCACGTTGCGGGCGTCGCGGGGACGCGGCACGATGGACCAGCGAAACGGACGCCGGAAGACGGTTTCGAGCAGGCGCCGCGGCACCGGCACGGGCTCGGGCGAGACCTCGAGCACGGCCTCGACGCCGGTCACCTGGACGACGCGGTACCATCCCCCGCGTCGCAGCCCGCAGTTGACGTCCACGCGAAGACGGGCCCATGCCACCGGCAATTCTTGCACGGGGCGCTCCATGCCGGTCTACATAGAGCATGCCACGCCGGAGGGCCGTGACCGACGCTACGCGCGTGCAGGTCGTGCAGCGCGCCGTCTTGTGCAGTCAGGTCAGGGCCTGCATCATCAAGGACGATGCGGCCTGTCAGCCACACGCTCATCAATTCGATCCGCGCTCCAATCGACCGCGTGTTCGCGTTGCTCACCGACCCGGGGCGCATCGCGCAGTGGCTCCCGGGATGCGACGGCGTCCAGAGCGCCGGTCCGCTGCGGAAGGGCGCCCGGTTCACGGCGCGTTTCGGCGCGCGCCAGACCGAATTCGAGATCGTCGATTTCATGCCACCCAGTACGTTTGGTTGGGTGGAGCGAGGCCAGCGCAAAGGCTGGAAGACCTTCTTTCGCCTGGACGCCAACGCCGGCTCCACGGCTGTTACGATTCGGGACGTGTGGATGCCGCAGTCCTTTGCCGGGTGGCTCCGCGGGCGCTTCCTGGAAAAGCGCAGGGTGCAAAATCAGCTCAAGATCATGCTGGATAACCTGGGGAAGCTGGCCGGGTCGTGACGGTGCAGGTTGCAAGAGAGCGGGCGAGACGCACGCCGCTCGCGCGCGAACACCCCGCCGACGGCGCGATTTCCGACACGCTCACCGTGGCACAGCCCGTGCAAACCCGCCAGGCCATGAGAATCAATGCTCCCCGCCTCCACCGAACTGTCGCCCTGGCGCTAAGCGCGCTCGCCCTCGCGGCGATCGCCCCGCTGCGGCTCGCCGCGCAGGGTAACGAGCGACTCGGCCGGGCGACCGACCTGGTAGCGTCCGCGTCCGCCGAGCCATCGCACCTCGAGCCGGCTCGCGGCATCCTCCAAACACTGGTGGGGACCTGGCGATTCGAGATCTGGTTCGCCGGGAACTACGGCGGCGCCCCTGATGCGTCGGGAACGCGCGTCGTGAAAGCGCTGTTCGACGACCTGCGCCTCGAGTGGACCGAACAGCTCGACCACAGCACCATCGCCGGACAGGGCGTACTCGGGTTCGATCCGGGAAGCGACCGGTTCTTCAGCTCCGCGGTGTACAGCGCCGGCGCCGCGCCGGAGTTCCTGACGGGGACGCTCGACGCGGCCGAGCCGCTCGTCACGTTCAGCTCGATGCTCCCGGCTCCCCCGGCGGGCCCGGGCCAGCCGGTCGGCCCGGCTTCGATCATGACGATGCTGGACCGGAACCACTTTGCATGGACGGCGCGGGACCGGGCCTGGCGGGCGATGTTCAGCCGTCAGGAGTGACGCAAACCTTCGACGGGTTCGTGGCATCGAAGCAGCACGAACCCACGAGGGAGGTCTCATGTTGCGCTGCCTGTTCCTGGCGTCGCTGATCGCCGCCGCGATCGGCGGATGGGCCGTGATCACCGTCGAGCAACTCCCCGACTACGTCGTGGCCGGGCAGCCGGTCACGCTGGCGTTCACGGTCCGCCAGCACGGCGTCACCCGGCTTAGCGGCTTGAAGCCCAGCATCGAGGCTCGATCGGGCGACGTCACCACGACAGCGACGGCGTCTCCAGGACGAGAGACCGGGCAGTACGTTTCCACCCTCAGTCTCCCCCGCGCCGGAGAGTGGACGATCACGATCCACAGCGGCTTCCTGGACCGCCAGGTAACGCTGCTCCCCCTCGCGGCCGTCGCGCCCGGCGCCGCCGCGCCGCCGTCGCCGTCCGAGCCCGAGCGGGGCCGGCGGCTGTTCGTGGCCAAAGGGTGTGTCACTTGTCATGTCCATCGCGAGGTGGCGGGCAGCGGCGTGGTCGCGGTCGGCCCCGAACTGACCAACCACCCATTGCCGACGGACTATCTGAAGGAATTCCTCGCGAACCCGGGCGTAGGGCCGCAGAACGGCACGGCCCGGATGCCCAACCTCGGGCTCGAGTCCCAGGAGATCGCGGCGCTCGTCGCGTTCTTGAGCGCGGAGCGACACGCGCTCCGCTAGGGAAGCACTGCATAGGTGACGCGACGTCGGGGGTGGGGGCGTCGCACGCGTCACACGCGGGGGCGCTCGGGCGGCACATCTGCTCCGAAGCACAGGCGATACCGACGCCTATGTGCCTGCCGTGCGCCCCCGCGTGTCAGCGTGCTAGCCCCCACCCCCGACATCGCGCGACTTGTGCAGAGCTTCCCTAGACGGGCCGCGTCCTACGGCCCGACCGGCAGCCCGCTCGGCACCGCCGTCGGCGTGAGCGAGCTCAGATCTCGCGCCGCGGGATCGGTCAGGGACTTGAGGAACGCCACCAGGTCGCGCTGCTCGGCGTCGGTGAGGTCGAGCGAGCGCCGCAGCCGGAAGTCGAGCGTCTCGAGCACGGCGCCGATCGTGGCATCGTCGCCGTGGTACAGCGGGCGCAGCTCCGGCGCGAGCTGGGCGACGTCGTACGTCCGCAGCGCCAGCGTCACGTCGTTGTAGTGGCGCACCACGGCCTCGAGCGTCGGGAACGCGCCGTCGTGCATGTACGGCGCGGTCAGCTCGACGTTGCGCAGCGGTGTCACCCGGAACGCGAACCTGTAGAACGATTGGTCCTTGAGGCCGCCGCGCCCCAGGTCGAGCGGGGCCGCGTCACCCGTCCCCGGCCCGAGCTGCGGCACGCCGGCGTTCGCGAAGCTCGCGCCCCCGAGGAACGGCCCGTTGTGACAGCTCGAGCACTGCGCCTTGCCGAAGAACAGCAATGCGCCTCGCTTCTGCGCTGTCGTCAGGGCTGCGTCGTCGCGGTTCAGGTAGCGATCGAACGGCGAGTTGGTCTCGGTGAACGCCTGCATCTGGAACGCAGCGATCGATGCGGCGGCATGCTGGAAGCCGAGCTGGCCGGGCGCCGTGCCCGGAAACGCGGCGGCGAACTTCGCCTTGTACGCGTCGAGCGCCAGGAGCCGCCGCATGATCGCCTGCCAGATCTCCACGAACTGGCTGTCGTCGTATTGCGCCAGCTCGTTCGGATTTCCGAACACGTCCACGTCACCGCGCTCACCACGCATCTCGCGGCGGTTGGTCACCGGGAACATCGCCTGGGCGGCGAGGATGTTGGGCACCACCGGGAGCAGCGTGCCCGCCGGCGTCACGAACCCGCCCCCGCCCGGGCCCGGGGGCGGAGGGCCGAAGCCGGCGCGCGCCACCTGGCCGTCCCAGAACAGGTAGAACAGGCCGAGCCCGCCGTTCAGCAGGGAGGGCGCGTTGCGGGGGACGAACTGGCGCCCCGGGCCGAGCGTCCGCGCGGGACCGCCGCCCGATCCGCCGGTGCCGATCGCGAGTGACAAACCGTCGGCGGCGTGCTGCGACGGGAGATGGCACGTCGCGCACGCGATGTCACGGTTGCCGCTCAGGATCTTGTCGAACATCAGCGCCCGGCCGAGATCGACGAGCGCCGGATCCTGAGCGGGCATCGGACCGATCGGGATGGTGCCCCAGCGTTGCAGGGATTGCCGGAGCTCGGCGTCGAGCGGCGGCGGCAGCGTCTCCGGAGGCGTGACTCCGTCGCAGCCGGCCGCGAGCCCGAGCAGGCCGAGGCAAATCGTGCGGATGACGCGCGTCATCATCGTGCCTCCTGGCTCACCGCAGCGGGAGCGAGATCGAGATTTGGTGCGTGGTGGTGCTGACCTCCTGCAGGCTGATGGGCCCGCTCGGCGCGACGAGGATGCTGCCGCCCGCCAGCGCGAGAGCGCGGTCGACGACCCCGAAGGAGCCGGACGGGGACGTCACCCCCGGGCGACCGGTCCCCCGCGTGACGCGACCGCGGTAGCGGATCTCCAGATCCGGGAATCGGAGACTCACACCCCAGGTCGGGGTCCACTCGAGCCACGCCTCCTGCAGCGCGTGTCCGACGGCCTGGAGGTTATCCGACTGCGTCAGGTGGTAGTGTACCGAGCGGACCATCAAGCCGAGCTGCAGCGCCGCCGCTTTGCCGAGCTGTCCGAGCGCCACGTCGCGGCTGACGCCCATGCGCAGCAGTCCATCCGAAAAACGGAAGTGGTTCTCCACAGTCTTGCCGCCCACGGGGATCGTATCCCCCGTCGCCGTGAGGACGGGCGAGGCGGCGTCGGCCCAGGTGTAACTCCAGATCGGCTCGTAGATCGCGTCGATGCCGAACGTCAGGGGGCCGCGGGTCTTCGACAGCCCGAGACCGAGGTTGTAGGCGGAGGAATGACCCGGGTCGCGCGGGATGGCCGGGACGTTCGCGAGCTCGTACTCCGGGAGCTTGGGGTGCGACATCCGGTTCACGGTCGCGAGCCAGCCGATGCGCCAACCCGACGCCGCCAGCGGGCGCACGTACTCGACGTGCGCGCCCCAGGTGTTGGTCTGGTCGTGGTTGCGCTCCAGCCGCGTGCGCACCGCGATCTGTTGCGTCGCGGGATTCCAGACCTGGTCCAAGTACGCGACGTCGTCCGTCATGCCGAACCGGTTATGGAGCACGACTGCGGCGAGCGAGCGCTCGCCCGGCCATTCTTGGAGCAGCCCGAGCCGCAGATCGAGCGCGTGGCCGAACTGCTTGAGCCCCGCGTTGCCGGCGAACAGCAGATCGACGCCGTCGACCCCGGTGAGCCGGGCCCACAGCGCGCTGGCTGCGAGCGAGAGCCCGCTGCCGGGTGCGCGCCGGCCGAGCATCGCGAACACGTACTGGTTGCCGTACGAGTCCTGCCGCGGCGGCACGGAGACCACGGTCGTTTCCGGCAGGGCCCCGCCCGGAAGAGGTGGGAGCGCCTGGGTCACGAACCTGCCCTGATCGAACGGTGGTTTGCTGGCGTCGATTTGCTGCAGCGCGAGCGAGAACGCGCCGAACCAGGCGCCCGACCCCGCGTTGATCGCGAGCGGGAGGGTCCGGCCACCGCCCGCCCCCTGCGAGATGCCGTAGGCGGTGGGGGCGCCGAAGAAGCGTGCCGCCCCGAGCCGCGCGCCTTTCGCCGGGTTGAGGAAGGGGTCGAGCAGCGTGTCCGGCAGGGCGATCGACACGCTCGCCATGCCGAGGTTGTTGGACGGGAAGATCTCGAACTGATCGCCTTGGGCGATCGGGACGGTCTTGATCGAGATGAGCTGCGCTGCGGCTGGCCCGGCCAGAGCCAGGAGCAGACTCGAGAGGCGGACGGCCCGCTTGGTCATAGACACCTCGCTCGGAAGGGATCCCTACAAACGGGATACCTCGCGAGCCGAGCGTGGCGTCACGTCGCTCGAGCGGCTCTGATGCGTGGCGTGCGTGCTACAGCGGGCTACGAACCGGCAGAACTCAGCGAATCGCTTGGATCACCGGGACCCGCGCTGCGCGGCGGGCGGGGAAGAAGCCGCCCAGCACCCCCATGACCACGGCGAAGACCAGTCCCGCCAACAGCAACCCGGGCGTCACCCGGAAGCTGAAGGCGATCTCGCTGAAGCTCGCCCAATTGGTGGTGCTCGTCACGATGCCGTTGATGGGCAGGGCGAACAGACACCCGACCGCGCCGCCGGCGGCGGCGATGATCGCGGATTCGACCAGAAAGCTCGCGAGGATACTGCGGGGGTGAAATCCCAGGGTGAGGAGCACGCCGATCTCGGGCGCCCGGGAGGCCACCGCGGCGTACATGGTATTCACGGCCCCGAAGACAGCGCCGATCGCCATGATGCTGGTGATCAGGTACGCGAGGATCCGGAGGATGCGCCCCAGCAGCTGTGACTGCTGCACGTAGAAGTCCGATTCCCGATGCACATCGACGGTCATGCGCTTGTCGCCCTCCAGCAGGCGCTTGGCCTCTTCGAACGCGCCGGGATCGCTCAGCCGCAATGTGACCGACTGGAAGACCTGGCCGCGGAACACGGGCATGAACTGCTCGTTCTCGCCCCACACCTCCGATTCGAACGCCGAGCCCCCGGCGGTGAAGTGGCACACCACGGTCCAGTCGCGGCCGGCAAAGCGCAGCGTCTCACCGATGCCGGTATGGGGGAACCGGGCCACGAGGCGCCGGCCCACGCAGATCTCCGAGCGTCCGGTCTCGGGTTTGCGGCCCTCCACCACGCGCACGTTGGATCGCACGGTCCAGGCCTGGTCGCCGACGCCACGCGCCACGACGTTCGCCACCTGCGTGGTATCGAAGATTTTTGGCAGCGGGACGAGGACGTACACCTCGGGACTCACCAGCGGCTTCCCGTCGGCGCCCGTGGCGACGTGGGGCGCGGCGGCGAGAATGCTCGCCACTTCCCGCGACAGGCCGCTCGACAGCTCGGAGTCGGCCCCGCGCCGCAGCACCAGCAGGTTCCGGTCCGACCCGGTGCGCACCAGGGCCGTGCGGAAGCCGTTCGCGAGCGCCAGCATGCCGATGAACACGGCGACCACGAGCGCGATGCCGAGCGCCGTGAAGGCGGTCGACACGGGACGTTGCAGCACACTGCGGACGTTGTAGACGAGCGGGATCTTCATTCGACGTGCCGGAGCGCCTGCACGACGGGGAGGCGCGCCGCGCGCAGCGCGGGCACGAGCCCGCTCGCAAGCACCAAGAGCAGCGCGATCACCCCACCCAGCGCGAGCGTGGCGCCGTTGACGTCGAAGCCCGGCAGGAACCCGGCGCCGTTGAAATTGGTGGCGCGGTACAGCAGCTTCGCGCCCCCCAGGCCGAGGACGGCGCCCACCAGCGTGATCACGCCGGCCTCGAGCATCACCAGCCCGAACAGCCGGCGGTCGGAGAAGCCGATCGTCTTGAGCACGGCCACCTCGCCGGTGCGCTCGCGCGCGCTCATCATCATTGCGTTGGCGGTGACGAGCAGGATCGCGAACACCACGGCCATGCCGATCGTGTTCATCAGCAGGCTCACGTTGCCCCACATGGTGGCGAAGCTCGCGTTGAACGCCTGCTCGGTGCCGGTCTTGGTCGCCGCGCTCGAGTTCCGGAACTGGTCGTCCACGAGCTTGGCGATCCCGGCCGCGTTGTCCGGGTTGTCGATCTGCAGGATGTACCAGCCCACGATGCCGGCGCGCTGCAGGCGCTCGTCGAAATAGTCGTGCCGGAAGATCAGCATGTCGTCGTTGATCACTCGATCGGAGGGTGTGTAGACGCCCCGGATCGTGAAGGTCCAGTCACCGCTGAAGATCGTCCCCTGGATGGTGACGTCCTGGCCCAGACGCCACCCGAACACGTCGAGCAAGCGCTTGCCCACGATCGCGGACGAGCGCTCGCGGAGAAATGCTTCGCGCTGCTCCGCCGGCAGCTGGATCTCCGGATACATGGCGAGGTACGACGCCGGATCGACGGCGAACGTCGCGAAGAAGCGCTTGCCATCGCCGTAGCGCCCGCCGAACCAGTTGGCCCAGCTCACCGCCTGCACCCCGGGCAGCGTCCGCAGGCGGCCGGCGTAGGCGACGGGCAGGGGGAACACGATGCCCGTGGCGTTGGTCACCACGAGGCGGCGCGCGCTGCCGAATTGCGCACCCGCGGCGATGGTCGTGACCACGGTGCGGAGCGAGGCGAACAGGAAGAGCGCCAGCGCGACGCTCGCCGCGGTGAGGAACGTGCGGCGCTTGTGGCGGCCGAGATTGGCCAGCACGAGCGGGAGGTATCTCACGAGGTCACCGCCGCGCGCTCGATCAGCACGCCCTTCTCCAGGTGGAGCACGGTTTTGGCCTGCTCCGCCGCGTGCGCGTCGTGCGTCACGATCACGATCGTCTTGCCGAACTCACCGTTCAACCGGCGCAGCAGCGCGAGCACCTCCTGCGAGCTCTTGGCATCGAGCTGCCCCGTCGGCTCGTCCAGCAGGATGAGCGTCGGATCCGCTACGATCGCCCGCGCGATGGCCACGCGCTGCTCCTGCCCGCCGGAGAGCTGGCGCGGGTAGTGGTGGATCCGGTCGTCCAGGCCTACCACGCCGAGCGCGACGCGCACCCGCTCCTCACGCTGCGGCTTCGAGAGCCGGGTGAGCAAGAGCGGCAGCTCCACGTTCTG
>WNGI01002082.1_pt1 | contig 17086 bp, 12 predicted proteins | sample 5400621 | NCBI WGS metagenome assembly WNGI01 (sample SAMN13153374, study PRJNA577476) | soil metagenome | isolation source: 20 cm soil or saprolite under Garry oak tree replicate 1 | place: USA:California | collected 2016-06-15 | reverse complement strand
AGGCGAACACCTCCCCCCATCTCACCGCGCAGCTGACGGGAAACCGCAACTTCGTGACCGGCACGCTCGCCGAGATCATGCTGGGACAGAAGTCGGTGAATCGGAGCCGCCCGATCATTTTCTCCCCCTTCGGCCTGGGCGTACTCGACGTGGCGGTCGGCAAGTGGGTGTACGACCAGGCGGTCGCCGCCAACAAGGACCAACGCATATCGGACTTCTTCTACGAGACGGTGCGATGACCGCAGTCATCGAGACCGGCGTCGACGCAAGCTTCGGTCGTTGGTCGCTATTTACGCTTCAACCCGCTCCGGGCTATGCCGGCGCGCTCGCGGTGTCCGCCGGGCCATTACGGTTTCCTCTCCACCGCGGCCTGCAGTTGCCGCAGCAGGTCCTCGAGCCGCCGCAGCTCCTCCCCATAACGCGCCCAATCCCCCGCGCGCTGCGCTTCCATCGCCCGGCGGAACGACTCGTTCGCGCGGCGCGCGAGATCGGCGGCGCGGGCCGATAGCGTCGCGGCGGCACCCGGCGTCTCGGACACCGCCGCGGGCTCGCGCGTCGCCGCGCCGGCACCGCCGAAGAGCTGCGCCAATCCCGCGTCCAGCGTCTCCTCCATCACGACCCGATTCTGATAGGCCACCACGACGCGCTTGAGCTCGGGGATACGGCCCCCCTGCGCCCGCAGATACAGCGGCATGACGTAGATCAGCGACTCCTCGATCGGAATCACCAGGAGATTGCCGCGGATCACCTGCGACCCACCCTGATCCCACAACGCGATCTGGCGCGCGATCTCCGTGTCCTGATTGATCCGGTTGACGATCTGCGTGGGCCCGAACACGAGGCTCTGCTTGGGAAAGCGATACACGACCAGCTCGCCGTAATGCGCGCCGTCGTTCCGCGCCACCATCCACGACGCCAGGTTGTCCTTGCCGCGCGGCGTGAACGGCACCATGAGAATGAACTCCGCCTGCTTTTCCTCGGGCAGCCGCATCACCATGTGGCGCAGGAACGGATCGGGCCGCTCCGGCGCGATCGAGAGCACCGGCTTCTGCCACTGGTCCTCGCGATGATAGAAAATGTCCGGCTCCGCCATGTGATACGTGCCGTACAACTCGCTCTGCACGTGGAACAGGTCCTCGGGATAGCGCAGATGCGCGCGCAGGTCGGCCGGCATCGAATCGAGCGGGTGGAAGATCCCCGGAAAGATCCTGGCAAAGGTGCGGACCAGCGGATCGGCGGCGTCGGCCTGATAGGCGGTGACCGAGCCGTCGTACGCGTCGATCACAACCTTCACGCTGTTGCGCATGTAGTTCACGCCGTTGGGCAGCGGCTGCGCGTAGGGATAGCGCGTCGTCGCGGTATACGCATCGAGAATCCAGCGCAGCCGTCCAGCCGCATCGATCACCATGTAGGGATCGGCATCGAAGATCAAAAACGGCAGCGCCGTGTGCGCCCGCTGCCGGATGTTGCGGATGTACAGCGCCCGGCTCTGAGCCGTGATGTCGCTCGAGAGCAGGACTTTCAGCGAGCGAAAATACGCCGCGAGCACCAGGCGGCGCAGCAGCCCGCCGACCACGACCCCGCCGTTGCCTTTGTAGGTCCCGAAGATGTTCTCATCGCCCGACGGATAGTCGAACTCCTGCTGTCCCGTGTTGGCGACCACCCAGTTGTCCGTCAGCTCGCCGAAGTAGATCTCCGGCCGCTGCACGCCGAGCGACACGCTCGACGCCGGCGGCAGATCCTTGATGAACAGGACCGGCAGGCCCTCCTCGGTGACTTCGTTCACCGGCCCGAGCGTCAGCCCCATCCCGTGGGTGAACGTGAGCCGCTCGTTGATGAAGGTGCGCGTCGGCAGCGACGCCGAGTTGAGCTCGCGCGGCGACAGCATCACCTGGCGGTAGCGCCCGTCGACGACGTAGCGGTCGTCGTCCACCGACACGAAGTCGTAGTAGGTGCGGATCTCCTGGAGCTGCCCGAATGTCTGGAGCAGCGGGTCGCGGTCCCACAGGCGCACGTTGTCGATGGTCGGGCGGTTAGCCTGGATGTCGCGCTCGGTGAGCCGCGCTTCGCCTGAGAGATCACGCACCAACACGCTGTCCAGCTTCCACGCCCGGCGCGTGGCGTCGATGTGGCGGCGCAGCTGCGGCGTCTCCTTGGACAGCTCGTTGGGCGCGACGACGAGCTTCTGGATCGCGGCCGGATACACGACGACACCGAGCAGCGAGACGGCAAAGTAGATCCCCACGGCGAGCAGTGCGTTGCGTCCCAGGCGCTTGCTGCGCAACCCCGCGAGCACCACCACTGCGCCCGCGATTGCGGCCAGCCCCGCCAGGCGCAGGCCGATGAGCGTGGCGTGCAGATCGGCGAAGCTCGCACCGAACAGCGGACCGGTGGTCGAGTACAGCGTCCCCGGCAGCCGTACGAAGTAGATCCGCAGCGCGGTGAGCGCGAACATCGCGGCGATCAGCAGCCCCATGTGCACGCGGGCGGACGGCTCGATCGTCACGCTGCGGCGATAGAGCACGACGTCGCGGCGCAGCGTATACAGCGCGCCGCAGGCGAGCAGCGACAGCGTGACGAGTACGGTCAAGATCGCGAGCACGCCGGTCACGATGGGCAGCGTGAAGACATAGTAGGCGACGTCTCGGCCGAATACCGGATCCGTGACGCCGAACGGTGTCTGATGCAGGAACTGCAGCACCGGCATCCAGCCGGTCGAGACGGCGAGGCCGAAGAACAACCCGAACGCGAGCGCGCTGGGCAGCGCCAGCCGGCGCACGAGACGCGTCACGTCGACAGCCGGCGTCTGGGCGTTCGCGGGTATGACCACCGGATTCGGCACGATGCCCCGCTGGGCGAAGCGCAGATTGGCGTACAGAAACGCAAACGCCACGCCCCCGGCCAACACCCCCAGCGTGAACGATGCCACCAGCTGGGTCGCGAACACGCGCAGGTACCCCAGCGCGCTGAACCACGGCCACTCGGCGAGAAGCCCGATGACGGGGGAGATGAAGAACAAGACCAGAACGGAGATGCCCAGGAGCCAGAGAGCAAGAGTACGCCGGCGGCGCCGAAGCGGGAGACGGAGCTCAGCCATGGGGCGGAAGCTACTCGCTCTGCGAGGGATCTGCTGCCGTTACGCAGCTCTCGAGCAGATCAAGATGAACCCGGGCTGAGAGCCTCAGTCATCCGAATGATGACGATAACCGCCCTTTTGCATCCAGCTCGGCACTGCCGGCGCTGGCACGGGCGCCGGCTTGGGAGCGACGCGCTGGGCCGGAGTCGACGCCAGATTTCTGAACACGCTCTCGAGATTGTTGACCTCCATCGGATGCTGCTCCACCATGGCTGCCAGGGCAGCGGTGAGTCGATCGATTTCCCGCGATCCGATACGACTTAATTGTTGCCAAACCGCCGATCGACCCGCCTGCTGGAAATCTTCGCGCACGAAGATGAGATTGTCGCCGGTATGAAAGCGTTCCCATAGCGTGACATCCCGCTCCAGCGCCGCCAGCGATAGATAAATGACGAGAGCGGAAAAACGATCGATCTCTTGGCCGTAGTCTTGCCCGCTACGCTCGGGATGTTGGTAGGCACGGTGGCCAGTTTCCGTCGCGTGGCGGCCCTTCAAGGCCGGCACCCACATGCCGTCGTAGTCCACCAACTGGATCGATCCACTGCGCACCAGGATATTACCGTGCTGCAAATCGCCGTGCGCCACGTGAGCGGCTTCGAGATGCCGAACAAGTGTGGCCCATTTGTCCCGCAATGCCGTCAGTACTCCCGGAAAGCGTAGATGCTTCTCAACGTAGCTGTGCAGCAGGTCGCCCCTGGCCCATTGCATTTTGACGATAGGGAACCATTTGGAGCGAATCTGAATGCCCTGCTTGAGAAACTGAAAATTGACATCATAGGGCAGGCGCACCCTGCGAAGATGTTTGGAGATCGCCTCATAACGTTCGGCATGGTCGCTGATCGGGCGCAGGAAACAGCGAATTGCCCAAGTCTTCTTGAATAACCACAAGAACCCGCCCGGGTGGCTGGCCTTGTAGACCACGGCGTTGCCGCCGGTGGCCGGCTTGGGCATACCGAACCGATCGAGCTCCAGGGTGACCGTTTTTAATCCTGAGTCGGCAAAAGCCCTTTGCGGGTGCTGAACCGCCTCATGGTATTCCGTCAGGTCTGGCCACGCCCCCATCGCTACCTCTCCTTCGCTTCGACCGGTGACTCGCGATGAATCACACGGACAAGGGTGAAGTCGTCGTTGCGCAATCCATTTTTGCGGCCGTAGGCGACCAGTGCGACAAAGCTCTCAGGCGTACCGAGCTTCCGGTACAGCCACTTCCATAATGGTCGCTCCTCTTCATGCCGTTTGAGCAGCCAGGCGGCCATCGCATCGGTGGCGAGGAGGAGCATGTCTCCCTCGCGGAGGCTGCCCGTGCTGATTCGTATCCGATCCTTCAGTGATTCGCCCTCCGACTTCGAGCCGATCAGATACGGACTCATCGTAAACTGCGATGATTTCTGCAAGGGAAACGCTTCGACCACACGCATCCGTTTACCGACGTCATCGATGTGCATAAGGCAACAGTCACCAACGGCCAGCGCCGTCCAACGGTTCGTGTGCGCGTCGATCTCGACGCCGAGAAAAGCCGCAAAGGCACCTTGCTCGGCCTTTTCGCTGGCAAACCAGGAGAGAGGTCGGCCCGCGGTTCTTCGCCGCCAGAGGCGGCGCGCCGGCTTCAACCCCGCAAAAAACTCTGCCCCGGCGAGCTCACTGCGCGCATAGCTCTCGGCCAAAAGCACGGCCCATAACTTGGCATAACTGCTTTCGGTGGCGCCGTCAGCCACCGCCACGCGGATGCCGGCTGGAGTGCGAGTTTGCCGGTGCGCCCAGGCGTCCTCGTACTCCTCACGACTGTTCCCCAGTTTCGGGCAGCAGAAGACCTTGATGTCGCAGTCGTCGGCCGGGTTCACCGCAGATGCACATTGGCCGGCCGCGTGCCGATATCGAGAAAATGGATTACGTGCAGTGGTTGCGCGTTAAAGATGAATCCTCGCGAGTTGTCCGAGGCCGGCATGCCCAGCTCTGTCGCGCGTGCAACCATGAACGGTGTGAGCGCCGACGAGGCCTCAAACAGCTTTTTGGCATGCTGATCGGGGAGTTTGTCGGCGTTGCTCGGTAATTCGATCGACGGTCCGGCCGTCGACGAGAGATGGATGTTGAAGAGCAACGCCGAGCCGTCATCGCCACTGACCGCCGTCAATTTGCGCGCCTCGGCAACGAGATCTCCATCCGTCGCCTCGCCGTCGGTGATGTTGATGACGATCGGTGGAAATCCCGTCGGGTGCTCCTGACACCACGTCTGGACAATCGTGGTGGCCTCCTTGAGCGCGGCGCACATCGGAGTGCCCCCTTTCCCATATGCATCGAACCAGACTGGAAATTTCACAGTTTGGTCGATCACTCCGCCGGCGCCGTCATCCGATTTTTTTACCCTGTCTTCGACGCGCAGCGGCTTATCGGCCAATTCACTGATCGGCACCAACGAGCGCCCGGTCAGTTCACCGCCGAGCGCTGGTTGACAGCTCGCTTCGCTGTAGCCCAGCACACCGACGTGAAAGTAGTCGTAAATGGAGTCCGATTTCGCGCAACGGATGCACAGATTATGAATGAGCTTGTTGAGTATCGTCGCGAGCTCCTCGGCCTTCCGTCTGCCAGCCTCCCCGCCGCCAAACGGGTCTTCCATCGACTCTGACTGGTCCACCAAAAACAAGAAACAACCCGGGTTCTTACGACTGATCTCGGCCTGGTATGGCATTGGTTCCTCCACTTTGGGCATCATGACTCCCCGTGGGCCAGTCGGTCACGTCCTCGAATCCCCGGCCTGCGGTTTCCGGACTCCTCAGAAACTCGACTTGCCGCACTCGACAGTCGGTGAGACCGGACACATGGTTTGGGGCGGTGTCGCAAGTCCTTGAATGGGGTTCAGCCTAGTTAAGGTGTTGATGAGCAGATTCTTATCAGTTAGGTGAGTCTATAATAGGACCGCTGTCGGATTGCCAGCTTCATCGCCGCCCCTTTCCGCCCCTGAGGGCGCGCGCCGTGCGGCGCGGCATGTGAATTTGGTAGGGGCGCAGCATGCTGCGCCCCTACTTTCATTGTCGTCGCCCTTCGGCGCCCTCGCCGCCCTTCGCCGCCCCTTCGCCGCCCTCCGCCGCCGCCTTATCACGCCGCCGCTTTTATCTCGCCGCCGCATCATCTCGCCGAAGAGCGCAACCCACACGATCGTCAGGACGCTAGCGACTGCCGCCACGAGCGTCAGGGTCGCATAGCTCCACAGGCCCACGATCGCACCTGAGAGCGCACCGGCCGTCGCGCCGGCGAGTCCCATGATCAGATCCGAGAGTCCCTGCGCCGAAGCGCGCAGCTCGGGTGGCACCGACTCGCTCACCAGCGTCGCGCCCGCCACCGTGCTCGCCGACCAGCCCAGCCCGAGCACCATCAGTCCCGCCGAAAGCTGCGTGGCGTTGTGTCCGGCGGTGCCGGCGAGGGCGCAAGCGCCGAGCAGCAATACGACGCCCGCGAAAATCACTGGACGGCGGCCGAGGCGATCCGTCAGCCAACCCATCAGCGGCGCGAAGGCGTACATGCCGGCGATGTGAAAGCTGAGTACGACGCCGACGATGCGCAGCGTGTGCGCTGCATCGTGACCGGCGCTCTTGATGTGCACCGGCGTCATCGCCATCACCCCGCTCATCACCATCTGCCCGATCGCCATCGCGCTGACGCCGAGCGTCGCGGGCGCGCGCGCGAGCACCACCTCCAGCGCGCGCCCCACGCCGCCGGTCTCGGCCGCGGTCCCCTGACCGCCCGCCGTACCGGCGACAATCGCGGGATCGGGTCGCAGGAAGATCAGCAGTGCAAGACCCGCGGTGGCGAGGAGCAACGCGGAAAAGAAGAACGGCGCCGCGAGCGTCGGGACGCCATATCCCGCGAGCGCCGTACCGCTGACTGCGGCGAACTGCGGCCCGGCGACGGCGCCGAGCGTCGTCGCCCAGACGATGAACGACAGATGGCGGCCGCGCAGCGGCGGCGGGGCGAGGTCCACGGCGGCATAGCGCGCCTGCAGATTTGCGGTCGTCGCTCCGCCAAACAGGAAGAACCCCGCGAACAGGAGGGGAATCGAGCCGCGCAGCGCCGCGACGACCACGAGCATCGCACCCAGCGCAGCCACGAAGTAGCCGGCCGCGAGGCTGGGCCGGCGGCCCCGGCGGCGCACGATCGCGGTCGCCGGCAACGCAAAGAGCGCGGCACCCACGATCACGGCGCTCCCGGCGAGACCTGATACCGCCACGCTGGCGCGGTCAGCGGCGAGCAGCGCTCCGACCGTGGAGCCGGTCGTCACACCGACGCCGCTGATGATCTGGGTCACGAACAAGAGTCGCAGCGTGCGGCGCTGGATGGCCCTGGGATCGAGCATGGGGGATTCTAACCGCTGCGAAAGAAGGCGAAGGACCTGCTTTTATGCGGGGTGATCACGATGTCGATTTCCTCCCGGCTCGTTCGTCGCTAGATAGACAAGACCAACACGGGACGGCCAATGAAGCTGTACACGCATCTCAATTTCGGCGGCAACTGCGAGGCCGCGTTCCGCTGCTACGAACAGCACCTCGGCGGGCGCATCACGATGCTGCTCCGAGTTCGTGACCTGCCACCAGAGGTCAAGCCGCCGCCGGGCTCACCCGATGCGGTGATTCACGCGCGCCTGAGCGTCGCTGGCGTCGAGCTCATCGGCAACGATGTGCCGCCGAACTATTTCCAGCCGATCCGCAGCTCCTACGTGTACCTCGCGTTGGATTCAGCTGAGGGTGCGGAGAAAGTCTGGGCGGCGCTTGCTGAGGGTGGTGAGGTAACGATGCCGATCGCAGAGACATTCTTCGCGACGCGGTTCGGTCAGCTGCGTGACCGGTTCGGCACGCTCTGGACCATCCTGCATGAGCTGAACACCGCCTCCCCGGGCTGAGAGCGCGCCCTCTCAGGGCGCGGATTCACGAACCAGCCGCGCGCAGCTCACGCACTGGCCACCCTCGGTCGCCATGTGGGCGGCGCAGACGTGCTTGCCACACACGGGGCATTCCTCGACCTCGTCGGACGCAAAGACCACCGTCACTCCTTCGAGCGCGCAGCCGGCCTTGTGGCGCGCGCACACGACGCGCTCTGACCGATCTGTGCGGCGCATGTGCAGCGAGCAGTGCACCTGCTCGTCCACCGCACATAACCCCTGATGCTCGGTGCAGACCGTCTTGCCGCAGCTCGCGCACTGCGCCACCTCGTCCATGCCCACCCGCTCGTTGCTGCCGCCTTCACACTGCCGCACGCATGCCGCGCACAGCCGGCGGCGTCCCAGCGGCGCTTCCGCATCGCTTTCTTCGGCGTGACGGTTGCAGACGATCCGGCCGCAGCTGCCGCAGGGCTCGAGACACGCCGAGCAGGCGGAGTGGCCTTCGCCTTCGGCGCAGACACCCTCGTGCGTCGAGCAGTGCTCGAGCCGGCACGAGGAGCAGACGTGCACATGCTCGGCGCACGCCGGCTGACCGTCCACGCGACATTCCGCGATGCCGTGATCCGCGCAGAAATCCTCGGCACAGACCGAGCAGCGCGACGCGCAGGCGTCGCAGGCGCCGTGCTCGTCCCGACAAATCACCAGGGCCTTTGGCGCGCTGCCGCAATGCGGACACGCGATCGACCACGCAGCTTCGCCGCTGAGCGCCCGCTGCGCGCTGAACGTCGCGCCTCGTCCCTGAGACGTCTTCACCCGCCACTCGGCGTGCTGCACCAGGACGCCGGCATGGATGAGCTGCAGCGGATGCACCACCGCCTTCACCTGGCTGCGCCGGATCTCCTCGGTGCGGCGACGCTCGGCGAGCGCCGTGACGGTGGCGATGGCATCGGGGTCCGATTGCTCCTTGAGGATCGACGCGAAGTAGCGGTCCAATCTGCCGAGCTCGACGGCGAGCCCCTGCTCCGCCGCGGCGCGGCGCACGGCGACTCGCTCGGCCGACTTCTCGCGGAGATGGCTCACGAGCAGCCGGACCAGGTCGCCGGGCGCGCGCGCCGGCACGGCGGTCGCGCCGTCCACGACCGACGGGTCCGCAGACCGGCTGCGGCCCGCCTCGAGATCCACGAATGCGTCCGCCAGATCGGCATCGACCTTGGTGCCCGTCGACAGATCGAACACGTCGCTTTCGACGACCGCCTCCTCCACGCCGGCGCCGGCGCGCAGCACGACGCGCGCGACCAGCCGCCCCACCGGATGCACCGCCAAGCGCGCGGTGCTCCGCTTGACCGTGCCGTCCCGCACGGGAATCGGGAGGTCGACCACACGATGTAGGGGCGCAGCATGCTGCGCCCCTACCGACGCAATCAGGCCCAACGAATGCCGCGCCGCGCGCGCGCGGATCGCCTCGATCAGCTGGGAGAGGAAGGGGCTACCGACACCCGCGATCTCGGCGTCCGGGTCGCGCTCCAGCGCGTCGAGCGAAAACGCCACACGCAGCGCCGCGCGGTCCCGAAAGAAGGGGCGCTCGTCCTCGGGCAGGGCCAGTTCCGTGAGATCCGCGCCGCGGGCAGCCTGCTTCACAGCAGCGAGCTTGCAGTAGCGCTCGAGCAACGCACGGATCCGCGCGTCGCCCAGGGGGTCGGCGCCGGTCCGACGAGGCTTGGATCGTGCCTTCGGGGGAGGACGGCGCTTCATAAGACGTCCATCTGAATGTCCACCAGCACAAGCGGCAAGCGGGCCACCTGGGCGACCAGCGTGATCACGCGTCCGCCGCTCGTCAATCCGGTGAGCTTCACGAGCTCCCCGTACTTGGGATGATTGCCCGCGGGTTGTGACGGTGTGACGCCGTCTTCCCCGATAGGCTCGATGGACTCGAGCGCCTCGAGCAGCTCCGGCACGTGCACGCCGAGCCGGTGGCGCTTCGCCTCCCAGCCGGCGGCCTTGATCACGTGGCTCGTGCCCAGGCCGAGGCGCAGGCGGCCGGGGACTGAGAGCGTCTCGAACCGGCGGCCGAGGCGCATGGCGTTGTCGTCCGGCGCGAGAGACGAGTTCAGTGCCTCCTGCTCCTTGGCCACTGCGCTGCTCGTCTCGATGTCGGCGCCAAGGACTTCGACGCGCCGCGCGAAGTCCGCCTCGCTCTCGGCGGCGAGCCATTCCTTCGCCAGCCGTCCCTCGAACTCGTGCGCGCCGCCGAACTCGCCGAGGATCAGGTCCAGCTCGCCGACCACCAGCTCGAACAGCTTTATCTTCTGATCGAGCAGCTGGAGGATGTACGACTCGATCGTCCCCGCCGCGGCGAGGTTTACGATGTGCACCTCGCGCGTCTGCCCGATGCGATGCAGGCGCCCGATGCGCTGCTCCACCACCATCGGGTTCCAGGGCAGATCGTAGTTCACCAGCACGTTGCAGAACTGGAGGTTGCGTCCCTCGCTGCCGGCGCGGGTCGCGATCAGGACGCTCGTGTCGTCGTCGTGGAAGGCACGGATGCGCTTGTCCCGCTCCGGTGTCGTGTGCGCACCCCAATACACGATCGGCTGGCGGCCGAGCTTCTTGACCCGCTCTTCGATTAGCTGAATCGTCGGGCGGTGATCGCTAAAAACCACCACGCGGTCCGGCGTTTCCTTCAAGATCTTGGTCAACACGGCGAGCTTGGCGTGCGTCTTGATGCCTGCCGCCTGCTTGGCGAGCCGCTTCGCGATTGTGCGGTACTCAGAGCTAATACGCTCGCCCTCGGCGAGATGCGCCAGAGATTCCGCCAGCGCACGCGATGACGAGCACAGCCGCTGGCGCAGGTGGATGATCGCGAGCTGCACCACGCCCTTCCGGGTCGGCTTCCCTTCCTCTTCGATGGCGGGTTTGATGAAGCCGTCCCGGTACAGCCGGCGCAGAAACTCGGTGGTGCGCTCGTACAGCTCCGCCTCGGAACGCGTCAGCTTCACCGCGGGGTGGCGGGGCCGGCGTGGCGGCAGGTTCAGGTCGTCCACCACGCTCGAGCGCCGCGTGCGGATCATGACCTCGTGCGTCAGCGCGCGCAGCGCCTCGGGGTCTTTGGGTTGCCGCTGGTCACCTTCGATCAGGTGCGCGGCCCGAAACTCCGGCCAGGTGCCGAGCTGCCCGGGCCGGAGCAGCGTGATGAGGTTGTATAGCTCGCGCAGGTCGTTCTGCAGCGGTGTGGCCGTGAGCAGCAGGATGAAGTCGCGCTCGATCTTCTCGATGAACTTGTAGGTTGCGGCGCGTTCGCTCTTCACCTTGTGCGCCTCGTCCACGATCACGAGGTCCCAGCGGTGTCTCAAGATTTCCTCGGCGTGACGCTTGGACCTGGCGCGGTCGTGCGACACGATCGCCTTGGTCACGTGCTGCCAGTCGTCCGCATCCGTCGGCGTCTCGAAGCGCTCGAAGAACTTCTCCTCCAGCTCGCCTTGCCACTGACCAACGAGCGACGCCGGCGTCAGGATCAGCGCGCGGCGGGCAAGCCCGCGAATCGCGAGCTCCTTGTAGATGATGCTCGCCTCGATCGTCTTGCCGAGCCCCACCTCGTCGGCGAGGATGGCGCGGCCGCCCATGTCGCGCAGCACCCGCTGCGCTACGTCGATCTGGTGGGGCAGCTCCGTGATCGCGTTGGCCTCGAGCGTGATCAGCCGGTCGAACCCCGGGACGAGGGCGATCCGCTCGGCGTCGCGCCGCAGCTCGTGCCAGGCACGCTCGGCAGGAGGCCCCTTGAGTTGCTCGGTGAACAGCTGGAGCGACCGTTCGTCCACCGCCCAGGAATCGTCAGGGGGTGCGGCGGGGGCAGGCGGAGCGACGGTTGTGGGGTTGGGAGACGTCAATCGCTGACTCGGCTATTCGGGGGACCCAATATAGGAAATCGGGATCGGCCACGCCGCCGCCCCGGCAACAGGAACCCCAGCTTTAGTTTACGTGCGCCCACGGCGTGGGGATGAGTACCTTGAAGGACCTGCAACATGCTACTCCTCGCAGTCTTGCTCGCCGTGCAGTCGCCAGTCGATTCCGTCCACATCGTCACGCGCGACATCCCCAACTTCTGGCGCGCCTACGACCTCGCCGCCGGCAAAGACTCGCCCGAGCGCGTGCGCATCTTCGAGACGGTGTATTTGCAGCCCGGCTCGCCCGGCCTGCGCGACTGGATGCGCGAGCGACTCATGAATCGCGACACTGTCCGCGCGCGCCTCATCGCGGCGGGATGGCGCGCCGGTCAGCTCGATTCCTTGTCACGCGACAGCCTGGACCGAGTCAACGCGCCCTTCGCCGAGCACTCGGCTGCCGAGGGACTGCTGGTCGCGCTTGCGCAGTACCCGCGGTACTACGCCGCCATCCGGCCGGCGACATTGTCAGTCGACACCAACGTGGCGATCAAGCAGGGCATTCACCACGGGCTCATCAAGCTCGCCGAGCTGTACCCCGAAGCGCGCTTTCGCGACGTCTACTTTCTGATCGGCAACCTGTACACCGGCGGCACCATCGGGCGCACCGGCATGCTGATCGGCACCGAGCAGTATGCGAGCAGCCCCGATACGCCGCGCGACGAGCTCCCCGCCTGGGCGCAGGCGGCCACGCGCGTAAACGACTTCTCCTCTATCGTCGGGCTTGTCGTGCACGAGTCGGTCCACACCCTGCAGAAGCCCAAGCCCCGTGGCCAGAAGGCTACCCTGCTCCGCGATGTGCTCAGCGAGGGCATCCCCGATTTCCTCGCCGAGCTCGCCGTCGGACCGTCGCGCGCGAACACACCGCGCCTGATCTACGGCCGGGCGCACGAGCATGACGTGTGGGTCGACTTCCAGGACGAAATGGAAACAGACTCGACGACCAAGACCTGGATGTACAACGGCATGGTGCCGGCCGACAAGAACCACGGCGCCGTGGACATCGGCTATTGGGTGGGCTACCGGATCGCCGGCGCGTACTACGCGCGCGCGACCGACAAGCGTGCCGCGGTGCGTGAGCTGGTCGAGCTGCGTGATCCGGAAGCGATTCTGCGGGCGAGCGGCTACAATCCGTAACGCGTAGAAACGACACTCTGGCCCCTGGTCCTCCCGTTCGCCCGAACCCTCACCCGCCGCCGGTGTAACTCCTAGCCATGCGCGTCACTACCCTCCTCGCCGCGGTCGCCTTCGTCGTCGCAGCCTGCCGGCGACCACCAAACCCACCGGATGGAGGGGCCTCCCCGCCCCCGCCGGCGCCGCCCCCCGGCGTGCGCGTCGTGGACATGATCCCGGCCTCACTGAGCGGCGAAACGTGGCAGGACGCAGAGCCGTTCCTCACGACTTTCGCGTCCAATCCCAACATCCTCGCCGCTTCCGCTTTCACGCCAAACCCCGGCGGGCCGGCGAGCACGACGGCGCCGATCTACGTCTCCGACGATGGCGGCAACACGTGGTCGCTCCGCAACACGCTGGCGAGCAACGTGCAGACCGCCGACATCACCCACGCCGGGGGCGAATCGCCCGCGCTGTACGCCACGATCCTCAGCACTCCGAGCATCGCCCTGAAAGACCTCGAGACGAACGACGTCCTCTCGGCCACGACGATGACACAGGACGCGACGCGGCCCAACGTCGACCAGCCCTTCGTCCGCACGGCGCGCGCCGCGAGCAGCGACCGGCTGTACGTCGGCATCAACGACTTCGACGCGCCGAACGGCCGCACCGCCACCGTGGACGTCTCACTGAACGGGGGCGCGACGTTCACGTCGCGCCGGATCGAGCCGCGCAACACGCTCGGCCAGAACGGCCCCTCAATCCGCCCCGCGGTCGCGCAAAACAACACGGTGTACGTGGCGTACTTCGGCTGGCGCAGCAATTCCGGTAATACGATCACGAGCGACATCGTCGTCGCCCGCGACGACAACGGCGCCACCGGCACGACGCCGTTCCGCGACCTGCGCGACCCGTCGGACAACCAGCCCGGCCGCCTCGTCGCCACGAGCCGGACGATCGTCTTCTCGAACGAGGCAACCCTGGGGCAAGAACGCATCGGCTCGACCCTGTCGCTCGCGGTCGACGCGGCGCGCAGCGACACCGTGTACATCGCCTGGGCCGACCGCGCCGGATCGGGCGACATCCAAACAGTGCACGTGCGCCGCTCGACCGACCGCGGCGCGACGTGGAGCGACGACCTGCGCACCCTCCCCAACACCACCAACCCAAGCCTGGCGGTCGCCGAGGACGGCACCGTAGGTCTGTTGTATCAGCAGCTGACCGGCACCGGCAACGCGAGCCGTTGGGTCAACCGCTTCGAGCAGTCGCGCGACGGCTTCGCGACCCACAAGGACCTGGTGCTCGCGACCGTCCCGGCGAGCACGCCGCCCTCGCAGTTCCTCCCGTACCTCGGCGACTACGACATGCTGCTCTCCCGGGGGAACGAGTTCCTCGGCATCTTCTCCGCCAACAACACGCCCGATCCCGCCAACTTTCCCTTGGGGGTGGTGTTTCAGCGCCGCGTGAACCAGACGGCGCACCAGCTGCTCGATGGCGCGGGATCGCCGGTCGCTATCTCGATCGATCCCTTCTTCTTTAGTGTCCCTGTCATGCCGTGAGCGTCACATGCGCACTCGATTCTCGATAGTCTCCATCGCGCTGCTCTGGTTCGCGGCCGCGCCCCCCCCGGTGTTCGCTCAAGCCCGCGTCGCGTGGGTGCGGCAGTCGGACATCATCTTCGCGGGAACGGTGACTCGGCCGGGGATCGTTCGCGTGGATCAGGTGTTCGAGAAGCCCTCAGCGGTCTCTCTAATGAAGGGAGACTCGGTCACCCTGGTGCCGGCGCGCGCGGGCTCCCCCCCTTCAAACCCGGGAATGCGAGCGATCTTTTACACGACCGGCTGGATATACGGGCAGGGCGTCACAGTGCATGAAGTCGGTCATGAGACTGTAGGTCCCCAGCTCGCCGCTGTGGCGGGGGGTGGCACCGGCACTGGGCAGCAAGACCTCGTCGCGGGGGCTCGGCAACAGGTGAACGACGCTGATCTCAAGGCTCGCATTCAAGCGGCGGCGATGGTGGTCGTGGGTCGCGTGGAGCAGCTCCGGCCCATGCAGTATGCCGCCGGGCCGGCGCCGCCCAAGCGATTCACCGAGCACGACCCCAACTGGCAGGAAGCGATCATCCACGTGGACGAGGGGCTGAAGGGGGCGACCGCGGGAGAGCGCGTCGTCGTCCGCTTCCCGGGCTCGCGCGACATCGCCTTCGTCGCCACGCCGAGATTCGCGGCGGGCCAGGAGGGCACGTTCCTGCTGCAGAAGGACACCGCCACGGGTTCCCCCCTAACGCTGACGGCGGGCCAGTCGGTGCAGGCATACACGGCCCTGCATCGGCTCGATGTGCTGTCCAAGCAGGACGCACAGCACGTGCGCACGCTGATGCGAGGGCCGTAACGTTGTTACTGAGCCGTGACCCCGTAGTCGCGCTTGCGAGACCGCGCCCCGCCATCATCTTCCCCTGATCCGCTCGACGTTACCCCACAGTCGGAGAATGTCTCATGCGCCCACTCGGGATCACCGCCGCCCTCGCGCTCTGTTTCTTCTTCTCGGCATCCTGTGACGAGCAGCAGGATATCACCCATCATCAACAACGACAGGTTCACCGGCACCGTCTCCAACGACAACATCGTGCGCGAGCTGGTGGCCGCGGGCAAAACCTGGAAGGCATACATCGAGGGGTACCCGAGCTACGACGCCAACCACGTGCCGATGAGCGATTTCTCCGACATTCGCAATAATCCGACACAAGCCGCGAACATGGTGCCCTTCACCCAGTTCGCGACAGACCTCGCGAACGGCACGCTGCCCCAGTTCTCGTTCATCACGCCGAACCTTTGCAACGACGCGCACGACTGCGCCTTGAGCGTGGCGGACACCTGGCTCCAGACCAACATCGCGCCGTTGATCAGCAGCACGCTATTCCAGACCGACGGGCTGCTCATCGTTTGGTGGGACGAGGCGGCGAGTGACAACACGAACGGCGGTGGAAAGGTCGCGTGGACCGTGGTGAGCCCGTTTGCCAAGCGCGGCTACCAGTCCACCACCTTCTATCAGCATCCGAGCACGTTGCGCCTGATGCTTAAGGCGTTGGGCGTCACGGTATTCCCCGGCGACGCGGCGAGCGCGCCCGATATGGATGAGTTTTTCACCATTCCGGTGGGACCCGCAGCCCGCGTGCCCTGAAGGGCCCGCGCAGCTCCTCGTTTGCGCGATTGTTGTTAGCAAATGCAACAGCGCGGGCGTTTGCTAAGCCGCTCGAGTCGGGGATACAATGGTGACTCTCTCCCATCCCCAACCGAGGTCGACATGATCAGGCATTCCTTTGCCGCACTTCTACTCATCGCGAGTGCCGCAACGCCCGCGGCGGCGCAGCAATTCAAGGTCGCCAAGTACAGCATTGGCGGGGACGGTGGGACCGATTACCTGACCGCCGAGCCCGGGACGGGTCGCGTGTTCGTCTCGCGGAGCACGCACGTCATGGTGATCGACGGCGCAACCGGCAAGGTCATCGGCGACATTCCCGACACGCCGCGCAACCACGGCATTGCCCTCGCGCCGAAGTCGAATCACGGTTTCATCACAAGCGCCGGCGACTCGACCGTGACGATGTTCGATCTCAAGACGCTCGCCCCGATCAAGAAGATCAAGATTCCGACCGGCGGGCTCGACGGCATCATGTACGAAGACTTCTCCGACCGCATCATCCTCACCAATCACAGCCGGCCCATCGGGACCGCGGTCGCGCTCGACGCAAAAACTGGGGACATCGTGGGGACGGCCGAGCTCGAGGACGACAGCCCCGAGGGCGCCGCGAGCGACGGCAAGGGCAAGATTTTCGTCAACAACGAGGGCAAGAGCACGATTCAGGTGATCGAAGTCGGGACGATGAAGGTGTTGACATCCTGGCCGCTCGCGCCGTGTGAAGGGCCGACGGGGATCGCGTACGATCGCGCCACGAACCGGATCTTTTCAGGCTGCGGCAAGACGTCGGTCGTGGTCGACCCAGGCACGGGCAAGGTCGTCGCCACGATC
>WNGI01002080.1_pt1 | contig 17090 bp, 20 predicted proteins | sample 5400621 | NCBI WGS metagenome assembly WNGI01 (sample SAMN13153374, study PRJNA577476) | soil metagenome | isolation source: 20 cm soil or saprolite under Garry oak tree replicate 1 | place: USA:California | collected 2016-06-15 | reverse complement strand
TGGATCAAGGTGACCATCAACGACGCAGAGGTCGTGTCCGCGCTTCGGCTCTCCGTCGAGGTCGCGCTGACGACAACCGCGCTCGCGCTGGTGCTCGGATCGTGCGCGGCCTTTGCGATTCACAGGACGACTTTCTTCGGGCGGGACGCAGTCAACTTCTTATTCGTGCTTCCACTTGCGCTGCCCGGCATCATCACAGGGGTGGCTCTTCATTCCTTTTTCGGTTACGGCGGAATCCTGCTGTCGATCTGGACGATCATCGTCGGGCACACGACCTTCTGCATCGTGGTCGTCTACAACAACGTCCTCGCGCGGCTGCGCCGATCGCAGGGATCACTGATCGAGGCCGCGATGGACCTGGGCGCGAACGGGTTCCAGACGTTTCGCGACATCACGCTGCCGTTGATCTCCACGTCGATCATCGCCGGTGCGATGCTTGCGTTCGCTCTTTCGTTCGACGAGATCATCGTCACGACCTTCACCGCGGGGGCGCAGAACACGCTGCCGATCTGGATCTTTGCCCAGATCCGAAACGGCCAGCGGTTGCCCGAAGTGAACGTGGTGGTTTCATTCGTCATCCTGGTGACGATTATTCCGGTCCTCATCGCCGCGCGTCTCACTGGTGGTAGCGGCACCTCGCGGGTACCCGCGGCGCGTTGACCAGACAGAGCTGCGTCCCCGACGACGCGTGGATATCCGCCTCGACCACGATCAGAGCTGAGCTGTCAGCCGATATGGAGTGCCGGCAGCGCGACTGAGAGCGTCCAGAGTGCAAGGCCGACAGCGATCAGGTTGATCTTGCGATAACGCCAACCCACGGCCGCGCCCACGAAGGCGAGGAACGCGAGCAGCACAAGGACGGTCGCGAGCGTCAGGCTCGACAGGTGGTCGATCGCAACGCTCAATGACCAGAGCGCAAGGCCGATCGCAAGCAGGTCCGTTTTGCGGTAGGTCCATCCGATGGCGGCAAGCACAAACGCGATGAAAGCGAGAATGACGAGAATCGTGCTCATGGCCGGTATTCTCGGCTACTCGTCGGTGATTGGAGCCGCCAGACTAGCGCCATGCGCCAGGCAGCCAATCCGGGTACCTGCTAGGCCCCTAATCCCCTCTCCTCCTCGGGGAGAGGCTCATGGAGAGGGCATCAGGCCCGCAGCAGATCTCCCAGCAGGTGCACTCCCCACCCCTTCGGCATCACGCGCTCCGAGATCACCGAAGCCCTGAACATCAACCTGTTCACCGCGAGATAAGTCGGATCGGGCACCACCCGCAGGTCGTACACATCCAGGCCGGACGCCTGCGCTTGTGCGCGTAGAGCCTCGATCGTATTGGCGCGGTATCGAACCGGAAAGGTATCTGCCTCGACCCGCCCGTAAAACCTCGGCACCAGGCGTCGCTGCAGCGACGGCAGCGCCTTCCCGATGCGGTTCATGACCATGAGCGGGTTGCGCATGTTAGGCGTGAGAAACACGAAATGCCCGCCCGGTCGGAGCACGCGGCGAACTTCGCGCAGGGTTGCACCGGGGTTGTTCAGGTGCTCGAGCACCCAAAGGCACACGATGAGATCAAACGACTCATCGACGAAGGGCAGGCTCTCGCCCACGCCGCGGATCACCGGCATGCCCGGGGCGCGATGGTCGGTCAGGGAAGGCGAATCGGGATCGAGGCCTGCGGCCAGCTCGACCTCGCGCCAGAACAGCTCGACCACGCCACCACGGCCGCATCCGAGGTCAAGCACCCGGCTGCTCGGCGTGACGTGGCTGCGGACGATGGCTTCGAGCTGGTCTCCGCTCGACCTCCAGCCGGGCCGGATCGCGCGATAGCGCTCGCGATACGCGTTCTGGAGCGTGAGCGGCAGCAGCCCCCCGCGAGCGACCTGTTCCCCTGCCTGAGCCATGCAGGGGGCATTTTGACCTCAGGCGTTCCTGGCCGCAACCCTGAGGTCGGCAACAAACGAAGACATTGCCGCCTCACGCGACTCGTCGTCCGTGGCCCTCAAGATCGAGGAAGGGTGGACCGTCGCCACGACCGGGATGCCAAAAGGTGAGGACAGCACCTCTCCGCGCTGCTTGCTGACCCGGAACGCGGGCCCCATCACGGACTGGGCGGCGGTGGCCCCAAGCAGGACGATGATCCGCGGCTTGACGGCCTCGATCTCAGCCTCCAGCCAGGGCCGGCAGGCCCGGACCTGGCCCGCGTTGGGCTTCTCGTGGAGGCGCCGCTTGCCTCGCCGCGTCCACCGAAAATGCTTGACCGCATTCGTGACATAGACCCGGCGGCGGTCGATCTCGGCCTCGTCCAGGGCGCGTTCCAGCAGGCGACCCGCTGGCCCGACGAACGGCTTACCCTGCAGGTCCTCCTGGTCGCCCGGCTGCTCGCCGACCAGCATCATCCGGGCGTGCTCGGCGCCCTCGCCGAAGACGGTCTGGGTGGCCTCACGCCACAGGTCACAGGCCTGGCAGGAGGCCGCGGCCTCCTTCAGCTGCTCGACGCTGTGGGCCTCCGGCGGGGGCTGGGCCACTCTCTGATAACGCATGAGTTCGATTCGAATTGGGAATAACGAAGGGGTATGGCAAAGGGAGATTTCGTCGAGGTTCTGGTGGACGCCGGCAGCGGCTCCGCCCGTGAGTACGTGATCGAAGCCACCCGCGCCGGACGCAGCGTCGAGGTACGCAGCTCGCGCACGACGGTCGAGGTCCGCGAGCTGACGCGCACCGGAGGAGTGGTCCGCACGGCCCGTTTCATCGCACCACGCGTCCTGGCTGTGGTCGAGCACCCCAAGGACGAAAAGAAGGCGGCCTGAGGAGACCCAACTCCCCACCCTGTGGGGAGGTCGGCGGCGTAGCCGCCGGGTGGGGAGGTCCAACTACACTCCCGCGTGGAAATGGAACAACTCATTGAGCAGTGGGACGGCGAGTCCGTCTCGATTCACCGCGACCGCGAAACCGGGACGTGGATGTTCGTCTGCGTCCACTCAACGAGGTTGGGCGCGGCCGCCGGCGGCACGCGCATGAAGCACTACCCGCGACCCGCCGACGCCCTCGCCGACGGGATGCGGCTCTCCGAAGCGATGAGCCTCAAGTTCGCCAGCGTCCAGTTCCCGCACGGCGGCGGCAAGGCGGTCATCGCGCTGCCGACGCCGGAGATCCCGCAGGGTCAGGCACGCCGCCGCCTTCTCCACGAATATGGCGCGTTCATCAACTCATTGGGCGGCCTGTACAGCTGCGCTCCGGATATGAACACCTCCGCGGCGGACATGGACGTGATCGCCGAGGTCACACCTTATGTCTTCTGCAAGACCGAAGCCGCCGGCGGATCCGGCGACACCGCGCCTGACACCGCGGTCGGCGTGCTGCATGGAATTCAAGCCGCCTGCCGCTACGCCTTCGGCTCCGACGATCTCAGCTTGAGAAGCGTGTTGGTGCAGGGCGCAGGCGGGGTTGGAGGCCGTCTCCTCGAGCTGCTGATGGAGGCGGACGCCGGGGTCATCGCCACCGACATCGACAGTGGTCGCCTAGCCGCGCTCGGCGAGAAAGGCATCCAGGTGGTCGCGCCGGAGGCGGCGCTGACGACCGAATGCGACGTCATTTCACCGTGCGCGACGGGTGGCATCATCAACGCTCGTTCGATTCCGCAGCTTCGCTGTCGTGTCATCGCGGGCGGCGCGAACAACCAGCTCGAGACCCCGGCTGACGCGGACATGCTTCGCAAGCGAGGCATCGCGTACGCGCCTGACTTCGTGATCAACGCCGGCGGCATCCTGCACGGAGGCGGGCTCGAGGAGCAGCACTGGACGCGTGAGGTCCTCGACGCCAAGCTCGCCGGAATCGGCGATGCGGTCTACGAGATCTTCGAGGCCGCCGACCGCGACGGCATCAGCACGGATGCCGCCGCGAGGCGAATCGCGCTGGCCCGAATCAACGCGAGCGCGCCTTCTGGCGCTTGACCTTGTTCGCCTGCTTGCCGAGCGCCGTGCGGGTGCTCTTGGGCAGGTTGGCGATGGTGCGCTTCTTCTTTGCCGCGGTCGCCGCCTTCTTGATGTTTCGCTTCGCCGCCGTCCTTTGCTTCGTAGTAGCCATACCCGGTTAACGCTTGCGCGCGCGGATGTAAGCGCTGCCGACCTTGCCTGCGCCGGGCAGGACCTGCGTCGCATGCACCTCGAACTCCGGCTCCGCAAATCCCGCCTCGACCAGAGCGGCGCGGTATTCGTCAACCGGGATCGTGCCCGAGATGCAGCCGGCCCACGTGTCGAGCTGCTTTTTGACCGCAGGAGCCAGGGCTTCGAGCTCGACCATATCCGCCACCGCGAACCGGCCGCCCGGACGCAGGACTCGATACGCCTCCCTGATCACCGCGGCCTTGTCCTCGGCGAGGTTGATCACGCAGTTCGAGATCACAACGTCGACCGACGCGTCCGGCAGCGGGACGTTCTCGATCGAGCCCTTCAGAAAGGTGGCGTTGGTGATGCCTGCCATCTCCCGATTGCGGTTGGCCAGCTCGAGCATCTCGTCCGTCATATCGACGCCATAGGCCTGGCCGCCGGGCGACACGCGCCTCGCCGATAGCAGCACATCCAGCCCCGCGCCGGAACCAAGATCGAGCACGACCTCGCCCGGCTTCAGGTCGGCGAGCATCGTCGGGTTGCCACAGCCGAGGCTCACAGCATCGCTCAGACCGATCTCCTTGAGATCCTCGGTCGCATAGGAACCCGCGCAGCCGCAGTCGGGACCATCCACTCCGCAGCAGCCGGCTGTTGAATTGAGCGGCAACACCGCGATCTGCCTGGCTGCGTCCGCGTATCGCGACCTGACGGCGTCCTTGATCTCGCTCATGTCTTCAGCTCTCCTAATCCATCGATGATCGTCGATGGATAGCGTAACATGATTGTCGTGGCTGCGAGAAGCGCTCCCCTCGCCCCGTCCGGGGAGAGGGTCAGGGAGAGGGGGGTTTGCTGCGACCTACCTCGGGTCAATTTGGCCTGGGCCGACAGTAGAGCCGAGCTGATGAAGGCTCTCAGCGACCCTACGCGCCTGACGATGGTGGCTTCGCTTTGGAAGGCGGCGGCGCCCATCTGCATCTGCGATTTCACGGCTGGCCTCGGCTTGACGCAGCCAACGATCTCGCACCACATGGCGAAGCTGAAAGAGGCGGGCCTCGTTCAATCCGAGAAGCGTGGCATCTGGATTTACTACCGGCTCCGCGACAAACTGCCGACAGAAACACGAAATTTGCTAAGCCGCCTGATGGATTAGCGTTCGCCCGCTACTGTTACCGCGTGCGCGCGAGCGGGCCGGCCCTGGTTTTCATGCTCGTGCTCGCCGCGTGCGGCGGATCGTCTCCGACGGCGACGCATACCCCTTCAACGCCTTCGACGTCAACTGCGCCGACCACCACTCCATCGAACGCGGCGTCGCCGGCCCAGGTCGGGTCCCCCGGCCCGGCGACGCTTGTCCACTGCGCCCTGCCGGTGCCGGCGGGCGACAACCTCGTCATTGGGACTGTGGCGGGCGACCCCACGGTCGTCGTCCGCGACATCCAGGACCCGGCCAACGCCAAGAACCTCTGCACCTTCGATTCCACCGTCCTTTCGCCGCAGTTCGTGAGCGCGTCAGTGGTCGCGTACGAGACCGCTGACAATCAGATCATCGAGGCGCCGCTCGCCGGCGGCGCGACCACGGTGATGGCGACCTACGCGGCCGGCGCCAACTCCGGCCAGTACGCGGTGAGCCCCGACGGCCGCTCCGTCACGTACATCGACGGCAACACGTGGCGTCTCGCGGGGCCGTCCGGCAACCGGCCTCTGGCGACCCTTCCCGCGGTGCCTGGTCGCGGCATCAGCCCGGACCAAGACGACAGCTTCGTGAGCTTCTCGCCCGACGGCCTGTACATCGCCCTCTTTCAGACTCTCCACGTCGGCGGCACCGGTGAAGCGGCGGCAGACCAGATCCGGCGGGCGAGCGATGGCTCGCTCGCCTACTCGACGTCGGGAATGACGATGGCGGTGTGGGCTTCGGTGCCGAGTCGCCTCTTCTTCCGAGACGCAAAGGGAGGCGTCCACCGCTGGGACCTATCGACCGGTCCTTCGTCGATGACGTCGCTGCAGTGGATCCGCCCACGCTCGTCGCCCGACGGGCGCTGGATCAGCTATACGTTCCGTGCCGCCGGCGGCCTGGGCGGCATCGGTTTCTACAGCGTGCAGGCCAACAGCGTGTCGAGCACCACGCCGCCGGGCCGTTCTGGCGTCAGGTTTCTCACCAACGACCTGGTCTGGTACGTCGGCGAGCGCGCGTGCTCGACGTGCTTCGGCGGCCAGCCGGCACCGACCGGCGTCAGCTACATCTACAGCATCGCCGGAGCGTCGGAGATCACGTCGCGTCTCTCAAGCGTGAACGACGCCTGGCCACACGTAACCGCGTCGGCCCTCTAGGCCATCTCCCGTCGCTTGTCGCGGCGTGCCTGGTCCTCGGGACCGATCATCCGCTCCAACACCGCGCGGTAGTGAAGCAGCGCCTGGCGCATGCCCTCGGTCTTGTCCTTCGATGTGTAACCAAGCCTGTGGGCCCGCTGTATCTCATTCGGCAGGTCGCGCTCCGTCAGCGGATGACCGCGCTCGCGCAGCACTGACATGACCAGCGCCTCGGCTTCGCGCACCGCCTGCTCCGGCGAGTCGACGAACTTCGTCTCGATCTCGTCCCACTCGCTGACATAGCGATCACGTGATTCAGGCGCCAGCGTCCGCAGCTTCGGCCGCCGGCGGCCAACGCCGGCCGCCCGAACGAGGAAGAGCAGGACGACGACGACCAGGGCGATGACCAGGATCGTGACAAGGGTTCCCGTGTCCATATTTATCGCCACCTCCAAATTACCAACGCCAACCCCGCTGCTTCGACTCAATTGCTCGCGACCCGGAATCCGGCTTGAACTCGCGGCAGCGAGCCCAAAATAGGCGCCCAGTGACTATCGCCCCCAAGCTCGAAACACCCTTGACCGCCTCCCGGGTCGGGGCACAGACACGGCCGCCATCCAGCCCGCGGTCCGAACGCGTCCGAGCAGACCCGATGCTCTTTGCCTTCATCGCCGCCGCGGTGGCGGCACGAATCGCGTTCTGGATCATCACGGACCGGAAGTTCGAAGACGGCCTGACCACCATCACACACGCCCGGAACGTGCCGCTCGGCGTTGGCCTTGTCCATCACGCGGGCGAGGGCAACGTGCATGGCTTCACCTCGGCGCTGGGGGTGCTGATCCCGCTGGCCGGCGAGCTGATCCATGAAGGGTCGGGCATGCTGGCCATGCGCCTCGCGTCGTTGGTAGCGGTGGCGGTTGCGATGGCGTACGCGCGCTTGATCTGTCGCGAGCTCGGATTGTCCGGCTTCCCGACCGCCTTCGTCCTGGCCTATCTCGCCTTCGACCAGAACATGGTCTTTTACGGCATGTCGGGGATGGAGACCCAGGTCGCCGTCGCCGTCATCCTCGCCGGCGTCTATCACGTCCGGCGCCAGGATCTCGTCGCATCGGGCCTATGCCTCGGCCTGGCACCTCTCGCGCGCCCTGAGTTCGTGTTGTGGGTCGCGCCGGCGCTGGTGTATCTCGCCCTCCGCAACCGCAGGCTGACGATCGCAGCTGCGGCCATCGCCGGCGCCGTCGTCGCTCCCTGGGTGATTTTCACCACCGCTTACTACGGCTCGCCGATTCCGAACACCATCGTCGCGAAGTCAACCGTGAGTCCCATCCCGGCGTTCCTTGCCAACGGCTCGCCACTGCCGTGGCTGGAATGGCTGGGCCAGCAGGTGTTGGGACACATCGAGCTGCTGCTCTATCACTTCGAGCCGTTCCACGAGGTCTGGAGCACGGCGGCGGCCCCTGTTCCCGGGCCCGTTCTGATCGTGATTGCGGTCGTGGTCGCCGATTTGCTGGCGGTCGGCCTGGCGGCCTCGCGGCGGACCACAGGCTGGTGGCCCGTGCTGCTGTTCCTCGGTCTCTTCTTCGCATACCGGGTCTATTTCATCCCGGCGATCAACTACTACGACTGGTACCTGCCGCCCTTCCTGGCGCTGGTGATGATCGTCGTGGCCGTCGGCATGCAGCGGATCGCGGCCGTTCGCCCGGCGATCGCGAGCACGTTGGCGGTCGCCCTTGCCTTCGCGTTCGCCGTCCACATGCCGTTCAGCTTCGCCGTCGAGTCGCGGGTGCAGGCGGTCGAAAACCAGGTGAGGACCAACGTGGCCACCTATCTCGAGGCCACCGTGGCCCCCGGTGAGTCAGTGACCTCGGAGTCGGCAGGGTACGTCGGCTTCTACAGCGGGGTGAAGCTGTACGACTACCCCGGCCTGACCTCCAAGACGTCCGTGCACGCACTCCAGGCTGTGCCTCCGGACCAGCGCGACCTGCCGCACCTGGTCGCGGCCCTGCAACCCGACTGGTTGGTGCTCCGGCCGTGGGAGCTCAAGTCGCTGCGCGAGCAGTTCCCCCGCGTGGCGGCCCGGTACCAGGTGGTACGCGTGTTTCAGATGCCCGGCGTGCCCGACAGCCAGCTCGACGTCGACGGCGCCACCACGATTTCGTTCGCGGGCCTCTCCGAAACCGACGTCGACGAGAAGTTCATCGTCCTGAGGCGCATCTCCTGACCGACTCGCGACCCCTGAAAATTGGCGAAACGCAATCGTGATCCCGAAGCCAGCCCGAAAGGTCGGCGCGTTTTACCATCGTGGAGATCCGGCAGGCCTTGCTCTGGAGTGGCCTGCTGCTGGGGAGCCAGGCGACCGACACGCTGACGACCGCGATCGACCGAGCTCAGGGTGCCATCGAGTCGATGCCCATCAGCGCTCGGCTGCTCGAGGTCGGCGGTGTAGCTCTGTTCTGGAGCTTCAAGGTTCTGATCGTCGCCGGCGCCGCGGCGGCTCTGGTCGCCGCCGCCCGCAAGGTCCATGAAGATGAGCACCGCCTGTCGCGCGTCACCTTTCGCTTTTCGCTGATCGCCGTCCAGGTGGTGACGATCTGCCTCGCCGGCGTGTCGCTCAGCAACCTGGCGCTGCTGATCCAGAACTAGACAACCGGCGAAGGGACGAGCAGCGGCCTGGTGCCGCTGCCCGCCTGGAGGCTCAGTCTCTATGCGGCGGCGACGCGCACCACCGCCCCGCTGCCGGGCTCTGTGTTGGCCGAGTTCACGCTGACGTAAAGCGATCCGCCTGGGCCGTTGGTGACGCCGCCAGGCAGGGGCAGCGAGCCGCCGCCCACGTGCTCGTGGGTGGTTGGGTTGCTGAACGGGATGCGTACGAGGTCTCCCGGCGGTCCGGCTGAGTTCGGCTGGAACATCTCGGTTCCCCAGAAGTTGCCGCTCCGGTCGAACGTGCACGCGGTGATCGTGCTCAGGCCACTCGCCCAAACATGAGAGCCGGCGGTCAAGAAGTCTTCCCTGGTGTCGGGGTCTACCCGATACACGTGCGACTGCCCGGGCCCGAACACAAAGAGGTTGGCGACGAAGTCGAGTGTGCCCACATACAGCGCCCCGTCAGGTCCCATCGCGGCGCACGTCGGGGTTGAGTCTCGAACCGGATCGTTGGGGATGAAAGCGATGACACGCGTGGTGCCGTTGTTCATGACTTCAAGCACTGTGTTCGCGCCGGCATCGACGACGAACGTGCGTGGCTTGCCGGTCTTCCCATCCCTGGTCATCAATACGCCGTACGGATTGGAGTCAGGGAACTCTTCCCAAAGACTTGCGTTAGCAGCCGCCCACGCGTACTGCTGGTCCCCCACGTCGCTCTTGTCGGTCGGCTTGCCAGTCTCTGTATTGAGCGCATAGAGATGACCGATCTGCGAGAAGGAAAGGCCGGGAGTGGTTGCGTTGACGCCATCCCGGGATTCACTTTCGATCATCCGGACCTGGCAGCTGGCTGCGGCCGTACCTGGGCAGAAGGTGGTTATACCTTCAGGACCCAGGACTTCAGGCGCTCCATGCGCGCTGTCGAAGAGCGAATCGAATTTGGTCGACCACACCAGGTGCGCTCCGCTTGGCGATAGGCGGAATCTGTCGACCGCGCCGGTACGCGAAACCCCGAACGGCCCGGGTGCGATGTCAAAGTACTTTCCGGTTTCCGAAACATATAGGTTGCCCCGACCGTCGTAGGCAACCCCTCGTGGACCTTCCAGTCCAGACACCACGGTTGTGATCGACCAGCTGCTCCCCCCCGCGCCCGCCGGGCCGTTGCCGGCGAGGAGCGCGATCAGGGCCAGCGCCGATGCAGTCGCGGCACGAAATGATCGGCGGATCTCCATCGCGTGCTTCCCTCCCTGAAACCCAGGCGACCGCACCGGCGGTCGCACTATCTATGGGGGGAATCTAATCGCCGCGAGGTGCGGCTGTCAACGGTCGCGGATCAGTAGAGGCCTGGACGCAGCCGGCGCGTCTTGCGTGGGGCTGAGACCGGGGTCGGAAGATGGCGGTCCCAGGCTTGCACGCAGCTCTCGCACGTGCAGCCGGGACCAACCGCGAGGGACCGCGGGCGTCGCGATCCCCAAAACAGTTTCAACAACGTTGCGATGATTTTTCTGTGACGCAGTGCTGACATGTTGCCTCCGGGGGTTATATGGACCGTTAAGGACTCTAACGAGGGGGGCGCCGATTTCCTGCAGGTTCCCGAGTTTGGTTACTTGCCCTCGCTTCGGCGTTGTTGCTTTCCATCGAGGGGAAAGGGTCGTAATCAGCGACGCAGGAGGGATCGATGCAAAGGTTGCGAATTGCCATCCTTGGAGCCGTCGCGGCTCTCACGCTCGGAACCGCATCCGCTTTCGCGATGCAGGAAGGCGCGAGCGGAACCGACGACGACGCGCACGGTGATGCCGTCGCTTCGGCTGCTCGCACCACGTGTCCGCACGGTCCAAACGGCGTGCATGGCGCGTGCGTGAGCGCCGTCGCATCCACGGAGGGACAGGAGAACGAAGACGGAGCCCAGGCCGCTGCTGTTAAAGCTTGCAAAGCGGCCGACGCGAGCGAAGACGCATCTGAACACGCGACGGCTTCCCCGAACCATGGCGACAAGGCCGCGCGCAAAGCAGCCAAGGCCGCAGAGCACACAGAGGACAAGGCCGAGCACCAGACGTTCGCGGCTTGCGTGTCAGGCCACGCCGCTACAGGCAGCTGATGCAATGACCTGGTAATCAGTTTTTCTGCCAGACCAAGAGCGCCTGGGTGGCGTCGGGGGACAACAGGTGTCCCTCGGCCCAGGCGCTCCAAGCATTCGGACCGGTGACTCTGGAGCGCTCATCGGTTACCGAGGTATGAGCAAGAAAAAGACCCCATCTGGACCTCGAGAACGAATCGACACCGGACGCAACAAAGCGTTTGCAAGGCGTGACGATCAGGGTCGTTTCACCGAGATGACCAATGTGAGCCGCTCCCTTTCACGCGACCGTCTCCAGCACGCTCAGCACAAGAAGCCGGCCCGCCAGGGGGACCGCGGAGACTGAAGCCGGGAGCTAGGCGGGAGTCGTCGGCGCTGGACCCATCGGTGCGGGTCCGGCCATCACCCGCTCGTACCAGGCCACCACGCCGGCTGTGATGGCGACGCTGTACGGGATCGTGAAGAGCAGCCCGATGCAGCAAAGGATCACACCCAAGACACCGATGATTCGGGCGACGTAGATCAGCAGGCCGGCCACGATCGTGTTGGTCGGGTTGCTCGTCGCCGTCTGCCAGATGCCGCCGACATCGAAGCCGCCTGCGAAACCTGCGCGGTATGTGTGCAGGATGATCGCCGGAGCCAGAAAGGCCAGCAACAGGCTGAGCACGAAGCTGATCAGGTTGCCGAACCCGGCCAGGCCTGCGCTGTGAGAGGAGTTTCCCGCGCCGGCGAGAATCCCGCCGGGAATCCCGAAAACCACCGCCCAGATCAAAAAGACGACGAACAGCGCGATCCCGCGCTCCAGGTGGAAGCCGGCCGGGGCCAGCTCGCGGCGACCGGCGCGGTAGTTGTCGATGGTCATCAACAGCCAGCCGATCAGGGCGATCCAGCCGATGATGGGGATGATCGCGATCAGTCCCTGGACGATCATCTTGCTGAACCAGCCCGGGTCCTGGAACGGCCACGCGAAGCTGTCGCCGACGCTCGTCACGGGTGAGGAGTGTAACGCCTCACGAACGGTTCGGAAGAATCGGCTTTCGACCGAAGTCTCGGTGCGGGCGTTGACGGCCGCCCAGCCGATCGTGGGGGCTATTCAGCTCCAGACTGCGAGCTCGCTGCCGGTTGGAGATCGCTCGACAATGCGGGCGGACTTTCCATCGTCGGCATCTTCCGTCGTGTACGTGGTGCCATCCGGCAGCGCTTCGACCGAAATCGGATGGTGACTGTCGCGAGCCGGCCATTTGGCGAGCAACATCCCATCCGGTGAGATCTTCTGGAGTGCCATGCCTCCGGGATCGGTGACGAATATATCGCCCTGGCGATCCAGTGCGACATCGATCGGGTAGCTGAGCATGATGTCGTTCACGCCTTGGCCAAAAGATGCCAGCAGCTTTCCGCTCGGATCGAGTTTCAGAACACGGCCGCTCTCGTGGTCGGCCACGTAAAGCTGGCCGAGGCCGTCGACCGCGAGGCCGCGCGTCTTGCCAAAGGCTCCGCGAATGGTCTGCTTCAAAGTGCCGTTTGGGGAGAAGACCTCGACTGCGTTATTGACTTCATCGGCGACGTACAGAACGCCGCGCAAGTCCACCGCCAGGCCACCAGGTCCGCCGATCTGGGATGCGCCGATTCTGGATATGACCTGGCCGTCGGGCGAGAACTTGACCACGTCGTTGGCGCCCTGCTCAGCGCCATAGACGTTCCCCTGGCCGTCGACCGCCACCCCCTGCACACCAATGTCGCCTGTGAAACCGACGAACTTGGCAAGCAGCTGGCCGGATGTAGACAACTTCGAAATATGAGGATTCGGGCCGTCGCCCGAGGAGACATAGATATTTCCCTGCCCGTCGAGCGCGATGAATCCATCCGAATGTATGAGCGCGTTTGGGTTTGCCGGCACCGAAGGCGTGGTGACGGCGGAGGGCGATGCAGAAGCACCGCCCGGCGCGGAACCGCAGGCCGCGAGGACCAGCGTTGAGGCGGCGACGCATGCCCCTAACCAGGCTCGAGACTGCCTGACGTTCTGAGCTCTCGCCGGGAGCACGGGCGTGAGTATGGACTTCCACCTGCCAGAGGCACAGCGCCCCGCCCTGACTTGACAGGGGCGCTGTGCAGCAGCTGGTTGGCCCGCTCCGACTACAGCGACAGGATCGGGTGCACCTCGACGGTGCCACCCTGCGCGGCCGGGTTCTTGGCCGCCCAGGCGACCGCCTCGGCGCGGTCTTTGCAGTCGAGGACGAAGTAGCCGTTGAGCCACGGCGACGCGGCATGCATGGGCCCGTCAGTGGCTTTCGCCTGCCCGTCGCGGACCGCGACGCTGAAGCCGGCGGCCGACGGCTGGCAAGGGTCGCCGTCCTTGAAGGCGCCTGCCGCCTTGACTTCGTCCAGGTATTTCGCGAAAGCGTCGATCGTGGCGTGCAGCTCGGGTGAACCGGGCCGCGGCGCGCGGGACTCGTCTACGTACTGAAGGAAGATGTACTTGGCCATGTCGAATTTCTCCTCATGTATTGGCTTTGAACACCCCATACGACGAATGACCCTAGCCAGATTCGACAAAGGCCGGCCCTCCGCCTGATGGGCTCACCAAGGCGAGATCAAAGCGTTCGCAATAATTTGACCCGATGATCACCGACCGAGCCGGCCCCTCGGTTCTAGTGGCGGCGCTGATGGTCACGATCCTGGGGGCTTGCGGTTCGGCATCGGAGGCCACCGCCACTCCACCAGCTCCGGGAGAGGTGGTCTGGCCGGCACCCGACCATCCGCTTGCGCTGACCGTGAAGGCAGGCTTGAAGCCGGAACCCAAGGAGAGCCTTACGTTCCATGTGCACGCCCACCTTGACGTCCTTGTCGATGGGCGTCCCGTTTTGGTTCCCGCCGGCATCGGCGTCAACATCACAGACCCGGCGGTCAAGCGCGGCCAGTGGAACGGCGCCACGACTTACGGGCATATCGCCGGGTGCGCGCAGCCCTGCATCTCGCCCCTGCACACGCATGACGAGTCGGGAGTCATTCACACCGAGTCGGCTGCCAACGTCCCCGACCGACTTGGTCAGTTCTTTACCGAGTGGGACGTCGTCCTCAGCGATGCGTGCATCGGTATGTATTGCCAGCCCGCGACCACGATTGCCGTTTACGTGGATGGCAAGCGCTATTCGGGAAAGGTGGTGGATATCCCGCTCACAGACCGAAAGGAGATCGCTCTGGTTATTGGCGCGCCCCCAGACCAGATTCCGAGCTCATTCCCGTCCTGGGCGCCGGTCTGAGCAGGTCGGGCTGGCGAATGGAGCTCACGACGTCCTTCCCGAACGTCAGAAACGCCTGACGCCCGGCTGATCAAGCCGAGCGCCAGCTAGAGATTGCCAAGGGTATGGCGAGCCGTGGATCCGGGCGATGTGCCCGCTCGGATGGATACACCATCGTCCTGGCTCCCGATCCCTAGCTACCCCGGCGACAGAATAAGCCCCCGATCGCCAATTTTGAGATAAAAAAAGCGGTGACCCCCGCCGCGCTCAATTCGACGCCCTGGTGCGAGGCTAGGGGTGGGATGTCATGGTTGCCGGCACACCCACATTTGCACACAGCGCGTGTGGTTGTTTTGAACCCGTTTGGTGGTGCCCTCTGCCCAGTCAGGAAAACCCGCCCGTTTGATAAGCGAGGAGAAATATGGCAACCGAAGACGAGGCGGCTGTCCGCGCGGTTATTAACGCGTTCATAGATGCTTGGAATCGCCACGACATGAAAATGCTGTCGGCCCTGTTTTCAGAAGATGCCGACTTCGTCGATGTTTTCGGCAACTGGTTTGAGGACAGGACGGCCATCGAAAAAGCGCTCACCCAGCGTCATGCCACCGTTTTCCAGAACAGTCGCTTCACTGAGAAACGTGTCGAGGTTCGCTTCCATAGGCCCGACCTGGCGATCGCCCACGCCGTTATCGAGCTGAGCGGGGCGATGAACCGCCAAGGCCAGCAGCTGCCACCCGGCCTCGGCGTGCTAACCGCAGTCGTTGAAGACGCGCCCGGAGGCTGGAGGATCATCGCCCTGCAGAACACTTCGGTGGCCGCGCACGAATCTCCGGCGGTTTAAGTCACTCGTCTTGGAAAGCCTATGACGGTGCTTGACCCGTGCCGCCAGATCCGGAACTGAAGGATTTGCCGCCACTACAGCCGGGACTCGAACCACCTACCTCCGCGGTCAACTCGGGAACCCACGAGGCGTCCAGCCAGGTTGAGAGCGGCGGCCGCTAATCCCACACGGTTACCGGAAGTCCAGTCAACCGGCTCCGCTCTGCGGCGAATGCCATGAGATGGCTCTCCAACGACTCGCGCGGCCCCGACCGGACTAATGACCAATCACCGATTGAGACAGCATCCAGGAAGGCGCCCATGACACCGAAGTCGCCTCCGTCGTGGCCATCCCTTGCATCCGCTCCGGTATCGAACGACTCGACCTCTCCGGTGACGAAGTCGGTGATGGTGAGCCGATTACCGTCCCCCTCCAGAAAACCTCGGCTACCCATGATCCGCGTCCGACGCCGGCCGACAGGCGTGAATGCGCTCATCGTCAGTGTGGCCGTCACCCCACCTTCAAACTCGATCGTCACGACCTGGTGGTCGGCCACATCGTTGTCACATGCGTAGACGCAGCGCCCGTACTGGCCGTCGCGCAGCGCACGCCGTACCCCCGGTTCCGTCAGGTCGGTCGTAACCACAGAGAGCGGCCAGCGCTCCCGCTCCGGGTCGCCCAGGCAGCCAAGGTAGAGCCGCAGGGCTGAGTACGGGCAGTCGGGCTCCACGGCACAGTCCAGGCACCGCTCGGCTGCGCCGGCAGGCCGGCTGGCTGCAGTGAAGTGATGCAGCCCGCCCCGGCTGGATACTCTGACCGCTGGCCGGCCCACGACGTAGCGCAGCCAGTCCAGGTCATGACAGCACTTGGTCAGGATGCTAGGCCCCGCCTGGTCCGAGCGGCGCCAGTTGCCCCGCACGTACGAGTGGGCGAAGTGCCACCAGCCGACCGGCTCGAGGTGCTCCACGCCGACGAGCTGGCCGAGCCTGCCCTCGGCCAAGATCGTCTTCACCTGGTCTGTGTAGGTCGTGTACCGCATCACATGGCAGACCGCGAGGATGACCCCGGCCTTCTCGACAGCCTCAACGACCTCGAGGCACCCCGCCCGGGTTGGTGCGATCGGCTTCTCCAGCAGCACGTGGTAGCCCAGCTCAGCGAAGCGGCATGCCGGGCCTACGTGCTCTCGGTCCGGAGTAGTGACAATCACGGCATCCGCGAGCCGGGTCTGTGCGGCCACGTCGCGCCAGTCGTCGAACCGCTTGTCGGCCGCCACCCCGAGCTGGTCGGCCAACATTTCACGGCGATCGGTGCGCGGATCGGCGACCGCCACCACACGAGCCCGGTCCGGATACCGCTGCGCAAAGCTGGAGAACGTGCGACCCCGGTGACCGGTACCTAGGAGCGCCAGCGTAACCGGTCGAGCCGTTGCCACAGGACCCCTATTCTCTCCGCAAGGTCACACGAGGCTCGGTGGTCATCGGACGCGATCTTCTCATTTGCGACCATGCCCGTCCGAACGTTTGTTGACGCTGCCATTACCGCGCAATTCAGCGAACGCTCCCCGCGATCAGGAAAGGCGAAAACGATTTTCGGGGATGGGAGGTCTGTTCGAGATCAAAATCGGCGTCTACGCCGGCCGCTGCAGCACCGCGCGCCTGGCGCCTGTTGCTCCTACGCTGCGGCTCGCGATGATCGGGAACTAACTAAAGGTTGCTTGACATACTCGGAGCAAAGGGAGTAGACGACAGGCGACTCGTCGCAATCATGGCGTCGATGTGGCCACGGACTAGTGGTTGTGGGCAGTGAAGAAGGGAGGCACGGCATATGTTCCCTGCATGGGTCCGACATCCGACTACACGCACGCGAATGCGGCAGCCCTTGTCGAGTCTGGCGAGCCTCAGGCACAAG
>WNGI01003528.1_pt1 | contig 17093 bp, 16 predicted proteins | sample 5400621 | NCBI WGS metagenome assembly WNGI01 (sample SAMN13153374, study PRJNA577476) | soil metagenome | isolation source: 20 cm soil or saprolite under Garry oak tree replicate 1 | place: USA:California | collected 2016-06-15 | reverse complement strand
GTACCTTTGTACAGCAGGTCCTGCATCGTCCCGCTGAAGACATGGTGATCATCCTTGCACCCGCGGCTATCGGCCTGGTTGGTGCGTCAATCTTGATGCCGCGTATCACCGAACGAGTCGGCAAGCTGCGTTTGACCAGAATAGGTTTTATCGTGCTGGGAGTGGGTTTCATGCTCTTGCCGGTGATGCAGTGGTTGGCCTGGGATTTCTACGGGGAAAAGGCTGCATCGTCACCTCTGTTGTTGTGGGTGACGATGGTGCTGGTGTTTGTGCTGGGAATGGCAACAGCCTGCGTCAACATACCAACCCAGACTCTGATGCAAGAACACGCGCCGGAGGAGGTTCGGGGGCGCGTCCTTTCGTTACAGTATATGCTGTACAACACGGGATCAATCCCGATATTGCTTTTCGCGGGTTTCTTTGCCCAGTTCCTCGGTCTCAACGGATTGATCTTCCTGGTCTCTGCCTCTCTGCTGCTGTTCTGCTGGTGGGGAATATGGTACGTGGGGCGTCACGAGCGGGCAACTATAAGCGAATAGACTGTGACGACTCCCCATGGCTCCCGCGCCAGGGGCTTCTGGATTGACACTGGTATGTCGTCCCATACCGTCGTTCATTTCATGCACACAAGCGAGACAAGCTCAAGCAACTTGTGTATCGCATGGCACAGCAGACTTGAGCACGTTCGTGCTTTTACCGCGGGGAACGATTTACCCGCGAACCGCTCAAACACGATTGAGTTGTCCGTGTGCAAAGAGAACTACTTATCTCTTCTTGTTGAGAGGAGCAAAAGTGGAAATGTTGACCCCACCAAAGCTCCAAATAAGGAGCGGCTTTCATCCCCATGCATGAATGACAGGGGCTGATCGCCGATTGAAAGTGGTAAAACTCACTTTTTAACCACAAAAACTAGCTCGCTGTCAAAAATCAGGCGCTTCATCTCCCAGTGCTGCACACCGGCAATAAGCTCGCGGAAGTGAGCCTCGTAATGTTCCAGCATCCCTCTACTCCTACCTCCCAGGCTATGGATAGGAAACGAAACAACCAGGTTTTGCGCGTGAATCTCTCGTAAGAGTCGATGGCCTGCCGTCTTATCTAACTGTTCCAGGCACGGTATTGCTTTGAGGAGAAAGGCCACATCTGCCTGTTGTGGTGGGCTTGTTTGTAGCACATCGCACACCTGCGCGCTGCCCTGTACATGCATAAGTGCCAGCCATCCCTGCAAGAAGTCCACCATACTGTGGTAGATATCATACGCATAGTATGCAGCCCCCTCTTCCGCCAGCTGCATCCAGGGAAGAGCCAGGGGATTCAGACCGCAGGCAATGTCGAGCACGCTGCGAATCGGGGGCAACTCGCTAAATATTTGTGCGTAAAACTGGGGAAGGATAGCAATGCGTTCCCTGGTAGAAGCGTGGTGGGTCATCATCGTGGCGCATAGGTCAAGCAACCGTTGGCGGTTGCCTGATAGAGTCACCACTTTCAGTTCATTGAGCCATAGCGTGTAGTGTTCTCTTGTGTCAAGGTAGGCGCCCCCGACCTGGTGCAGCTTGTTTTTAGTCGCCTTGAGCGCTTCCTTGCTATTGTGGCGCTTGCGCAATTCCTGCGCGGCAATCCGCGTAATAAGCTCCTTGGAGATATCCCTGTATTTCGCGCTTGCCAGTACAGCGTCAACCAGCGATGCTACCTGCTGCTCGTCATCCCTCTCCATCACAGTTCTACCTCAATCGCTCTGTCAATTGTGTCATAAAACGCAGGTTATGGATGGTGGCAAGCCTGAAAAACAGGGTGTCGTTGATCTTGAAGAGGTGGTGCAGATATCCAAGTGAGTAATTGGTGCAACACAGGCAGTCACAGTAGCTGGAGACAGGGGCGTTGGACTTGATGTGCTTGTCATCGTTGATGTAGGTGTACGAGAGCCATTTATCCTCCAGGCAAGCCGCGGAAGTGAAGGTATAGAGCCTGCTATGGCGCGCGTCGCGCGTCGGCATCGCGCTATCAAATATCCCGTACCCCATCTTCGTGCAATCCACCACGTTGGTGGGGTGTCCTATGCCGAGCGCGTGCATAGGAAATTGTGGAGGCACCAGCTCTCTCGTGTAGGCAATAAGATCTGTGAGCAGGTGGCCTTGCCCATCCATCGGCCATCCGCCATAGCCGAAGCCGTCGAAGCCTATCTCTAACAATTCATCCGCGCAGCGCTTGCGCAACTCGAGCGATCCACCTCCCTGGATGACGGCGAACAAGAGGGGGCGCTGCTCCGGCGGGAGCCGCTTCTGATTGACCTGGTGCAGGAATTCCTTTTTGCAGCGTCTGGCCCAGGCAATCGTTCGCTTGACCGACGTTTCCTGCATTTCGTAAGAAGCATCTACATGCGTACATTCATCGAGGCAGATGACTACATCCGCTCCATAGCTCATCTGGAGCTGTATGGTTTTCTCCGGTGTCAGGTGGAACTTGCGCTCAGCTGATTCAGGTTTGAATGTAATGCCATCGTCATTGATCGTGCCAAATTTGGGGTTTTGCTGGATGAGCGAGTAGGCCTGGAAACCACCCGAGTCTGTGACGATGGGACGGGGCCACGCGCTCATACGGTGGAGCCCGCCCAGTGCATGAATGGTGGAGGAGCCTGGTCGCTGCATCAAGTGAAAGGTATTCATCACGACTGCCTGTACCTGGCAGTCAAGCAGGTCGGTGGCATCGACTGCGCGCACGACTCCCAGCGTGGCATCCGGCATGAAAACAGGCATGGACACCTGGCCATATGGCAATTTCAAACTGCCATACGGATTCGTCACTTCTAAGTTGTCGCTCGTTGTTGACTGCTCCATTTTCCGGAATTGTATCAACTACTGGAGAAGATAGCAAGCACGCCCCAATCGTAATGCGATGGCTGGACTGCTTCGTGGCAGGCCACGAGCCGTCCAGCCATCGCATGTCTTGGCGAGCAGAGGTAATCATCAATAGAATTATTGGGTGGAATCGTAGACAGCGGTCTACAAATTGCTTACAATATAATTTATCTGCGGCAAATGACGTTGATTTTGCCAGTCAAACACGCCTGGCTGGCATTCCAGAAGCGGAAAGAAGAATGGTTCATGAGGAATTTAGCCAACAGGGCTTTGCATATTGCTGAGGGACTCGGTGCCAGCTATGTGGATGTGCGTGTCATGGAGCGCACCACAGAGGGAATTGAGGTCAAAAATGGGCGCGTTGAAGGCGTTGCCAGTTCAACCAGCGCGGGATTTAATGTGCGTGTCATCGTCAATGGAGCCTGGGGGTTTGCCAGCAGCGCGCGTATGGATGATGCTGAAGTCGAGCGTATAGCCAGGCAGGCAGTACAGATTGCGCGTGCCAGCGCCCTTGTCGCGGGCAAACCCGTTCAACTCTCGCCGCTCGCAGCGCAGCGAGGTTTCTATCGCACCCCCATGGAGCGCGATCCCTTTACGGTGCCCCTGGACCAGAAGGTCCGCTTATTGCTCGATGCCGATGCGGCGATGCGCAGCGTGCAAGGAGTAACTCTCACCAGCAGCGACATGGAATATTCACGCGAGCGCAAAGTATTTGTGAGTTCCGAAGGGAGCGAGGTCGAACAAGAACTGTTTGATACAGGCGCGGCTATCTCGGCCAGCGCCGTTGATCCTTCCAGTACTGAAATACAGACGCGCTCCTACCCCAATTCATTTGGGCGCCAGGCCGGCACGACGGGCTATGAATTTGTCGAGGCGATGGATCTACCCAATCACGGTGCGCGTATTGGCGAGGAGTCCGTCAAGTTGCTATCGGCCAGGCAGTGTCCCAGCGGCCTCAAAACGATCATTCTTGATGGGCCGCAGGTCGCTCTCCAGGTGCACGAGTCATGCGGGCACCCTATCGAATTGGATCGTGTTTTGGGTATGGAGGCGGGCTTCGTCGGCAAAAGTTTCCTGACCATTGATAAACTCAATAGCAATTATCACTATGGCTCTGAGATCGTGAATATGACCGCCGATGCCACTATTGGGGGAGGCCTCGGTACCTTTGGCTGGGACGACGAGGGTGTACCGGCACAGCGCTCTCTTATTGTCACTAACGGCATCTTTACTGGCTACCTGATGTCGCGTGATACGGCTCCCCTGCTCGGATTGACCAGCAATGGCTGTGTGCGCGCGGACGGCTGGAACCGTTTGCCGATGATCCGCATGACAAATGTCAGCCTTGAGCCGGGGACCTGGACATTAGACGACCTTATTGCCGATACGGATGACGGCATCTTTATGAGCATCAATAAAAGCTGGAGCATCGATGATCTCCGCTTGAATTTCCAGTTCGGCGTGGAGATGGCCTACGAGATAAAGCATGGCAAGCTGGGTGAGATGTTGAAGAATGCCACCTACACGGGCATTACGCCGCAATTCTGGGGCTCCTGTGATGCCATCTGTAATCATGATGAGTGGACCGTCTGGGGAACGCCCAACTGTGGTAAAGGCGAGCCGATGCAAGTGATGCGCACCGGTCACGGCGCTGCCCCGGCGCGTTTTCGCAATGTACAGGTGGGCGTCGGCAACTGGTGAGACTGGGAGAATACGCCCTGAGAGGAAGAAATCATGTTTTCTGATGAGACAAACGTGCGTGCGCTGCTGCAAAAGGTACTTGGCTATTCACAGGCTGACCAGACCGAGGTCGTCTACCTTGGCACGGAGAGCGCCCTGACGCGTTTCGCCAATAATAGCATCCACCAGAACGTCGCTGAGAGTAACCACGAGCTACGCGTGCGAGCCGTAGCTGGCAAAAGAGTAGGTGTGGCGACCACCAATCGTCTGGACGATGAGTCGCTGCGGCGTGTGACGGAGCAGGCGCTGCTGATCGCTCGTCTTCAACCCGAAAATCCAGAGTTTCATTCACTGCCAGGACCCCAGCCGATTGTGCCCGCACCTGGCTATAGCGAGCGGACAGCTCGCTTCAGCCCGGAAGAGCGCGCTCAGCGTGTCGGTATCATCGTTCAACTGGCCAGGGAACGCGGCCTTGAATCAGCGGGAGTCTTTTCTACGAACGCATCTCAGGTAGCGGTGGCAAACTCCCTGGGCATCTTTGCCTATGAGCCGCGCACCGACTCCGAATGTCACGCCGTTGTCATGGCAGACGAACAAGGTTCAGGCTACACGCAGCGCATAGCCACAGACGCCACCACTCTCGATTTTGAGGCGATGGCGCGCGAGGCAGTAGACAAGGCGCAGCGCAGCCGTAAACCTGTAGACATCGCGCTGGGTGAGTACCAGGTCGTGCTCGATACCTATGCCGTGGGCGATATGTTGCAGAATCTCATCTTTATGGGCCTCTCAGCAACCGCCGTGCAGGAAGAGCGCAGCTTTATGAATGGGCAGTTTGGCAAACAACTGCTTGATCCGCGCGTCACCATTTACGATGATGGTCATGATCCCACCAGCCTGCCCCAGGCCTTTGACTACGAGGGCGTGCCAAAACAACGTGTCGTAATGTTCGATCACGGTATCGCTAACGCAGTTGTCTACGACTCATACACCGCGGCGCGTGAGGGGAAACAGAATACAGGCCACGCCTTGCCCGCGCCAAACCCCTTTGGCCCAATCCCTCTGAATACCATGATGGAGGCGGGCGATGCCAGCATGGAAGAACTGCTTAAGGGTGTTGAAAGAGGGCTCTACGTCACACGATTCCACTACACCAACACGGTCCATCCTGTCAAAACGCTTTTCACCGGCATGACCCGCGACGGAACTTTTTTGATAGAGCATGGCGAGTTGACCAGCCCGGTCAAAAACCTGCGTTTCACTCAGAGTATCCTCAACGCGCTGCGCGAGGTACAGGCCATTGGCCGTGAGCGCATCCAATGCAGCGAATATTTGACCGTTGTGGCACCCGCCCTGCGTATCGGGCAATTCAATTTCACGGGGGTGACATCCTCCCCCGGCTAAAGCGCGGGGGCTTCCTCTTATCGCTAAGAGGCTTTCCTGCTTCGTTGAGGCTTGCCAGGCTTGGTTTTCACCGCACCGGGTCTTACGGCCTCTCCACAGGCAGCAACCGCGAGTCCCGCGGCCAACACATTTTTTGCAGCATTGATGTCTCTATCATGGACAACGCCACATTCGGGACACGTCCACTCACGTACATCAAGCGTTAAGGAGTCGAGAATATGTCCACAATCGAAACACCGCTTACTGGACGGATACCACTTGTCAATTCTGACAAGGGTACGCCCATACCACTCTGCTTTGTATTCCAACTGGCGAACAAACTCACCCCATCCCACATCAGAGATGGCTTTTGCTAGGCAGTGGTTCTTGACCATATTCTTGACTTGCAGACTCTCGACGCATACGACTTGGTTTTCGCGTATGATGCGAGCCGAGAGCTGGTGTTGATAGTCTCGTCTCCGGTCTGCAATCTTTTTATGGACGCGGGCAACATTGAGACGGGCTTTTGCACGGTTCTTGGACCCCTTTTTCTTTTTTGCGTGGCGGCGCTGTGCTTTTGCAAGCTTCTTTTCATCCTTGACGAAGAACTTGGGATTGCCGGAGGTGTGCCCATCGGAGGTGATGACCATCGACTTCAAGCCCAGGTCAAGCCCAACCGTCGTAGGTGTGACTTCCAATGGCTTGATGTCCTCTTCTACCAGGAAGGAGACAAAGTAGCGCTCAGCTTCATCTTTGGTGATGGTGACACTGCTTGGCTTACACCCATCGGGCAATGGACGATGCCACGTGATGTCGAGAGGGGCATTCATCTTCGCAAGAGTCAAGGCATGCCCATCCCAGGTGAAAGCATTGCTCGCATAGGTAGCAGCTTGCTGGTTCCGCTTCTTTTTGAAGGTGGGATAGTCAGCACGCCCTTCAAAGAAGTTGCGAAAGGCTTGATCAAGATGCCTAAGAGCTTGTTGGAGCGGAACAGAAGAAACCTCATTGAGCCACAACGTTTCTTCCTGCTTCTTGAGCAGGACCAGGCGTTGCGCAGTCCCTTCATAGTACAAGCGTTCCCCCCGCTGGTAGTAGGCGTCAGTGCGTTGTCGCAAGGCCCAGTTATAGACGTAGCGGCAACATCCGAAGGTCTGCGCCAGGATGCGTTTTTGCTCATCACTTGGATAGAAGCGATACTTGTAGGCTTTCTTCCGTTTCATGTTTTACAGTATAGTATATACGCTGTAAAGTGTCAAACAGTCTCCCTACCCCTCGAGCCCCATAAGGTAGGCCCTTCTCTCCCCTGCTTGAAAGATAGGGGTTTTACGGGCCGTTTGTATAACAGAAGGTTAAGTTCGTCTTCTCGTCCAGAGAACAGCGCCATCGCTGGCTCGTAGCGCTATGATATTCCTATCCGGAGTAGCAAGATACAGTACATTGTGATCTACTCTTAAAAGATGAGAGGACGGGGCAACAGAGTATTGCCAGAGCAAGTACATATACTTATGCCTCGTGGTGTCAACCGTTGCCTAAATCTGTTGACAGAGAGAGACAAAAGCTGTTTCTGTCGCCCTCAAGCCGTCCAGCACACCAGCGCTCCTTCCACATTCCAGTGTGTTATGACTTGAGGTGCTGTCTGCGAGGGCATGTGGGTTGGAACGTGCTCCCGCGAGACCAACAGTAGCCCCGCCACTTTGACATGTTCGCTCATTTGCGAACGGGCCTGGCCTGGATCATCGGGATTGCCCTCCCCAGGCTTCTCCCGCCCGACATCTAGCCGGACAGGGCGCTCAACCAGTTCTTGTGAGACGTGGTTGCCAGTGCATTTCCTGATAAAAACTGTGATGCACGTTGACTGATGCGTTAAAGTCAGCATGCACGATGTAGTTGCATTGCGGATCCCCACATTGAAACAGTTTGCCCCCACGCCCAGTGATGCGGGTTGCGCCAAGTTGTGAAAACCTTTCTCCCCTGGCTCCACATCGCGAACAGTATTGGCTTGTCCCATGTGGGTTCACTTCCACGCTCACCACTGCTACCCGATACGCTTTTTCTTTGGCCAGTTGGTTGATTTTGCCCTTGAGTTGATTGGCTTGTTTCCGGTTGAGCCTCCTGGATTTGCCGCCGCCTTTCGGCGTGATCTTGCGCAAGCGTTCAAAGAGCAGCACACAGCCAGGGTACTTCTCGCAGACCTCGACAATCGCTCGCGCCGTTTTGTGAGCCGTGTCCAGATTTTGCCGCCGGATATGGGCCCACAGCTGCTGATTACTCCGTTCTCCTTTGACCGCACGACCTGTTTGCCATTGCTTTTTGGCAATGCGCCCCAGATGCTGAAAGCGTGCCTGATCGAGCCCCTGATCTGAGACAAAGCGCGTCTCAATGACCTTTCCATGCTGCCGCACCGTGATCACCGCAAGCTGCTTGACATTGAGATCGACCGCCACCGTGACCAGATCAGGATCATGCTTGCTCTCCACGATTTTCTTGGCAGTGATCGTCTTGCTCTGGAGGAAATGAATGGCCGCAGAGTGCTTCAAGAGGACCAACCTGGGGCTTTCTGTCTCCCATCCTTCTTCACTTCGACGCTGCTCAAAGTACCGATTGTACCGGGTGGGATAGTGAACCCATACCCACGCTGAGCCGGTATAGACCTTGAGCCGGACAAAGCTCTTTCTCAAGTCAAGCGTGTCGAGTTCCAGGGTAAAGGTCCCCGTGTAGAGCGTGGGGTGATTAGAAGCAGTTGGGACGCCTGGTTTCCCTTTCTTCTTCCCGGAACTCTGCCATGTCAGGAGTGTGGTGAGATAGCCTCGGGCTTTGCCAATGCAATCTTTGATGACTGAGCGACGATAGCGATTCGGGAAATCGGGAAACGCCTGGCTGAAGTTCCACTCGGGGAGAGGATCTGGATGCTCGCGGGTCTCGACGGTCTGGAATTCGGCCCAGGTCAGTAAGTTATCCGCAGAAATGACTCCCTCGCGCACCTCGCCGGTCTTCCTGGAAATCACCTCGACCCGCTCCAGCAACTTGTCAGGATGTGCCAGAAAAAAGGCGAGGTAGAACTGGCGGGCCGCATCCAGGATTTTGACCGTCTCTTCGAGAGAGGCCCGTTTGCCTGCATTCGTTCCCCCCTGATCTCGTGCGGAGAGATCAAGCAGGAGTTTGGTTGTTCTCGCAGTCTGTCCCATCAGTTTCTTCTGCTTCTGCTTTCAAGCAGTCCTTGAGTGCATGTGACACACAGGATCGCATTTTGTTCGCTCGGCTTCCATATAACCTGCCCGAAAAAACCGTCACCATACTGAGCAAATCGGCAACCAGTTCTTCGGTTGGCGTCTGTGCCTTCGGTGGTTCGACCACTTCTATGCGTACCTGCCTCCAACGAAACGCCTCTTCGAGGTAGCCAAAACCAAAGCGCACGAGCCGATCAGGATATTCGATGAGGACCAGATCAATGGCTTGCTGATCGATGAGCGTCAGGAGTCTCTTCATGCCTTTGCGCTTCTCATTGAGACTGGATGCCTGCTCGGCAATCAGTGCCACCACCTGATAACCTCGTTCCCTTGCCACCTGTTGCAGGCGTTCCACCTGGTGCGTCAAATTCCCTTCCTGTTCCTGTTTGGCACTGGAGACGCGCGCATAGATGGCACAGCGCAGCGATTTTCCCTGCGCTTTGAGCAAGTGGTGAACAGCATCCACAGGAATCCGACGCTGATTGGTCACGGTGCGGGTGACTGGCAAAAGACCGGCCTTATCCCAACGTTGGATGGTTTTGACCGAGACGCCCAGCGCACGAGCTGCTTCCCCTGCCGACAGGAACTCTTTCTTCTTCATTCTCCCATTTTAATGTATCTGTCTATCTTTGTCAATAGATTTGTAAGGTCCAAAGCGCTCTCACCTTTCCATCCTGGTCTATGACATAGATGACTTGATGAACAACTAACACCTGCACAGAATGCAGCTGGGCATGACTTGGTGGCGTGGAAATGTGTCCATTGGAAGCTTGTTCGAGATGGGAAGCTCCAGTCAAGTGCAACGGTCTCACCAGCAGCAGGGAAAAAAGAGCGACACCGAGTATCGTGAAAAGAGCCATCCCCACGCGTGTTCGAAACGAGAAACGTTGACCATCTACCCACCGGTTTACGGTCCGGCTGCCCTCCTGTTGTGGATCAAGGTCCATGATCTCAAATTCAGCTGCCATAGTTCCTTCATGTTCAAGTTCACGCAAGGTGCCCCCCTTTTGCAGTCGCTCTTTTCTTCAACTGGAAGAAGCATCGAACGGCTTACCTCATCTGGCGGCGGGAGACCCCGCATTCATGCATGGGAGTGAACGCCGCGCTGCCCGCAGGCAGAACTTGTCTCTCGTGTCTTTCCGCTTTTTCCCTGCTCAAAAGAATAGCACTATAGTTCTTCTGTACACGAACAATAGAATAGTGTTTTGGCGTTTGTAGGTAAATCGTTCCCTACAGTAAAAGCACTAACGTACCAATGTCCCGTGTGCCATGCGATACATGAGTTGCTTTGAGCTTGTCTCGCTCATGTGCATGAACCGAACGAGCGGTGTGGGACGACACACCAGCGTCATTCCAGAAGCCCTCAGCTTGGAGCCGTAGGGAGTCGTCACAAGAAGAAGTATAGGCCAGATTCGCTACGTTGTAAACTGATTTTGATACAAAATCACATCTGCTACAAGTGAAACAAGTGAAACAAACAGCAAGCAGAGTAAGCCGGAACCGGAAAGTATAGCTGGCATTTAACATATGGCCCTCCATAACGTATAAGTAAGTATATAGAATAGGCTCATCTATTCTTCTACTGTATATTACCTGGAGGGTCATCAAATATGGTCGGCTCAATGAGTATCGTTGATATTCTCTTTCTGGTGACGGTCATCCTGCTCGTCTTCAGCGGTTTCAGGAATGGAGCAGTGATTAGCTTGTTCTCCTTGCTCAGTATCCCAATAGGATTTTTTGTAGCGTCCCACTATGGACCAGGTTTCACAGCTATGCTCGCGGCGAGCGGCTTGTCGGCTACTCCTCTCATTTCATACGTCGTCTTGTTTTTCGGGACCGCACTTGTCCTCCACATTCTCGGCTCCTCTGTGCGTAATATAACGAAAGGCATTCCATTGCTTGGCCCGGTGGATACCTTGCTCGGCGGGGCAATCGGTTTTGTCGAGGCATGGGTGTTATGGTTGGTGTTTCTCATCATTCTCGGTAATTTCCTGCATGGTATTCAGTCTAGCCTCTTGCCCACGGCAAGCATTGCTCATGGCCTCAACCTCCAGGTCGAGCAGTATAAAAGTTGGCATGATTTTTACAATCAAGCCATCACCAACAGCCTGTTTGCAAAGGTGAATGCCTTCTTTGTCAGTCAGTTGCCAGCATTGCCACAGCCACCCAGGTCCTAAAAGTAAAGCTTGCTTTATGAGTTGTGGATGCATACAATAACAGTAGCGTTACCAGAAAAATCAATAAAGGCGGAGGTACATACAAACGACAAAGCAAGATCGTACAATCGAGACAGGTGCTCACGGTAGACATGAACATGCCTACCTCGTCGCAGTAGAGAGCGACGAACAAGATAGTTTGTGGAGCGTTGAAGATTCCCTCAGTGAATTGAAAGCATTAGCAAGTACAGCGGGCGCGGATGTCGTCGGCACGATGATTCAACGGCTGCATCATCCCGACGTAGCGACCTACATTGGCAAGGGCCGGGCGCAAGAACTGGGTGACCTGGAGAAGCAATTGGGGTTTGACCTGGTAATCTTCGATGACGAGTTATCACCTTCGCAGCAGCGTAACCTGGAGAAAATGCTTAACGCGCGTGTCATCGATCGGACGGCCTTGATCTTGGACATTTTTGCGCAGCATGCCCGGACTCGTGAAGGGCGGTTGCAGGTTGAACTGGCCCAATTAGAATATCGCCTGCCCCGCCTGACTGGCCGAGGCGTAGCGTTTTCCCAGCAAGCGGGAGGTACGCGCAGTGCAGGTGCGGCAGGCGTAGGAGGAGCGATAGGCGTGCGCGGCCCCGGTGAAACAAAGCTGGAAATGGATCGCCGCCGCATTCGCAGCCGTATCGCTGACTTGCGCGAGGACATTGAAAACGTCCGTGAGCAGCGATCGCTTCATCGTCAGCAGCGCGCCGCCCAGGCTATTCCCGTCGTGGCTATCGTTGGCTATACCAATGCAGGTAAATCGACCCTTTTTAATGCTCTCACCGAGTCAGAAGTAATCGCAGAGAACAAGCTCTTTGCCACCCTCGACCCCATTACCCGCCACCAGATGTTACCGGGCAACCAGGAGGTGTTGTACACCGACACCGTTGGTTTTATCCAGAAATTGCCTACTAAGTTGATCGCGGCATTTCGCGCCACGCTTGAAGAGGTTATCGATGCCGACCTGCTCCTGGAGGTAGTAGATGCGAGCCATGAAAATGCTATCGAGCAGAGCGAGACGGTCAACGAAGTATTGCATGATCTTCAGATCGGCGAGAAGCCACGTGTCACGGCATTGAATAAAATAGACCTGCTGGATGAACCGTCGGAATTAGACCTCAGCCTCTATCCCAACGCTGTACCCGTCTCTGCTTTGAAACACGTTGGCCTGGGCGCGCTGCGTGAGAAGATCGCCCAGGTGCTGGCAGATAGTATGGAGATGGTGCAGGTGACGATCCCGTACGAGAAAAGTGAGCTGGTAGAGCTCTTTCATCGTAGGGGACGCGTAGATCTTGAAGAGCACAGGGCGGAAGGTACGTTTCTGACCGGCCGCATTCCCCGTACGCTCGAAGGCTATTACGCTCCATATCTTGAGTTTTGAAGACGAACAGGTTGAAGCAACTGCCCTTGGTTTCGCCAGGGGCAGCCGCTTTAACCTGTGCTTCCTATGATACTTGTGTAGCCACACGGGATATGGTATCCTCGGTAGAGTTAGTTAACCTGACCTCATCTATCTACTATCAGAGAAAGCAGCCACCGATAATGTCAGAACGAAGGCAACAGAGTTGGTACGTGCCCTTGCGCGTCCGTTTTCGCTCTCCCGCTGAGCAGGCCCAATGGGAACGTGAACACATCCCGCAGCCTACTCTTGGAGACAGTCACTCGCTATCACTAACGGGTGCGGATGTCCCTTTAGACGTGGATATCGCTGCGCAGCGACGGACCCGGCAAATCAAAGAATTATTACGTCTTAGCAACATTATGCGCACAGGCCTGGGCTTAAGCGAGGTCCTCCAACAGATCGTAGCCTCCACCAGTGCTTGTACGGGTTTTCGCATCCTCGTCGTTCACCTGATCGAAGAAGGAAGCGATTTGCTATCTCCATACGCCTTCGCGGGGATGTCAGAAGAGAACATCAATGTTTTACGAGCGGTCCGTCGACCGGTTGAACAGGTGCTCCGTCTAATGCGGCCGGAGTTTCGTATCAGTCAAAGCTATTTTATTTCGCACGAATATGTTGAGGACATCTCGGATATCGTGTCGGTCATCAATAAATCGGTGAATGACTATCAGCCTGGCGGATGGCATCCCGACGATGCCTTAATTGTGCCCCTCTTTAGCCCCCGTCAAAAGAAGCTCTTAGGTTTCCTCTCGCTGGATGATCCAGAGGACAGCAAAATTCCCACGCTGGAAAGCATCGAGGTGGCCGAATTATTTGCTAACCAGGCGGCTATAGCGATTGACAATGTGCGCATCTTCCAGGAAAATGAGGCCGAATCGCAGGTGCTGGATAAGGCGATCGCCGCCTTGTTGAACGATGTTGAGCAGATTCAACGTGGCGATCTGCGCGTACGCATCCATTCTAGCCATGAGAAATTGCAGCCCTTAGGTGAGGCTATCAACCAGATGGTGGAAGAGTTCAACGCGATGTCCAGCGTAGCTCTGACCTGCTGGTACGGGATGCCAGCCAGCAAGATTTGCAGGTCCAGCACATTTCGCATGCCATCGATGAAATCGCCGAAACCATGACGAGACTGTCGAGCAGCGCTTCGGAATTGTCGCGGGTTGTCCTCGAGGCCGTAGATGTCACGCTTGATGGGCAGAGTGCCGTTGACCGTGCGGTTGAGGGCATGAGCCAGGTGCGTGAAGCATCGGCTCTCTCCGCGCGTATCATGAAACGGCTGGGCGAGAGTGGTCAAGAAATCAACGAGACGATACTGGCTATCACCGATCTGACGACGCGTATGAATCTAGTAGCACTCAATGCCGCGATAGAGGCGACACGAGCGGGTGAGCAGGGGCATGGCTTTGTGGTCATCGCGCAGGAAATACGTACGCTCGCGGTGAATAGCGCGGAGGCGGCTAAGAAAGTGGCCTCCCACATACGGGCAATTCAACGTGAGACCACCGCAATTTCACATAGCGTCGAACAGAATACTCTTGAAGCGGTGAAGCAGACAGAACTGGTCACGCAAACGGGGGTAGCCTTCGATGCAATCAGTGTCGTCACCGAACAGATGGCTGGCCTGGTACAGGGCATCTGTGCCGCCACAGATAATCAAGAGCAGGGATCGCAACAGGTTGTCAGCGCCGTTGAACAGATCGCGCGTATGACCAGCGAAATTACGCTGCACATGCGTCATATGCAGCAATCTTTATCACAGCTGGTAGAGTTGACCAACTCGCTTCGATCGCGCATGGCCGTGTTCAGGATCGCAGAACGATAATGAAGTGAGAAGTAGCTAATTCCTGTACCAGAACTGATCCCAAGCCTGCCAAAACGTATCGGCCGTAGATACCACTGTCCGTGGACCCTCGAAACGGACGCCGGTGCGTCCCATGAAGTCACTGGCATGGTCAGGCGTTGCCAGATCCACTTTGAATGTCACTGGCGCGGTCGTTTTGTAGGGTTTTGGCCAGTTGCGCAAACTCAGCGATTGGGCCACGCGCATCTCGATCAATGAACAGGCATCTTTGGGGGCCATATTGCGCGATGAGAAGCGGCCAAGACCCGTTTTCACGGGCGCTGTTGTCACCTCGTCCCCCAGCAGCGCGGTCACCTCGCGGCAGGTTGCTTCGTCACCAGAGACAAATACCGCGGGGACATCCCAACATCCGGCGATGGCCGCCAGGATACCGCTCTCACCGACCAGCGTATCATTGATCCACGCGTTGTACCAGGCTTCCGAGGAAACAGTGTGGCAGAGTACGCCATCGGGCGTACCCGCCATGGCGTGTGCTCCCACGAATAAGATGGCATCACATCCCTGCTCGAAAGGTGTGATGTAGCGTGCCCAGGGATAGCCGAAAATATATTGCGCGCCAGCTTCCAGGCGCTCAGGAATAAAACTTTTAAAACTATAGGCGCCGCCCGCACCATGACAATCCACCACTTCGATCCTACTTGCTCCGGCGGCGCGGGCACCGCGAACCGCTGCATTCATCTCATCCGTATAGAGCTTGCGGCACTCTTCGTAGAGCGCCTTTCCGCCGGTTACCTGGTCCCAGTGTTCTATACAAGAAATCCCTTCCATATCGCAGAAAATAACAACGTACATGCCTACCCCCTGAAATTACACGTCTTTTTATCTTTTCCTTCTCTATCTTTATAACGGGCAGGTTATCATGAAGATTACATCCAGTCGACAAAAAAGGTGGGTGTTATCTTAAATTTGTAGGAATGGCTGTTGGATGATCTACATGAGTGGCGGAACATCAGCGTTTCCGCTGCAGACGTTGAACTTGCCTTTTCTCCAGGCGCTCTAGCTTCTGTTGCCGTTTCGGCGACAATTCATATTCGCGGTACAGGCGCTTGCCCACTTTCCAACCAATGTAGCCGCCGAGCACCGTACCGATGACCGTAAAAAGAGCGGTGGCGATGCGTATGTTGGTTGCGGGATCGACATGAACCAGGAAAACGATTAAATTAGCGGTCACCCGTCCAAAGCCAATTATGCCGAGCAAGAGGCTGATCAAGACCCCAACCACGATACCCATGCAGCAGCCAAGTGGCCCTCCATTGGTCTCATACTGCGCCATCGTCGGCAAGACTATTTCAGGTTCAGTTGCTGCTGCCTCAGCCTCAGCTGCACCAGAGGGTGGCGCTTCTTCGACGAGTGGAGGGAGCTCATTCACTTCGTCCATGTATTCTTCTGCCTGCGCTTCGTTCTCATCCTCCGGATTCGGACGCGGCATGTAAGGTGGTACTGGCATGATATTCTCGTGAATCTACCGTGTTCTGGGAGAGTTTGAGCAGACCATAGGGCGCCGCGATAATACAAACATAGGAGAGGCGAGGAATACCGCGCAGTTTGAGTATATTGATGGCATCAATGGCCGATCCCCCCGTCGCCAGCATCGGGTCGATGGCGTAGGCCACCTGTAGATCAACCTTATGCGGCAACTGATTATAGTACTCCATGGCCTGCAGGGTACGCTCGTCGCGTCGCAGGCCTAGATGCCAGACCTGGATATCTGGTATGACTTCGCGGAATGCCTCTGCGAGGCCAAGACCTGCCCGGAGTATGGGCGTGACCCCGATTCCACCGGCCAGCCGTTGTCCCACCATCGTCGCCATCGGTGTTTCAATTGGAGACGGCTCCAGGGCTAGAGACTGCGTTGCCTCGTAGGCCAGCAGGGCGCCGATCTCCTTCACCAGCCGGTAAAACTCCGGTGGTTGTGTGTTCTTATCGCGCAGCGCTGTCATTTTATGAGCCATGACCGGATGCGAGGAAATATGCACGCGTGGAAGGTTTAACACTTCCTCTCGCTTCGGTTGAGAAATACCTGCCATTGGAAGGTTACCATCTTCATCTAACTCCTTTGTAAAACGAATCATCCTAGAACATTGTACCAGAGGTGACTATACTAGTCGAATCTCAATGGTTGTTCCTCAGGTAAAAGACATTCGAGTGGGTGTTTTTCTTCGTATTACAACCTTTGGGAGCTTCAAGCCCCTGTCTTTCAAGCACGGGGATGAAAGTGGCGTTCCTTATTTGGAGCTTGGGTGGGGTTCATTTCCACTTTTGCTCCCCCCAAAAAGAATAGGACAGGAGTCTTCAAGCACCTGAAGAAAAGAAGAGTGTTTCCTGGGTTCGCGGGGAAATCGTTCGCCGCGGCAAAAGCACTCACGTCTTCCCGAAGTGCCATGCCAGACACCAGTTGCTTTTGAGCGAACGCTCGCTTGTGTGTATTAAACGGACTCCTGCCGTGGGACGAGCATGCCGCGTCATTCGTCGCGCGCCGCAGGC